>Ga0164313_10002646_pt1 | contig 16024 bp, 6 predicted proteins | sample GuaBasSedimGuay4_FD_113735 | JGI IMG/M metagenome (GOLD analysis project Ga0164313, IMG submission 113735) | Subseafloor sediment microbial communities from Guaymas Basin, Gulf of California, Mexico - Guay4, Core 4569-4, 0-3 cm | ecosystem: Environmental > Aquatic > Marine > Hydrothermal vents >... | reverse complement strand
TTATACCAATATTCGCTGCTAGCTTTTGTTAAAGGCGAGGATGAAGCGAATAACCTGAAAAAGCTCACCAAGGTGTTCCATCGTTTAGCAGAAGTTTGCCACGGGCATCAACTGGAGCAACTATGGCTGGTAGCAGCGGCGATACCTGAAGGTATCGAAGCAGATGCCCTGGCAAGAGGAGCTGCAATTAATAGCTTACTCTGGGAACTAGAAGCCTTTATTCGCAAACTATCTAATGACGGCATTACCTCTTTCGACGATAACTTCCCTTACGGCTTATTCAAAAATTTACTCTACTACATTACTGTTGCCGAGCCGGTAAGCTCTTCTCGGCTGGCCGCTATCCAACAGAAGTTCAAACTCGACGAAGCACTGCCAACAGGTGTGCTGGCTCATATAGATAATGGTCTTACTCCCAGTTATGACCTGGAGGTTGTGCAATCGCTGGCTAGCTCCTTAAGAGAAGAACTTGATAGCGTGAAAGCTAACATCACCTCAATTGCTGATGGGAAATGTGAGCCAGAACCCGTGGCAGCTATCATTACTCCCGCCATCACCCGAATTGCCGACACTTTGGCCATGGTTGGTCAGTCAAGTTTGCGACGCCTTGTCAATGAACTCGCCGAGCAACTCTACGCCATTTTATGCACAGGCGATAAACCCGAAAAGAACCAGCTCTTTATCATCACCAGCCGTCTGACTGATATCGGAACCGCTCTGCATACATGGGCAGCTGACTATCAACAGGGTGTAGTCATTAAAGATGACGTTGCTGAAAGCGCATATTTAATGACTGAAGCCCAACAATCACTGGTTCGAGAGGTACGCAATAATCTTGAAGCTGTTAAAGAGGCTGTTGTCCGTTACATTTCGTCGCAATGGGATACAAATTTTTTGCAGGATGTCCCCACGCTAACCGAGGATATCCAGGGAGCTATAGCTGTTGTCGGCCTGCCGGGCCCCGCGCGGATTATGGGTGCACTGGGAGATTATATTGGTAATGAGCTGATCAAAGCTCCGACACCACCCGGTTGGGACAAGCTCGATGCACTGGCCGATGCAATTACTGGTGTTGATTGTTTTCTAGAGGCTATTAGTGGCAATAGCCGTGTCGACCAACAGAACCTGCTTGATATCGCCGAAGCAGCGCTGTCAAAACTGGGGACTATGGAGGGTGGCGCAGCGGCTTCTGCTGACATGGAGAAACATCAGCGAACTCCGGATGATCTACAGGTGGCAGAGGCACCCAAATTGAACGTTGCCACTGAAGAGAGAGCAGCGCTCGAAAGCCCGCGACAGCAACCGGCCGCAGCACTAAAAAGTATTTCCGCAATGCCGGATAAACCAGAAGTTGGTGACGAGGAAGATGACGATTTTGATGAAGAAATAGCTGAAATTTTTGTTGAAGAGGCCCGGGAAATACTGCAAAGCCTTGGGGAAACCTACCCGCTTTGGCTGGCAAACCGCAAGGATAGTAATGCATTAGCCGACACGCGAAGAAGCTTCCATTCCTTAAAAGGCAGTGGCCGTATGGTCAACGCAAGCCATATCGGCGAACTCGGCTTTGCTATAGAAAATCTGTTTAACAAAGTCATCGAAAGCAAATTGGTGTTCGATGATAAATGTGAGCAACTACTAAATACCGTACTTGAAATACTACCGGTTATGGTCAGTGACTTTGAAAGTAAACGGCAAAACGATAAGGGGGGGCTGGTTGGTGCATTAATGGCCACAGCTGAAGCACTTGTTAGTGGAGACCCAGTCAGCGAAGTACCCCAGGTATGCCCCGAAGAAAACGAAGAAGATGAGCTTGATACTGTACTTGTAAATATTTTTACTGAGGAAGCTCTGGATCACGTCAGCATCTTTGCCTGTTTTATAGATAATCTGAAAAACCCCTCTACAGAGGGGTTGTTAGGCGATACCGGGATAGCTAGATCAATTCATATGCTGATCGGTAGCGCCCACGTCGCTGGGATAAAGCCAGTGGCGGAACTGAGTGAAGCCCTGGACGCCTTAATCAAACCAATCCTGGATAGCGCTTTGCAGGTAGACAATGAATTAATTGCTTTACTGGAAGAAAGCGTAGCATGTCTTCGTGAATTAATAGAAGCGCCCGGTAATATCGACGCTGCGAAGCAGGCTGCCAGCGATACTCTCCAGCAACGCCTGGCGAAGATCGGGGTAAGCAACCTTATAGTCACCCCGGAGGTACGCAATCGATTATTACTCAATAATCTGCTGGTTAGAGGCTTGCAGCGCTTGCTCGATGCGCCAAATATTTTACAGAACTGCCATGCACGAGCCAATGATGAGCAGAATCAAGCCATAGTGGAGCTAGCAGGAGAATTAAGTGAGTTAGCCCAGGCTGCAACTGCCGCTCAATGTCAGGGCATAACAACATTAGCAAAACACTTTGGCAATGCTCTAAATGTCGGTGGAGATGCAGGGTGCAAATTCGATGAGCAGGCACTTGTGATACTCAACCAGGCCCACGAAAGCTTACTCGATATGATCGACAGGTTTGTCGCTGAACAACCCGTCAAGGAAGTATCAGCGCAACTCATCAGTGAGTTATCTATGCTCGCCGAGACGAGTATTCAGCATGAGCAAAATTCGGATGCAGCCGAGCCAGAAGCAGAAGAGGTAATGCCTGGCCCATCAGCATCTGCGGATGTTAATGGTCGATCTGCAAAAGAACCGCAGCAGGATATCGCCGCCGTAGCAGATAGTGATGATACAGATCACGAACTGGAAGAGGTGGATGCCGAAATCGTTGCTATATTTGTCGAAGAAGCGGCGGAGCTTCTTGAACAAATAGAGCAGGCCATTCAAGCCTGGCGTGAGAATGTAGATGATAACTCCTGCCACGAGAAGCTCATTCGCGAGCTACACACGCTAAAAGGTGGAGCAAGGACAGCTGGTTTTATGCGCCTTGGGGACTTAAGCCACAATTTAGAAACATTTATCGAAGATAACTGGGCCCCGGGAGGGAAGGTCGAGGGGTTTTTTGATGAGCTTTTAAAACGATACGATGAGTTGGTCGAATTGTTTGATCAGCTAAAGCTCAAGTCTGCTAACGAAAATGATATATCACCACTGCATGCGCCGGATCCGGCACCTTCCGAGGCAACGATAGAAAGGGATTCTCCTGATAAGCCTGGCGAGCCCGAGCCAGACGATGCTGCTCACCAGACAGGACGTCGAGTTGCGGCTGCCGCTCAGGTCATACCGTTTGGAACGCGCCCTGGGCTCGGCGAATTAGCTGCTCCTGGCGCCAGCCCGGCTCCCACTGAAGTGCATGAAATGATCAAGGTTTCTGCAACAGCGATCGACAACCTGGTTAATTTAGTCGGTGAAACCAGTATTACGCGGGGTCGTATAGAACAGAAAATCAATGAATTTACCTTCTCTCTGGATGAGATGGAGTCCACTATTGTCCGCTTGCATAACCAGGTTCGCCGTATCGGCGTTGAAACAGAGGCGCAGATCCTTTTTCGGCGCGAGCAATTACGGTCGGCTGATGATAATGAGACTTTTGACCCATTAGAACTCGACCGATACTCTCAGCTACAGCACTTGTTCCGCGCTCTCCAGGAATCAGCTTCAGACTTACAGGAAGTAAAAGATACGCTCCTGAATAACGCAACATTTACCGAGAGGTTGCTGTTACAGCAATCTCAGGTGAGCATCGATTTGCAGGATAACTTGATGTTGACCAGGATGGTGCCGTTTACCCGGCTTGTGCCCAGATTACGGCGCGTCGTTCGCCAGGTGAGCAATGAGCTGAATAAGCCGGTTGAATTGCAACTCCATAACATTGATGGAGAAATGGATCGAACGGTACTGGGTAAAATTATTAGCCCGCTAGAACATATGATCAGAAATGCGATTGATCATGGAATAGAGAGCCCCGCAGTAAGGAGTGAACAAGGGAAACCAGCGGAAGGTAACATTGCCCTGACTTTTGGCCGCGAGGGCGGAGAAATTATTATTCGCCTGACCGATGATGGCAAAGGCATGGATATCGATGCAATAAGAAAACAGGCGGTGTCCGGCGGATTGATTACTGAAGCAACACAGATTAACGAAGAGGAACTTCTGCAATTAATTTTTCTGCCTGGTTTTTCCACATCGGATACCATCAGCCATGTTTCCGGTCGTGGTGTTGGGCTCAATGTGGTCGCAAACGAAGTGCGCCAACTAGGTGGTTCTGTTGCTATTTCTTCAAAACCGGGATTAGGAACAGAGTTTGAGATCAGAGTGCCATTTAAAGTATCGATAAACTCTGCCTTGATGATTCGCAGCAATTCCGAACAATATGCTTTGCCTCTTAGTACGATTTTGGGAGTCGTTAAAGTGCCACCATCTGAATTGGCTGGGTGCTACGATACACCCGCTGAAAAACTTCACTATGGGGGCATTGATTACCAGGTGTGTTTATTGAGCAGCCTACTAAATGAACATAGGGTGCAACCGGTGTTGCCAGTGGATGAAAAAATTGCACTGGTATTAGTGGCCGCGACTGAAAGTCGGCACTATGCAGTACAGGTAGATAGCCTGGCAGGAAGTCGGGAGATAGTAATCAAAGGTTTGGGGCCCTTATTTGGCGATCTGGTCGGGTTGTCGGGCGTCACGGTAACCGGAGATGGCAAGGTGGTATGTATTGTTGATTTGCCCGCTTTGTTACGCATTCAAGGGGAAGTGCATTTGCTTGCTTCGAGTAGCCAGTTGAACTCCAGTAAAAAAGACATAGCTGGGCAGCTGACCGATTCAATAACGAGCGGAGAGTCTACTAAAAATGGCATTAAAACAATTATGATAGTCGATGATTCTGTGACGGTGCGTAAGGTAGCTTCACGGTTTCTCGAACGGGAAGGGTTTAAAGTAGTTACTGCCAAAGATGGAATCGATGCCGTTGATATGCTCAACGAAGTGGAGCCTGACCTGATGTTGCTGGACATAGAAATGCCGCGGATGGATGGATTTGATGTGGCGAAGATCGTACGCAATGAGTCTGACATGAAGACGCTGCCTATTATTATGATCTCTTCACGATCCGGTGAGAAACACCGAAACAAAGCACTTGCTTATGGTGTAGATCACTTCCTCGGCAAACCCTATCAGGAAGATGAATTATTAACTCTTATCACAAATATCTTTGACGGGTAGCTTCACTGTGCAACAACATTGGCCTGTTCGCTTTGGTATTTTATTAACAGATCCAGCACAAAGGTATGCTGTTAAAACAGTGGTCAGTGAATGCGGATATGAAGTGACGCACTGTAGTGATACACACCTCGCCCATGTCACAAAAAATTGCCATGGCGAGGTGAATATTTGGCTGACATCACAAACCATTCCATGTGGAATGCAATATGGCATGCGACATGGAAAGCAGCGTGATTCATTAGCACAAATTGAGCAGGTATTTATTGAAGAAGTACCTACTCTGGCCACTGCTGAATTTCGCGCCTGGAAACAGTTTTTCAAACTACGGCTGGAGCATATCGTTCATAACTATCAACGCAATGCCGGTAATATCCCGGCAAAAGATGTTTGGTTGCTGGCGGCATCCACCGGTGGCCTGACGGCTGTTAAGCAGTTTTTGTCCCAGGTTAAGCCAACGATGGGTGTAGGCTTTGTGTATGCCCAACATATTGAGGTAGAACAGGCGGGCCAGCTGGTGAAAACTGTGGAAAGGAATAGTCAGTGGCGCGCGGAAATGGCGAATACAGGAAGATTTGCCGCAGAAGGTTATGTCACGATCATCCCGCCTGAAGAAAAGGTTTCCATAGGTAAAGATGGAGTACTTGGAATCACCGGTGAAAGCTGGAGTGGGCGCTACAAACCCAGCATAGATGGTATTTGTGTAGAACTGGCGACCTATTATCAGCAATGCTCTGGAATGATCGTGTTTACCGGAATGGGCGATGATGGCGTAGCGGGCAGTAAAACAATTAAAGATAGGGGCGGCAATGTTTGGGTCCAGTCACCACAAACCTGCACCGCGCCAGCATTACCGGAAGGTGTAATCGCCTACGGTGAATACGATTTTAGTGCCTCTATAGATGAGTTATCTTGCAGATTTAACACCCACATGAGCACAGAACGAAGGGCTACAGTCAGTGACCGATCACAGTGATGAGCTTCCCCTCGATGGGTTCCTACGGGTCAATGCGCTATTGCTACCAGTGGCGACCACTCCGCTGCTTGTGCCGATGTCAGCTATCGCAGAAATAGTCAGCGACGACATATCAATAACTCCGTTCGAGGCAAAAGACGAGCGCTTTTATGGCTGGATAAGATGGCGCAATCAAACCCTGCCCCTGTTATCGTTTGAGGGCTTGTCTGGTACTACACAGCTACCGTTTACTGCTGCTTCACATATAGTTATTTTGAATGCTATAGGGGATGCATCGAAATCCAGTTTTTATGGCCTGGTTCTGCAAGGATTTCCTCGTCGTATTGATATCGCTAATAGCGGTGGCACTCGGCCGATTGAGAAGCAGAAGGACGTACCAGGTGTACTTTACAATGCAGAGCTTGGCGCGGAGTTAGTGCGGATACCGGATTTCGAATTTCTTGAAATGCTGATCGCAGAGGCTCCTGCTCCGAACGACGGCTAGTAAACGGTCATTCATAAAAGCAGTGTTTGCTTACCTCCTTGCTTGCCTCCTTGTTAGCCTCCTTACTGTCCAGCGTAACAGGGCATCGCAACCAGAGCTGCCTGATCATTTACGTCGGTAGCTGCATCATCCTGTCGAACATGTGCTGTATTAATTTCACCGGCCAACACAACCCCCCCTTTCCACCTATAGATTCCCTTACGCGGGATGCTGTGTGGAACTGATATGGTAGACTTCCCCGCCGTTGTGACAAACTAATAATAAGGGGACTGGGTGATGCTGGGTGAAATGATGGGCGATTCGTTAACCATAACCTCAATCATGAAATTCGCCAATCGAGTCTTCGCTGACACTCAAATTGTTTCGGTCACAGGTGAGAACCCCCGCCATCGCACTACTTTTGGTAAAGCTTTCGCGAGAGCAGGCAAGCTCGCCAACGCGCTGGCAAAACTTGGCTGCGCCCAGGGTGACCGCATTGCTACCCTGGCGTGGAATGATTACCGCCACTTTGAACTGTATTACGGGATTAGCTGTGCGGGATTCGTGTGCCATACCATAAACCCAAGATTATTTGCCGAGCAGATTATTTACATAGCCAACCATGCAGAGGATCAGTGGCTGTTTGTGGATCCTGATTTTGTACCAATAGTCGAACAGGTACAGGATCAGTTGACCCATGTTCGCGGTTATATCCTGTTGTGTGATGAAGCTAATATGCCGCAAACATCATTGGTCAATGCGATGTGCTATGAAGCGATAATAGCTGACGAACCTACAGAATATGACTGGCCAGAACTGGATGAAAACAGCGCTTCGAGCCTATGTTATACATCCGGCACTACGGGCAATCCAAAGGGTGTTTTGTATAGCCACCGCAGCACCGTATTACACTCTATGGCAGCTAATGCGACAGTAGCTTTGTCTCCAGATGAAGTCCTTTTACCCGTCGTGCCGATGTTTCATGTCAATGCCTGGGGTATGGTCTATAGCGCTGCGGCAACCGGTACGAAACTGGTTTTCCCCGGCCCTAAAATGGGTGATGGCGAAACACTGTCGGCATTAATCAACGAAGAAAAAGTCAGTTTTGCCCTTGGTGTACCAACGGTATGGCTCGCTTTGGTGGATTACCTCGACCAATCGGGCAGCACCGTCGAATCCCTTTGCAAAGTGCTGGTTGGTGGCGCTGCCTGTCCACTCTCCTTAATGAAGGCTATGGATCGTTACAATGTCTGGATGCATGTAGTCTGGGGAATGACCGAAATGAGCCCTCTGGGAACCTATAACGATTTACTACCCTGGATGCATGAACTGCCGGAGGAAGAACAGTACCAATACCGACTCAAGGCTGGGCGCCTGATCTACGGCGTCGAGATGAGAATTGTCGATGAAACTGGTAATGAATTAGCCTGGGACGGCAAGACTTCTGGCCGTTTGCTGGTGCGCGGACCCTGGGTGTGCAAAAGCTACTATAAAGTTAAAGAGTCTGATGCCCACCTGCCTGATGGCTGGTTTGATACTGGTGATGTAGCTACTATTGATCGCTACGGCTATATGCAGATTACTGACCGAACCAAAGACGTCATCAAATCCGGGGGTGAGTGGATCAGTTCCATTGATGTTGAAAATGCCGCCATGGGTCATCCCGATGTAGCAGAGGCAGCGGTAATTGGTGTGCCGCACCCGAAATGGACCGAGCGGCCTTTATTAGTGGTGGTACAAAGACCGGGGAGTGCTCCCGACAAAAAGGATCTGCTCAATTTTCTGATAGGAAAAATTGCCAAATGGTGGATTCCAGAAGATTGTGTATTTGTCGAGGAAATACCTCATACCGCAACCGGCAAAGTCAGTAAAAAAGATCTCCGTGAGCAATTTAGTGATTATCGCTATTAATAGCGGCCTTTGCACGAGAGATGACTTTGCTTTCAAACAGGGCACCGCTAAAAATAATAATTTTTATAAGCGCCCATAAACAACATATGCAAGGTGAGTCATGTCTGTACCTTTATTAAATGACAGGGATCTGGAATTCCTTTTATACGAACTGCTTGATATCGAGGCTCTACTTACCCGCCCTCGTTATCGCGACCATACCCGCGAGGTATTTGATGCCTCCCTGAGGACGGCAAAAACAGTCGCAGAAAAGTATTTTGCTGATCACCTGGTAAAAGGTGATGAAAATGAACCCACATTAGAAGACGGTGAAGTCCAGATGATTCCAGAGACCAGGGTCGCCTGGCAGGAATTTACCAGGGCAGGCTTCCTTGCAGCTCACCAGGATTACGATGAGGGCGGCATGCAAATGCCTGAGGTACTGGTCAGGGTAATTATGGCCTACATCAACGCTGCCAATATCAGCACCGCAGCTTACCCGTTTATTGCCATTGGCGTCACCAACCTGTTGCGAGCCTTTGCCTCCACTGAACAGAAAGCCAAGTATTTACCGCTAATCATGGATGGCAGAAGTAATGGCACCATGGCCCTGACGGAACCAGGTCAGGGTTCGGCCCTGGGTGACATTACCACCATGGCGGAGCCTGCGGCGGACGGCACGTATCGATTGTTTGGGCAAAAAATGTTTATTTCCTGCGCAGATCACAATATCGCTGACAACGTGATTCACATGGTACTGGCAAAGATTAAGGGATCGCCCGCAGGCGTAAAAGGCATATCACTGTTTATTGTGCCGAAATATCTGGTCAATGAAGATGGCAGCCCCGGCGCACGTAACGATGTAGTAGTAGCTGGGCTCAACCATAAAATGGGCTATCGCAATGCCACTAACGCGGCGCTTAACTTTGGTGAGGAAGACGGCGCAATTGCTTACCTGGTCGGAGAGGCTAACAAAGGGCTTGGTTACATGTTCCAGATGATGAACGAAGCCCGTATCGGCGTAGCGCTTGGTGCAGCTGCGCTAGCTTATCAGGGATACAACTATTCACTGGATTATGCACGCCAACGACCTCAGGGCAGATTAGCATCCTGTAAAGACCCCCAGTCAGCGCAAATTATGTTAGTGGAACATGCCGATGTGCGACGTATGTTACTGGCACAAAAAGCCTATGCTGAAGGGTCTCTGGCAATGTGCTTATATGCAAGCTCTCTATTTGAGGATCAAAATACAGCAGCTGATGAGAGCAAAAGAGAACGTGCGCGCCAGTTGTTGGATCTAATTATTCCAGTAGTAAAGTCGTGGCCTTCAAAATATGGCTGCGTCTCAAATGATCTGGCCATTCAAATATTAGGTGGCTCTGGTTATATCAGGGAATACCCGGTTGAGCAGTTGTACCGCGACCAACGGCTCAATCCTATTCACGAGGGTGCTGAGGCTATACATGGCCTTGATTTGCTAGGCAGAAAAGTTCCTATGCGCGATAAAACCGGTTTCTCTATTTTTATAGAAGAAGTGAATTCGGATTTAATCCTGGCCGCTGAAGCCGGGGTTGACGAGGATCTTATTGAAAATATTGATAGTGCCCTCAAATTGCTCTGCAAAACCACCGATATCCTGCTTGATGAAATGAATAAAGATATCGATAAAGGGCTGGCAAATGCAACTATGTATCTGGATATGTTTGGCCGTATCGTGGCGGCATGGATATGGTTAAAGATGGCGAGCAAAGCCGCACCACAAATTAATATGGATTGTGGTGAGAGTGACAATGCTTTTTATCGTGGCAAGCTACAGGCTGCTCGCTACTATATTGAATGGGAACTACCTGCAGTCCGAGAACTCGCCGATTTGCTTATGTCTGCGAATCTCGTTCCTTTTGATATGCAGGATGAGTGGTTCTAATAACGCTGTGGCTGGGCTGGGCTGGCTAAACAAGGATGTTTAAACCGCCTTGATAAATGGCGATTTTTTTATATTGGTGAAATTATTTTTAAAGCTCCGTTCAAACTCCTCCAGTGGCACTGGCTTACTAATCAGATATCCCTGAATAACCTTACAGCCCAATGAAGAGATTATGTCGCGTTGCTCCTCGGTCTCTACACCTTCTGCTATTGTCTTTAACTGCAGGCTATCAGCAAGCGCAATGATGCCTTTTACAATAGCCCTGTCGTTATCGCTATGCTCAATATCGCGCACAAAAACTCGATCAATCTTCAAAATATCGACGGGCAAATTTTTAAGATAATTCAATGAAGAATAACCCGTGCCAAAGTCGTCAATAGCCAGTGTAAAGCCCATGGTCTTCAGCTTTAGTAGCTCCTGGCGACTTGTTTCCGGATCACCCATCAAAATGCTTTCAGTTATTTCCAGCTCAAGTAAAGAGGTATCCAACTTGTATTGTTCGACCAAATTTGAGAGATAGTCGACAAGTTGTGCCGTGATCTCCATATCCTTTCCGGACAGGTTAATGGACAGGTTGATGGAATAGCCCTGTTTTGACCAGATCGTGATTTGCTTTATCGCCTGGATGATAACCCATCGTGTAAGATCAGTAATCAAGCCGGACTGTTCAGCCACGGGAATGAAATCAGCGGGACCCAACAAACCCTGTTTGGGATGCTGCCAGCGGACCAGTGCCTCTGCGGCAACTACCTTGTCTGAAGTTAGATCATATTGGGGCTGAAAATGGAGGACAAGCTGGTCTTCATCGAGAGCCTGGCGGAGCTCCTGCTCTATTTGAAGTCGTCTTGATATTTCATCCTCCATACCACTCTGATAAAAAACATAATGATTCTTGCTTTTCTTGGCTTCAAACATGGCAAGGTCGGCATGTTTAAGTAAGGTATTAACGTCGTTCGCGTCATCTGGAAAAACCGAGATACCTACACTGGCAGAAACAAACATTTTTTTCTGTAAAAAAACGAATGGCTCATTTAACGACTCACAAATCGTTTTAGCTACCTTTGTCAGTATTTCCCTGCTGTCGATATCTTCCAACACTACAGTAAATTCGTCACCACCCAGGCGGGCAATGAAATCTGTTTCGCGTACACAACCCCGCAGCCGGTCTGCAACCACTTTCAATAGCAGGTCACCAACATTGTGCCCCAGCGAATCATTAATATTTTTAAAATTATCCAGGTCAATAAATAAAACAGCAATTTGTTTATTATCAAGCTTGGATCGGTCAAGGATCACTCTTAGTTCCTGCATCAGCCTGGCGCGGTTGGGCAATCCCGTTAATGAATCATGGTAAGCCATCTGCTTTACTTTTTTACCGGCCTTGTTAGCCTGAACTAGCCTCGCTACGCGCTCCTTAAGCACGGTAAAGTGCAAAGGCTTGGTTATGTAGTCGGTAGCACCGCTGGAAAACGCTTTAACGATAGCTTCATCGTCCTCAAGAGAGGTGATAATTAATATTGGAATATCTGCGCAGTGGGGCAAATCTCTTATCGTCTTACACGCGGTAAAACCATCAGTATCAGGCATCACGGCATCCATAAGAATAATGTCCGGGACATTTCTTTTGCAGATATCAACGGCCTGACTACCGTTGGTAGCTTCTATGGTTTCAAATTCACGACCCTTGAATATATCCTTGAGAGCCAACCTGATTGTCCTGTCGTCATCAGCGATCAACAAGCGGTGGGCAACCTGGTACTCCTGTGTGTCATTTGAGGTGGTTTTCAGAACATCCTGTTCCAGATCATGGCGAAGAGCAGCGAAATGGTTGATTAAGGTACCGGTATGCAATTCGCACTGTGTTAGCTGGCTATCCTGTGCTAATTGCTCGATTGTTTTTGCTACCTTAACAAGCTGGTGGGCACCAAAATTGGCTGCACTGCCCTTTATCGTGTGAGCGAGCTCGCGAACTTGTTTGGCATTTCCCAGAGCAAGCGCTGCTTTCATGGAGTCAATATATACCGGCGTATCCTCTATAAATGCTTCAATCATACGATAAGCCACGTCACCTACGGAGTTGAATAATTCTTCCATAAAAGCTGTATCGTAGTTTTCCGTATCAGGCAGGGTAACATCAGTATTTTTCGGTGAATCTTCTAGAGTCAGTGTGCTTTCCGGTAACCAGTGAGCCAGCTCATCTTCCAGCGCCCCCAGTCTGATTGGCTTGGCCAGGAATCCGTTCATGCCAGCCTGTTCGCATCGTTGTCTCTCTGCGTGTGTGGTATTTGCCGTCATGGCTATAATTGGGATTTTGTTTATTCCTTCGAGCTGTCTAATTTCATTAGTGGCGTCATATCCATCCATCACCGGCATGTTGCAGTCCATCAAAATAAGGTCATATTTATTCTTAAGCACCATTTCTAATGCCCGCTGACCATTAATTGCCAGATCTGCTTTGCAGCCGAGTTTTTGTGCCATTTCCCTGGCTACCTGTTGATTTACTCTATTGTCATCGACAATCAGGATTCTTGCATGGTCAAACCCAACGAGTGAACCAGGGCGTCCTGAACCGGTAAGTTTTCCTCTTTGTTGTTCTTTTCCAGTAATCAGGTCGTTATAGGAATTAGAAAATAGAGGCTTATCAATAGTAGAGAATTTTAAATCTGCACTTCGTAATGGCTTGAAGGGGTTCGTCAGCACTACTATAGAGGTAGTATTTGTATCTATAAGGTTTTTAAAAATAGATTGGAATTCTGTCAGTTTAAGAAAAAGGATATCCTCATCGATTATGAGGTAGTCAAAGGGTTCAGCATGCTCATATGCATGTTTAAGTGCTTGCGCACCTTCCAGGTAGTCATCCACTACACTCCAGTTCAATTTTTTACGAGCAAATACTTGTTGCGAAAACCGTCTGATTATATGGGCTGAAGATATCAGTAGAACCCTGGCTACCTCATCAGCGCTGGTTTCATCTTTGACCAGCGAAACTGGTGCGGGCACCCAGGGGCAGGGTAACGTAAACCAGAACTTTGATCCGCTATCCAGGCCACTTTCCAGCCCAATGTCACCACCCATTAGCTCAACAATTTGTTTGCTGATAGTGAGACCTAGCCCGGTCCCAGCATATTCTCGTGTTGTCGAAGCATCGGCCTGAGTAAAGGCTTCAAATATTTTCCCCCGATCTGCTTCGCCAATTCCAATGCCGGTGTCAGCCACCTCAAATAATATTAATCCCTGGTCATCACTTTTGTGACTGACCGTCAGTGAGACCTCACCAACATCGGTAAATTTGATGGCATTGCCAATCAGGTTAATTAAAACTTGCTGAACTCTCGATCTATCGAGTGGGATTGTAGCCGGTATGTCCTCTTCCAGAAAAAACCCTATATCCAGGTTTTTAGCTAAGGCCTGCGAAGCCAGTAATCTTATAACATCTTCAATGAGTTCTTTAAGGTTGGCATCGCTGGTATCAGACACAACCCTGCCCGCATCAATTTTAGAAAAATCGAGTATGTCATCTATGAGGTTTAATAAAGTTTCTCCTGAGTTCCTTGCAACATCGACATACTCAATCTGGCGAGACGAAATTTCAGACTCGGCGAGCAGATCTAGCATGCCTAATACTGCATTCATAGGTGTACGCAATTCGTGTGTAACGTTGGCGGCAAATTCTCCCCGCATGCGTGCATTTTCTACAGCATTATCGCGAGCAAGCTCCAATTCCTTTTCACGCTTTTCGAGTACATCCATCATGGTATTGAAGGCGTGCTGCATCACCGTAACATCGGGCTGACCTTTAACTTCAGCCCTGACACCGGTATTGCCTTCTTCCGCCAGCTTCATTTTTTGCGCTAGCCCTTCGATGGGGCGAGTAAGTCTGCGTGAAACTCGCATCAGGATAACTGACACGATAGCAGCTATTAAAAAGGACAGGAAAATATTAGTTTGAATAGACTTGCGCTGCAGCAAAAGCAGTGTTTGCTTACTCATCGATACGGTAACGTAACCTAGCAAAGACTGCTCAGTCGATCCATCTATGGTTGTTATATCTAGATTCTCATCAGCATCCGCCTCCGACATTACAGATAATACGTAAACCCACTCATCATCAAATTCGTAACTTTGCAAATCAGTCGTATTATCAGGCCTTATATAAATATTTCGGCGATCAAAGGAATCTGATCTATACAAACTTCTACCATCAGCCAATTGAATTTCTAGCACCTCTATATCCGGGAACCCGGATACAAAATTGACAGATTCCTGAGCGGTATAGGTGCTTTCATATAGTAGCGCCAGCTTACTTTGCACAGCCAGGGTGCGGGCTATTTGCACTCCCTGCGCATGTAATTGCTTTATAAGAACATCATTGGATGTGACATATATAATGTATGAAGTCAGGGGCGCAAGTAACAGTATTCCAGCACAGAAAATAACGACGATCTGCTGTCGAAACTTCAAGTGGTCTAGCTTTAGGAAAGCAAAAATAGACATAAATAGCGAATGTTAGCTAGAGGATAATATCGATTTCAGAACGAACCTTCCCTGACAGGCTGATTCCCAGGTGGCGACTGGTCCGACCATTTACGATAGCGTAAACATCTCGCAAGGGCGTCATAGCCGCAGGCTTATCATCGCCAGTTTCAGACTGCGCGGCGAGAAGGCCCAGGCTAAGTCCAAGTTTTTGGTTATTTGGATAAATAGCAAATAATGCACCGCGTTTCACATGTATTGGATTGGAAGAAAAAACTATAACCTTTTTTTTCCAGGCCGTTTCCAGCACCTGGGATAGCAGAGCTGAATCGTTGAGAGCCTTATCCCGCATTAACCATATGGCATCGCCATTCTCGATCTCGCCAAGAATACTTCGGTATTCACTCGCAGCTGCCTGAACAGTACTAACATCGTGTACAACAAGATTTATACCTTTACTCGTTGCATAAACATCAGCATCCTGGAGACGTTTTTTCCGATTGTTTGCATTTATTACCAGATGCACAATCTGGACATTACTGTCGAGCAGTAGTAGTTTATCGATGATTACCCGCACATCTGGCACCATTGAAATACCGTGCACCTTTGCGTGGGTATGAGTGACCGCACCAGCTACCAGTGGCACATCAATATTCATCTCCTCGATGAGTTTCAGGCTGGGTTGGCCGAGCGCTATGATAGTGTCTGGATCAAACTGTTCTACGCTAGTTCTGTAATAGTCCATGGACTGGCCCGGTGTAACAGCTATCGCATTGGTGGTGCTTTGGTATGTTTCCTCAATACCGCTAATAATATCTTCATAGATTTTTGCATAGGGCTGGCGAACTTCAGGGTACAGAACAACTAAGCCGGAAGAAAAGGCAGGATTAGGCGCAGCCGCCACCGAGACCGACAATATAAGCATAAAACTGACAGCTCTCACTGCGGTCATCGTAACCCACGTTAGCGGTTCAATATATTTTGCGCTCAACTGCATTCCCTGCATTCACAAACATCCATATTGAATCAACAATTTCACAAATTCGGTCTAATTGAAATTGTATCTGACTTCACCAAAGATGCTCCGGCCTGCCAGGGGCAGATCATCCGGTATAAATGGTACTGGAGA
>Ga0164313_10002645_pt1 | contig 16026 bp, 13 predicted proteins | sample GuaBasSedimGuay4_FD_113735 | JGI IMG/M metagenome (GOLD analysis project Ga0164313, IMG submission 113735) | Subseafloor sediment microbial communities from Guaymas Basin, Gulf of California, Mexico - Guay4, Core 4569-4, 0-3 cm | ecosystem: Environmental > Aquatic > Marine > Hydrothermal vents... | reverse complement strand
AGCAGTGTTTTTAATTATAATATTTCCTGGGTAGTTACCCAGACAATGTCAGGATACAAAATGTTAAGACCAGGGTATTTTATAAGCATCGTAGCACTTGTTTTTTTAATGCAGTCCTGCAGTTTTCAGTTGCGTGGTGCGCTGACTTTGTCTCAGGACATGTCACCGATTTATCTGCAGCAAAATAGCCTGTTTGAACTGGGGCGGGAGGTACAGTCGTTACTGACTGCTAATAAAATACAGATAGCAGAAAATGAAGAGCAGGCAAAAGCGCAATTAACCCTGTTGAGTGAGGCAAAAAGCCGACGTGTTTTGTCTGTTGATGGTAATGGCCGTGCTAGAGAATATTTATTAAATTACAAAGTAGTTTTTTCGATAAAAATTAGCCAGGAAAAAGACAGTAGCGACTTAAACCAGGGGGGCAGGCAAGATACTCCTCATGATTCAATTTCAGTGGCACGCAATTTGTTATTTGACCCTGATGCGGTCATTGCTGTGGTCAACGAAGCCGAAATTTTATACAAAGAAATGCGGCGTGATGCAGCGCGACTGGTTTTATTAAAGTTGCAGGCGAGCTCTCGACAGCAGGCACATGACACGGACTCAGGCAATATTAAGACACAATGAATGTTCGCCCGGATCAACTCCAATCAATGATAACCAGGACGGTATATCCAGTCTATATGGTCAGTGGTGATGAGCCGCTGCAGCAGATGGAGTCTGTGGATTTAATTCGTTCATTTCTACGTAAGCAGGGTTATACCGAAAGAGAAGTGCTGGATGTGGACGCGCAGTTTGACTGGTTTCGTTTGATGGAAGAAGCGGCTAGTATGTCTTTATTTGCCACGCGCCGTATTGTTGAGTTACGTTTGCCCACAGCCAAACCGGGTAAACAGGGCTCCCAGGTACTTAAGGAATATTTATCCAGGCCGGTAGAAGATACTGTTCTGCTCATTAACGCCGGTAAGATAGACGGTAATTCAAAAAAATCAGCCTGGTATAAATCCGTTGATCAAAATGGGCTGGTAGTGCAATGCTGGCCGGTGCCGGTAGATAAATTGTCCTACTGGCTGCAGCAACGTTTTAACAAACATGACATGGAAGCGGACTATGAAGTGCTGGCTTATATCAGTGAGCATGTTGAAGGTAACCTGCTGGCTGCCGATCAGGAGATCGAAAAACTCTACCTGTTATTAGGGCCTGGGAAAGTTACTTATGCCGATGTTGCAGAAGCAATAAGCTCGCAGTCCAGGTATAGCGTATTCGAGCTGATTGATATGTTGCATGCGGGTAATGTCAAACGTGTGGTTAAAATCATTGCAGGGCTGAAAGCAGAGGGCCTGGTTCCGGTACTGATTATCTCGTTGCTGGCAAAAGATATTCGTTTGTTGGCGCAAGCCTCACAGGATGTTTCGTCGGCTGACCTGTTATTGAGACGCTCAGGTGTATGGCAAAGCCGTATAGCCACGTTTAAATCGTGCATGTCGCGTCATTCGCTGCGTGCATTCCAGCTTATGTTAAAGCGATGTTCATATATCGATGCGGTCAGCAAGGGTATGATTGAAGCTAACGTGTGGGATGAAATCGAATCACTCTGTGTGCGTATGGCGGGTAGTACCAAAGCCTTGAGAACCGGACGTAAGTGAAAACGTCTGACTTGTTATAAATTTACACTGCTGTCCCGTTAACGTAGAGCGAACCAGGTTAAAGCACTGGTTGAACTAGCTTAGGCCTCGTTGACTACAATCAGGGACGTGAATTAGACCCATTGCCTGAGACACGCTGTAAATACGTCCATGTACGCTCGGATGCCGCGTCCATGCGGCATACGGTCTCCGGCAATGGGATCTAATCCATTCCTCTAACAGTTAACGTGACAGCAGTGATAAATTTATTAATATAAATTCAAGTCGAAATTTTTTACGCTTTCTTTCTTTAATTTTGTCACTTGTATTTTTGTTTGTAATTGCCACTGCAAGCTGAATTGGCATTCGTTATAATATTGCATATTAATTGATGCAGTAATAACTATGAATGCAAACATAAAATCACCCGTACAATCATCCAGGCAGGATATCAGTGGTTACATGTCAGATGTTGGAAGTGCGGCTAGAGATGCCTCCAGGGCTATTGGTCGAGCGTCAACCGCTCAGAAAAATCAGTCGCTGGTCGCTATAGCAGATCGAATTGTTGAGCAGGCCGATGTGCTCAAAAAAGCCAATGCACTGGACCTGGTGGCCGGTAAAGAAAAAGGCCTTGATGCGGCTTTACTTGATCGCCTTGAGTTAACCGATGAGCGTATTCAGTCAATGGCAGAAGGTCTACGCCAAATCGCTACCCTGGCTGACCCTGTCGGCGTTATTTCCAATCTTGCTTATCGTCCATCCGGTATACAGGTGGGTCAGATGCGAGTGCCACTCGGTGTTATCGGCATTATTTATGAATCTCGCCCGAATGTGACGGCAGATGCGGCCGGTTTATGCCTTAAATCCGGTAATGCGGTGATATTACGCGGCGGTTCTGAAGCCATTCATTCAAATCAGGCGATTGCGACCTGTATCAAACACGGGCTTGAAGTGGCCGGTTTGCCAGCCGATGTGGTGCAGGTGATTGAAACCACCGACCGTGCGGCGGTGGGTGAGTTATTGCGTTTAAAAGATGATGTTGATGTTATTATCCCTCGCGGTGGCAAAAGCCTGATTGAGCGCATCACTAATGAGTCTGAAGTGCCAGTGATTAAACATCTTGATGGTATCTGTCATGTTTATATCGATAATGACGCCGATAAAGAAAAAGCATTGAATGTGGCGTTTAATTCTAAAACACAGCGTTATGGCACCTGCAATACCATGGAAACCTTGCTAGTTGCAGAGTCTTCTGCTGCTAATATTTTGCCTGAGCTGGCAAAAATGTATGTTGAAAAAGGTGTAGAGTTACGTGCTTGTGAAAAATCCCGGTCGCTTTTAAAAGACAATAATATCGAGGTAATAGCAGCGCTTGAAGAAGACTGGTCAACAGAATATCTGGCACCGGTTTTATCCATCAAGATTGTTGATAATATCGACGCTGCGATTAGTCATATTAATCAGTACAGTTCGCAGCATACTGAATCTATTATTACCGAGAATTACACCAAATCACGCCAGTTTCTGCGTGAAGTAGACTCAAGCTCGGTAATGGTGAATGCTTCAACACGGTTTGCCGATGGTTTTGAATATGGTTTAGGCGCTGAAATTGGCATCAGTACGGACAAGTTGCACGCAAGAGGACCGGTGGGTCTGGAAGGCCTGACCAGCCTGAAGTATATTGTGCTGGGGGACGGACAAATAAGGCAATGAATAATGAATACAAGGGTTGGAATGAATCTTTCTAAGCTTGTTATGTTTTTTCTGTGACCTTTTTGTAAAGTGAATAAGAATATGCCAGTACTTCCAGCTTTTTATTATTCATTATTCATTATTCATTATTCATTGCGCTTCTAATGATCGGAATCTTTGGCGGTACTTTTGATCCGGTTCATTACGGTCACATCAAACCTGTACTAAGCGTGAAACAGGACCTGAATCTGAGCCAGCTACGTTTTATTCCTAATCGTATTCCGCCTCACCGGGAATCGCCCTGGCTGAATGTTGAGCAGCGCTTGTCTTTATTAAAGATTGCACTGAAAGATTACGCTGATGTGGTGATTGATGAGCGTGAGTTAAATCGTGATGGCCCTTCATTTATGGTTGATACACTGAAGTCATTGCACAGTGATTTCCCCGATGAAGATTTGTGTTTAATCATGGGTATGGATGCCTTTATCGGCATCACAACATGGTTTCAATGGCATTCCCTGTTTGATTTGTGTCACCTGGTGGTGACAACACGTCCTGGATTTAACGAAAACGCCATTATTGATCAAATGAGTGCCGAGGATTATCAGTTTTTGTCTGCGAAAATGGTAAAGCGTGCAGATGCACTAAAACTGCGAGAAACGGGTAAAATCCTGTTAAAATCAGTGCCACAACTGGATATTTCCTCCACTCAAATCAGGGCGAAATTTTTAAAAAATGAGGATGTCAGTGAGTGGTTGCCTGAAGGTGTATCCAGGCGACTGTCCGAAGATAGAAGCCTGCTGGAAAATTAAGAGGTTTAAAATATATGACTACTAACAGCGTGACGACTAACAGCATGACAATTGATGAACTAAAAAAACTTGCAATCGATGCCCTTGAGGCGCTGAAAGCTGAAGATATAACGGTGCTTGATGTGAAAGGCAAAACAACTGTTACCGACTGGATTATTATCGCCAGCGGTTCATCAAGTCGCCATGTCAAATCAATTGCAAACAACGTTATTGTTGAAGCAAAAAAAGCCAGCAGGTTACTACTTGGCGCGGAAGGTGAAAATGAAGGAGAGTGGGTTCTGGTGGATCTAGGTGATGTTATTGTGCATGTTATGCAGCGCCAGGTCCGCGAATTTTATGACCTGGAAAGCTTATGGTCTGTTGACACGGTTGCGCAGCGTCGGGAACAGGATGTTAGTTAGGGAACCTCTGGTCAAGTCTAATAATTTCAATGAGGCCAAATTTAATCAACTGAATCAGAGCTTCCACAGGGATATTCTGATTGAGTCGTCAGCGCCTGTTTTGCCCAGGGAAACAGGCTGACACGGTGAAAATAAATCTTATTGCAATTGGAAACAAGATGCCTGACTGGGTAGATGTTGCGAGTGATGATTTTACAAAACGTCTGCCAGCGACAATAAAAATCAATTCGATTTTATTGCCTCTGATAAAACGCGGCAAAAACCCGGATATTCCTCGAATCATTCGCGATGAAAGTCGAAAATTGCTTACCACGGTGCCAAAAGATTCAATACTGGTGGTATTGGACGTATTGGGCAAGCCGGTGACTACGATGAAATTTTCTTCCATGTTAGATACATGGATGCAGCAGGGGCAGGATATCTCAATTGTCATCGGTGGACCGGATGGTGTGTCTGCGGAGCTGCTGTCACAGGCCAGGCAAAAAATTTCACTTTCAAGCTTAACTTTTCCACACCCTCTGGTACGTGTTATTTTGCTTGAGCAGATTTACCGTGCATGGAGTATTTTAAATAACCACCCTTATCACCGGGCCTGAAACAGAGTATGAATGAGTCTGCGCAAATTATTCTTGCCTCGGCATCACCAAGACGAAGTGAATTACTGGCGCAGATTGGAGTCAGGGTAATGGTGCAGGCTGTCGATGTCGATGAGACACAAAAACATAATGAGCCAGTGATGGCTTATGTACAGCGCCTGGCAATGGAAAAAGCGCAGCGTGGCTTCGATACCATTAAAAATGAAAAAAAATTACCGGTGCTTGGCTCAGATACCGTAGTTGAAATTGACGGTTTGATTTTAGGCAAGCCGAAAAATCGGCAGCAGGCAAAAAATATGCTGCAACAACTTTCAGCACAAAAACATACAGTACATACATCAGTAGCTATAGTTACTGAAGAGAAAGGCCTTATTGATACCAGTAGTAGTGAGGTTTTGTTTAAAACACTGGAAGACCAGGAGATTGATCTTTATTTAGCGACTGGCGAAGCAGATGACAAAGCAGGCTCTTATGCCATTCAGGGTATCGCTGCACAGTTTATAAAAAATATAAATGGCAGTTTTTCGGGTGTTATGGGCTTGCCATTATATGAAACAGCGCAGTTGCTTAAACAATGTGGTATCTGGCCATTACAATGTCAGGTCACAAAATAAATACCGTGTTCTAACGCTATTGTGACTGTGAATGTATTTTATTAACGTCAGAATAAAAGCTTTTTTGCCGCGAAAAACGCAAAATGTCGCAAAGAAATAAAATGATTTTTATTATTTGCGCTTTTTGTGTCCATTGCGGCTAACTATTTTTGAATACTTTCACAGTATCTACTGTGTGGGTCGGAGGAGCGGTAGTAGAGCAGTTGCCGTAGGAGCAGCGAAGCGGTGTGTCGAGGAGCAGATTTTCAGCTGAAAATAATATGATAGAAGAAATACTATGAGTAAGGAAATTTTAATAAACATTACCCCGCAGGAAAGACGCGTTGCGATTCTTGAGAATGGGATGCTGCACGATTTATACATCGAACGGAGCAGAAGCCGTGGTCTGGTCGGAAATGTGTATAAAGGTAAAGTGGTGCGTGTGCTACCCGGTATGGAGGCCGCCTTTGTGGATATTGGTCTGGAAAAAGCCGCGTTTTTACACGTTTCAGATGTTGCGCAAAAAAATAAAAATCATGGCGAAATAGCGCATATTGGGCAGGTTTTAAGAGAAGGGCAGGAGATACTGGTGCAGGTCCTGAAAGAGCAGCTAGGCACCAAAGGCGCAAGGTTAACGACGAATATAACAATACCATCACGTTACCTGGTATTCATGCCTAATGCGGACAATATCGGTGTGTCCTCGCGAATTGAAAATGAGGAAGACCGTGAGCGCTTGAAAAATAATTTAATAGAGCAGGAGCATCGGGTTAAGGATGCCGGATATATATTGCGAACAGCTGCGGAAGTGGCTGATAAAGATGCCATAGCCAGCGACATAAAATACCTCAATCGATTATGGAATAACATTACTAATGCCTCGGATGTAAAAGCAGGCAATGCTGTACATAAAGATTTGCCATTGTTTTTACGCGTGCTGCGTGACATGGTTGATGAGGATATTGAAGTGATACGTGTGGACTCGCGTGAAACCTATATCAACATGCTTGAGTTTGCAGAAAAGTACGTTCCTGAAGTAGCTAATTTTATTGAACATTATCCCGGTGAGCGGCCGATTTTTGATTTACATGGCGTAGAGGATGAAATTCAAAAAGGACTGGAACGTAAAGTCCAGCTTAAATCCGGAGGTTATCTGATAATTGATCAAACCGAAGCGATGACAACCATTGATGTAAACACCGGTGCGTTTGTCGGTAGTCGCAATCTTGAAGAAACCATTTTTAAAACAAATCTTGAGGCAGCGCAGGGCATAGCCAGGCAGTTAAGATTACGTAACCTGGGTGGTATCGTTATTCTTGATTTTATTGATATGACAGAACAGGAGCACAAACGACAGGTAATGCGTGCACTGGAAAAGGCGTTGGAAAAAGACCATGCACGAACTTCTGTCAGCGAAGTTTCCTCACTAGGGCTGGTGGAAATGACACGTAAGCGAACCCGCGAAAGTTTGGAACATGTGTTATGTGGCGCTTGTCCTACCTGTGAGGGACGAGGCACAATTAAAACCGCTGAAACGGTGTGTTATGAGATTTTTAGAGATATATTGCGTGAAGCGCGTCAGTTTGATGCAAAAGAATTACTGGTGCTGGCAGGGCAGGACGTTGTTGATTTGCTGGTTGATGAAGAATCGAGCAGCCTGGCTGAATTAGAAGATTTTATTGGGATTCCGATCCGCTTTCAGGTGGAATCATTATTCACACAGGAGCAGTATGATGTTGTTATCGTATAATAAGGTCAGCGCTCGATAGATTGTTTCAAGCTTAGATTAAATAGTATATAACGGTTATGCAGTGGCTTTTACGTCTCAGAGTATTTATCATCATCAGTCTTGCTGTGGTGCTGATTTCGGCTGCAGTAACCTTTAGTGTAATACGTGCTGTGCTTCCGTTTGCAACAGATTATAAAAATGAAATCCAGCAGGAAATCAGCCAGCTAATTGGTCTGCCTGTTGAGGTCAAATCAATCGACGCAGCGATTCATGGGTTTTCACCCAGGTTAAAATTAATCGCTGTATCTGTCTTTGATGAAAAAAATAAAGTTCCCTTATTTAATTTTCGAGAAGCTTTTGTTGAGCTTGACGTTCTCGCGTCAATAATACGCCGTGAAGTTATCGTAGCTGATGTTGGCCTGGTAGGCGCTGATATATCGATAGAAAAACTTTCAGATAATGAGTGGCTGATTCAGGGTATTAAATTTACCAGTGAAGGTTCAAGTGAGCTGCCTGATCAGTTTTTGTATATATTGCAAAATGCTGATTATTTACTGCATGACAGTAATATTTATTACCAGGACCATACCGGCGAAAAATTAAACTTAAGTTTATTAGACGTCAATATAAATGTTGAAAATAACTTTAATAGCCATGCTATAAAGTTTTCAATGAATTTGCCTGAGGCATATGGTCACGATCTTGCTGTGGTTGCAAGTTTACATGGAGATATCGGCGCACTGGCTGGAGATGTTTATATCGAGGCGCATCAGCTTAATATTAATCAGTGGAATAAAAAGTTTACTATTTTAGATGAGTATCAGCTTAACGCTATTGTTGATGTTGATTTATGGTTTACGCTTAATAACAATAATATTCAGACATTAGTAACGCAGCTTGCTGCTGACGATTTATCAATCAAAAATAATGTAACAAAAAAGCGATGGCAAACCGATTATTTATCAGCAAAAATTCGTTATTCCAATGATACTACTAATGCTAGTGACACTACTAATGCCAACGGAAACTGGAATGTAGCCGTTTCCGATTTTTATTTTGGAAATCAGCAGCAACCCGCCTGGGTCCAGCCTGCCAGCATTATCGCGAGTTATGATAATGAACATTATTATTTAACTGCAAATTTTCTACGTGTTCATGATGTGCAGGCAATAGCTGAGGTATTTTTAAAGGAAAATCAATTTGCTGATTTAGACAAGCTGAAGTCATATCAAATACAGGCTGATATATATAACCTTAGTCTTCAGTTGCCGAAGGAAATGTCAGAACAACAGTTATTGAAGCATCTTGATCTGGATGCTTCAATAATCGATTTTTCCATGTTTGATACAGAAAACGATATTCGACTGTCAGGGATTGACGCATCGTTACATTATGATGTTGAAGAAAGTTTTATCGATGTAAAAACAGAAGATGCCCGGGTTGAAATTAAAAAAATATTCAGAGGCCCGTTGTTAGCTAATACCATTAGCGGAAAATTGAGCCTGGAACACGATGAGAATAACTGGCGTTTAAGCAGCAGTCAGCTACAGCTTAAAAACAGTCATATCAATACATTCTCACGGCTGGATGTTCGTCTGTCTTCTGACGACAACATTTTTGTTGATGTGCAGACTGATTTTAGCGATGCCTATGGAAAGTATGCCAAGCATTATGTGCCTGTTGGCATAATGTCCCCGACACTGGTCGACTGGCTGGATATGGCGGTAACTGATGGTTATGTACCTGGCGGCACCTTAATATTGCATGGGAATTTGAGTGATTTTCCCTATAAAGAACATAATGGTGTATTTCAGGTATTGTTCTCAGCAGAAAAAGTCAATATGCAGTTTCTCAAAGACTGGCCCCGGTTAACGGATGCTTCAGCAACGGTTAAATTTAACAACTTATCTCTTGTGGTAAAGGATGCTAAGGGTAAAACACAGCAGGCATCGCTGTTTAATGGTTATGCTGAAATCTTAAATCTACCTGATGCTCATTTAACTGTTAGCACAGAAGCACAGGCTGAAAATGAAGATATACAGTCTTATGTGTGGAACAGTGCGCTCGATAAAATACTGGGTGATGCCATGCGCTTGCTTCAGTTCGACGGTGATAGTCATTTGAATTTGAAATTAGAGGTGCCCCTGAATCAGAAAAAAGTCGATGTCGCGATTGACGGCCATATAAGATTTTCTGATACTGAAATATATTACCCGGCACTGGGGTATGAGCTCAGTGACGTTAATGGTGTTGTTGATTTTACCGAAGACAGTATTTCAGCAGATTCGATGAAAGCAAAAATGCAGAACAAAACAATATCCATTAGTGCCATTACTCAAAAGGGGGATTCAGGCCGTGAAGTCATCTTCTATCTCGATGGTGTAATGCAAACAGATTATTTACTGCAACGTTATGACTGGGTGCCAGAAGACTGGATTTCGGGCGAGTCGATGTGGTCAATAGATATTGAAATACCCTATAAGCCTGAAGATTACCTGGTGCACATAAAGGCAAACTCTATGCTGGAAGGCGCGGTGTTCCAGGTGTCAGACCAGGTGAAAAAACCAGCTGATAGAAAAGTTCGTTTTTTTGCAGAAATTGATGTATTGGATAATAAGGGTGTACAGGTAGTATCAAAGGCGACAACGCTATCTACTATTGGAGAATATAATAAAATTGGTGATATTTTTGATCTTTTTGCAGTACGTGATGAAAATAATCGCTGGAATTTTGATATCGATGCAAAATTTTTAACAGGTAAAGGTGTCTTTACTGAAGGTCTTGGTAAGGACACACAAATTCAACTGGAACTTGAAAATGTTGATGTCCATGCCTTATTTGTTAGCGCTGGAAATAAAAAGTCTCAGCCGTTAAATCCAGCTGATTTTCCGCCGTTAAGCTGGAAGGCAAAAAAGGTATTGTGGGATGACTGGGCTTTTACCGATGTTAAAGTGGAAACAAACTGGCATAAGCATGGCATGTTAATTAATACCTTTTCATTGGCCGGCCCTGCAATGACTTTTAATGCACGTGGCACCTGGTTGACATCATGGCGTGGTTTACATGAGACTGTTTTACAGGGAACGGTTAACAGCAGTAACCTGGGCGATACCCTGGTTGGGCTGAATTTTCCGCGTAGTCTGGATCGCTGTGATTATATGGCGACATTTGATTCGAAATGGTCGGCAGAACCCTATCGACGATCATGGGCAAACATGAAAGGGAAGGTTTCTTTTGAAATGTCAGATGGCGAAATACTTGACGTTGATCCGGGTGCGGGTGGTCGCTTACTGGGTTTATTGAATATATTTAAACTAACCAATCGACTATCATTTGATTTTGATGACGTAACCCGTAAAGGCTTTGCTTTTGACTCGATAAAAGGTGATTTTGAATTTGTTAAGGGTGATGGCTCATTAAAAAACTTTGACATTATAGCGCCTGCAGCAGATATTAATATGTTTGGTAGTATTGGTCTGGTGGATCGGGATTATGGCCTGTTAATGCATGTAAAACCGCATACAGATAGTCTGACCTTCGCCGGTGGCGTATTATTAGGCGGGGTAGTCGTTGGTGCAGGGCTGGCATTAATTCAGAAAGTTTTTGATCTTGGTGTTTTAGGGCATAATGTTTACTCGGTCACCGGTAGTTGGGATGATCCTAAGGTAGAGAAAATTATCCAGCGAAGCCTTAACGATGACATCACAGAAGAAGATGATTTTTAATTAGATGAGACCTTTGCATGATTTTTTCACCAGTAAAAATGGCTAAAATCCTCCTGCTTTTTGTCTGCACACCGTTTCGCTGCTCCACGGCATACCGCTTCGCTGCTGCCAGGACATATGCACTGCACTACTACCGCCCGGACATATGTAAGTCTGGATTTCGATATACCGCAAGCCTTAGTCTCGTCCTGTTTTTCTTTATGACTTCACTAAATGCTGAAGTGTTTGTTAAATATAATGAAAAAAATGATAAGGTTGTGATTAGCGCGTTATCGGAACAACAGGCTCCATCAAAACAGGGGGCATCAAAACATGAGTCGTCTGACCAGCCAGTGGAGAAAAAAACAGCTAATAATGGACTAAAATATCATGTCTTATATGCAGAACAATGGGAAATTGTCCGAACTGGCGAGTCTATTTTGTCCTTACCGATACTAAATAAAATAATTAATGCCTGGTTAAACGACAGGCAGAAAAAAATAGAAATACAATACCCGGGTGGAGAGGAAGGTGAGTTCTGGGTGCAGGAGTTAACTGACTGGCTGGTATCGCTGGGTATTCCGTCAAACCATATGGTGATTTCTCCCGGTAGTGGCGCGGATGATGTGATTAATTTTACCTTAATTAAATAATGGTTATAAAAATGAGCAGGAGAATGTGGTGAGTAAAGTTGCAGCGATACAGATGGCATCAGGACCGAATGTAAAAGCTAATTTGGCTGAAGCTGAGAAATTAATAAAAATTGCTGTACAGCAGGAAGCTGAGCTTGTTGTATTACCAGAAAATTTTGCCATCATGGGCATTGATGAAACAGACAAGGTGAAAATTGCAGAAGATGCTGGTTCCGGTTTATTACAGGATTACCTAAAAGAGCAGGCAAGAAAACACAATATCTGGCTGGTGGGTGGAACCATTCCGATACGCTCCAGTGAAGAAGGAAAAGTATTTGCCGCCTGTATGTTGTTTAACCCGCAGGGCGAACGGGTAGGCCGCTACGATAAAATTCATTTGTTTGATGTCACTATCGAAGCCAGCGATGAAAGTTACACAGAATCAGAAACCATTACCCCGGGTGATAAAATTGTAGTGGTTGATACACCGTTTGGTCGACTGGGACTTGCAGTGTGTTATGACCTTCGTTTCCCCGAATTATTTCGCGCAATGATTGATCTGGACATGGAAATATGCGCTTTACCATCCGCATTCACCAGCCTGACGGGAAGAGTACATTGGGAATCACTGTTGCGCTCACGTGCGATTGAGAACCTTTCATATATGATTGCGGCTGACCAGGGGGGGTATCATGTTGGTGGTCGTGAAACACACGGTGACAGTATGATTGTTGACCCATGGGGCCAGGTATTAAACCGGCTGCCACATGGCACCGGTGTGGTTGTGGCTGATATTGATGTTGCCAAGTTAGAACACACCAGGAAAATGTTTCCAGCGCTTAATCATAAACGATTTAACTGCTCCCTTTCAGTAGATTAACTGTCAGGACATTACTATTAATGCGTGGATAAAGATCTTGAGTCCAGGCATGTTTTATGCAGAATGAGTAGAGATGCTTTTTACCGACAATAGCTACCGAACATAACAATGGGTTTTCAAAATATAATTTTTGAACTTGTTTTAATATTTGCCGGTGCAGCTCTATTCGCCACTGTATTTCTATACCTTAAACAACCTGTAATACTCGCTTATATTGCTCTTGGCATTGCGGCTGGCCCCTGGGGGCTGGAGCTTATTAAAGAGCCGGATCATATAGAAAAGCTTTCTCATGTGGGCGTGATATTGCTTTTGTATCTTCTCGGCATCAACTTAAAACCTGATCGTCTTTATCATCTTTTCAGTAAGACAGCCATTGTTACACTGCTTACCAGCATGGTGTTTTTAACTATTTTCTCATTAACTGCATTAGCATTCGGTTTTGAATTAATAGAAAGTATAATAGTTGGTGCTGCACTCATGTTTTCCAGCACCATCATCAGCCTGAAACTCATTCCGACTACGGCATTACATCATCGACATACGGGTGAGATGATGACCAGTGTATTATTGATGCAGGATGTTATTGCGATTATTTTAATCGTCGTTTTAACCGGTGGACAGGGCGATGATGTAGGGTTCACCGTAGTCATGTTATTTGTAAAGTTGGTGGTACTCACCATCGTCGCGTTTGCTATCGTTAAATACATTGTTAATAATCTTTTTTTACGTTTCGATACTATTCAGGAATATACTTTTTTACTGGCATTAGGCTGGGGCCTGTTTGGTGCGGGTGTGGCGCAGTTTATTGGCCTGTCCTATGAAATGGGTGCGTTTATTGCTGGTGTTGCATTTGCCTCATCCCCCGTGTCACTGGTAATCGCCGAGCGCTTGAAACCACTTCGTGACTTTTTTCTGATTCTTTTCTTCTTTTCAATTGGCGCGCAATTTAATTTTCTGGTGACCCAGCATGTGTTGCTGGCCGGTTTTGTTATAGCGCTTTTAATAATGATTGTTAAACCCTTTGCTTTTAAGCTGGGCTTTCAGTTAATAGGAGAGGGTAAGGGTTTCTCAACTGAGCTTGGCATCAGGTTAGGACAGGGTAGCGAGTTTTCATTGTTGGTGGCTTATAGTGCCTTAGCCAGTGGTCTTATTGATATGCGCACTTCCTATTTAATACAGATGGTTGTTATCCTTACTTTTGTTTTGTCGACCTACTGGGTTGTGTTTCGCTATAGAACACCTATTTCCAGCACCGCAAGCAAACGCATGGACTGAGAAGCAATGAATAATGAATAGTGAATAGTGAATAATGAATAATGAATAATGAATAATGAATAATGAATTTTAAAACTATCCGCCAGTTAAAGCACCAGTTTTTTTGTTTGTGCTTTTAATTATTCACTATTCATTATTCATTATTCATTGCTTTTCCCGTCTTCCAGTTCGCGAAGGTATTTGAATAACTTACGTGAAGCGGCGGGTGGTTTGTTTCTTTGTTTTTCCTGATGTGCAGCGCGAATCAATTGATTGATATGCTGCCTGTCGGTTTCCGGATAACGTGAAATGACTTCATTGAGTGTTGTTTTGTTATTATCAATTAAACTGTCCCGCCATTTTTCCAGTCGCTTAAAATGTGCAGTATTGGTATCGTGACGGTGTTGTATTTTTCTTAGCTGTGTTTCTATGGCTTCACTATCCATAGAGCGTAATAATTTTCCTATGTATAAACGCTGCCTTTTTAGTCCGCTTCGAGATTTTATTTTTAACGCAGTGGTTACCGCAACGTCGAGTTCATCTGGCAGCTGTAATGAACGTATATCTTCATGTGACAATTTTAGTATTTCCTCACCGACGTCGATCAGGTGCTGGCTGTCACGTTTTAACTGTGATTTGCTTGGGCCATCATATTGATTTTCTTTGTCAGTGTTTTTACCGACCTCGTTATTATTAGAAGTCATCTTCGTCTTCGTCGTCAGTTTGCATTTCGATGTATGGTTCTTCATTATTAAAGCTGACACTTTCCAGTTGGCCGCTGTAACGTCTGTAACCATCACGGTAATCCTCGATGAGTACCGGAATATTGTGTAGCTCGGGCAATAACCAGAGATGGAGCTGCCGGTCACGGTCCGGGTCTGCAGACACCATCCGCAAGGCATCATATTCCTTATCGTTAAACATGACCTTTTTGATTTCAGTTAATTCGAAGGTGTATGTATTGATCTCGCCAACGAGGAGGGCCCTGTATGTGTATTCTTTTACTTTTTCATTTGCCTCTATCATCAATGGAATCTGGAAGGAGAGAAGGTCCCAGACTTCAGAATCTGTACTCAGTTCAATTTTCTCTCCTCGGACTATACCGCTTACAGAACCGTCGAGTGTGTTTCCTGGTGTTTGCCAGAGAATGTCGATGTCTTCATTTCTGTCATCATCGCTCCCTGAGAGTATGTAGGTATGTTTTCTCAGTAACAGCTTATCACCATCTTCATCGACGTGGCTTACGGCAGCGACTGCGTAGTTGGAGAAGTATACGGCTATGCCATACAGGTCTGTGTTCTGATTGATCCTGTAGCCGGCCTTTGTGTAATGTAATTGATAATGTGCTTCGGCAAGTTTTATGCCGAATTTTTTTACGGCGTATCGGGCACTGAACTCAGGCAGGGTATGTGCTGCAAAAACATTAAAGCTGATCAGGCTGGTAAGCAGAATGATCGATAATTGCAGCATCGCTAAATATTTATAGTTGTGATGTGATTGGATTTTCATCATTAAACTGCACGCTTTCAAGTCGGGCCCGGGTATGCTGTTTACCGTCACGATAATACTCGATAATAACGGGTATATTGTGTAATGCGGGTACTAACCAGATATGAAGTTGCCTGTTTTTACGTGGGTCGCTACGTACCAGATGTAAAGTCTGATATTCTTTGTTGGCAAAGCTGATTTTTTTTGTTGAAGTTAAGACAAAGTTATAGGTTTCAATCTCACCTTTTAATATGGCTTTATATGGATACTCCCTGATATTCCTGTCAGCTTCGATCATTAAGGGAATCTGAAATGACAGTGCCTCCCATACTTCTGAATTGGTTTTAAGGTTTATCTTTTTATTTCTGACTACGCCGGTGATGTTTCCGTTACGCATGTTCTTGTACGTTTGCCACAATATATTTATATCTTCGTCTTTATTCTTTTCTCTACCTGTTTGCCTGTAATTATGTTTTGTCAGTAATAAGTTATCGCCAACCTCATCGATGAGGCTGGTGGCTGATATAGTGTCGTTAGCAAACATGCTGGCAATACCAAATGGTTTCGTGTCCTGTGAAAACTCATAGCCTGATTCTGTATAACGTAATCGATAGTGTGCT
>Ga0164313_10002643_pt1 | contig 16031 bp, 14 predicted proteins | sample GuaBasSedimGuay4_FD_113735 | JGI IMG/M metagenome (GOLD analysis project Ga0164313, IMG submission 113735) | Subseafloor sediment microbial communities from Guaymas Basin, Gulf of California, Mexico - Guay4, Core 4569-4, 0-3 cm | ecosystem: Environmental > Aquatic > Marine > Hydrothermal vents... | reverse complement strand
GATCCTAACAGTGATGTTTCAAAAGCACTCAGACATAGAAAATATAAAACGCTTGCTCCTGAAGCCGGTACTAAACCGCAGATATTTTATCTGACTTAAAGGCTCTGTCGGGAATTATTAGGAAAGAGGTTAAATGCGTAAATGCTTAAATGATTGAATGAATTAATTAGTATAAAAAATTATGACAGAAAAGGAAATATTTATTGAAGGATTAAAAAAGCGAACCAAGAAACTTGCAGTAGATATTATTCTATTTTGCGACTCATTAAAGAAGTGCAAAGCATCTTCAGTTGTTACATACCAACTTGTAAAATCTGCAACTTCAACAGGTGCTAATTATCGTGCAGCATGTAGGGCCAGATCCAAATCTGAGTTTTTCAGTAAAATTTGTATTGTTGTTGAAGAAGCTGATGAATCAGAATATTGGCTAGAGATAATAAATGATGCTAATTTATCTAATGACAAAGAAGAATTAATTAGGCTCACAAATGAAGCAAATGAAATAACAAAGATAATGTCGAAAGCGAAAGATTCATCGTATAGGAAATAATTATGTAATCTAGTAATACATTTAAGCATTTAATCATTCACACATTTAAGCATTTCTTTCAAACATGAACGAAATTAAAAACAGGCCCGAACTATTAACTGTACTTTGTATTCTTACATTTATAGGTAGTGGCACATCAATGCTGGCAAACGGAGTATTGTACTTAATGTTTGATCAGCTTAAGGAACTCATCGAACAACAATCTGTTTTCAGCTTTATGGGCTCTGAAGTAGACCTTTCTTTTTTATTGGATATTAAATCCGGTTTTTTTCTCACTCAGTTATTAATCTATGCTTTATCATTATATGGTGCTGTTCAGATGTTTCAACTTCGTAAAATCGGTTTTCATATTTATGCAATTGCTCAGATAGCATTGCTAATTATTCCAAAAATATTCGTACCCAATCTGCCATTTCCATTTTTTGAACTAATGGTGAGTGCAGTTTTCGTATATTTATATTACAAAAACCTACATTTAATGACTAAATAAACTGATTTGGAAAATAAATTACAGAAAGAAATACAGGATTCTGTTACTCCTTTTTTACTCAGAATTGTGGCAATTATCACCTTAATTGGCGGTATACTTGGTGTATTTTTCTTTTTTTCTGTGTTGTTTTTTAAAATTGATGGTAGTAACTTCTCAAATTATTTTCAGTATACGGATGTAGAAGGTATCGTATTTAAAATATTTTTAGTGCTGCAAATGCTGATCCATTCAGGATTCAGTTTAAGTGCTATTCAACTTATAAAACAAAAGAGAATAGGGGTTTATATTTTTATTGCTTGCTTTATGTTGTTTATTTTCAGTAGGTTATATTACAATAGTTCGTCATTATACGCAGAAGTCTTTTCAGGACTTGTATTATTGCTTCTCATGATGGCATCATGGAAGAAACTAAAATGATGACAAACAGTTCAGTTTATTTGTTTTTGACAACACTCCAAGCACTTATGTTTATTAGCAAGTTTTAAACATTTGACCTTTAATATCTATTATTAATTTATATGTTAAATTTTGTTAAGTTTGTATTTATTTTTAATAAATTGCACTGCTTTTCTTAACAAAAGAAAGTTTAGTAATTAATTCTATCAATAACCAAAAATTATCATTATGAGAAAAATTACAATTTTGCTAACGTTCTTATTCTTCATTGGCACCATTGGTGTTTATGCACAAGAAGCAAGAACTGTTAAAGGTAAAGTTACCAGTAGTGAGGATGGAAGTGGTATTCCTGGTGTTAGTGTCTTTGTGAAAGAGACTACCATAGGAACTGTCACTGACCTCGACGGAAATTTTTCATTGGAAATTGAACCAACCCATAGAACACTTGTGTTCCAATATGTGGGTATGGAAACTCAGGAAATGGAGATTGGCCAATTGTCAAGCTTCGACATTGTTTTAGAACCTGATGCGATTCTAATGGAAGAAGTTGTGGTTACCGCGCTCGGTATTACCCGTGAAAAGAAATCTCTCGGGTATGCTGTCGCGGAACTGGATGGTGATGCCGTAAGTGACATTAAGTCTGTTAACTTCGTTAACTCACTTTCAGGTAAAGCAGCCGGTGTCGACATTTTGCAGGCAAACACCATGGGTGGTTCTGCAAACGTCCTCATCAGGGGTACTACCTCATTAACACAAAACAACCAGGCTATGTTTGTGATTGATGGTGTTCCTTTCAACAACAACAACACAAACGAAGACAGGTATGTAGCTAATTCAACAGCCACAAACCAAAATGACGGTTGGGGTGGTTATGACTATGGTAATGCTGCCATGGACATTAACCCGGATGACATCGAAAGCATCACTGTACTAAAAGGTGCTGCTGCTACTGCACTTTACGGTTCACGTGCAGCTAACGGTGTAATCGTTATCACTACCAAAAAAGGTAAATTAGCCGCATCCGGTAAAAAACGTATTGGTATTACATGGAGTGGCGGTGCTCATGTTACAACCGCTGACTTATCAACAGCTCCTCAATACCAGAATGAGTATGGTGGCGGTTACGGGCCATTTTATGAAAATGAAGGTGTTCCCGGTGTAGGTGATCATAATTTCTTCTGGGCCGACCTTGATGGTGACGGTGTAAAAGATTTGATCACTCCAACATCAGAAGATGCTTCTTGGGGCCAGAAATTTGACCCTAACATCAGTGTTATCCAGTGGGATGCTCTTGATCCTTTAAAAGATAATTACGCTGAAAAAAGGCCTTGGCAGGCAGGTGCAAACCAATGGAATTATTGGTTCCGCCCTGGTATTAAATTAACCAATAACCTGTCATTTGATGCTGCTAACGACAAGGGAGCCATGCGTTTTTCATATGGTAATTTCGACCAGTCAGGTATCATAGCAAATTCCAAAATAAGGAAGCACAACGTAAACTTCCAGGGATCATACGACTTCACTGACAAGTTCAGATTAGAGACCAATGTTTCTTACTCAAATCTTAATGCTTACGGTAGGTATGGAACAGGATATGACGGCTTGAACCCAATGCAGTCAATGAGCCAGTGGTATCAAACAAATGTTGACCAGGAAAGACTGGAAAACAGCTGGCTGAGGGCAGATGGAAGCCAGTTATCATGGAACTCTTCCTATTATGATGATTTACATCCGATTTATTTTGACAACCCATACTGGGTAAGAAATAAAAGTTTTGAAGATGATTCACGCGACAGGTTCTTCGGTTACATACTGGCATCATATGAGTTTATGGATGGCCTCTCACTTGTAGCCCGTTTTTCAGGTGATATTTACAGCACCCAGCAAAATGAAAGAATTGCCGTTGGTAGTGTAGATCCTTCTTATTATTCAAGCTTTACACAACGTTACCAGGAGTTAAACACTGAGATTATGTTGAGGTATAGTAAAGCATGGGATAAGGTATCGCTGAATGCTTTTCTTGGTGGAAACTTCAGGCAAACCCAATCTGGGAGCATTTTAGGCCAGACAGTTGGTGGTTTAGTTGTACCTGATCTTTATTCTGTAGCTAACTCTGTTTCACCTTCAAGGGTGACCGAGACTCTTAATAATAAGGCTGTTAACAGTATGTATGCATCTGCATCAGTAGGAATTATGAACTTCTTATACATTGACGTAACTGGAAGGAATGACTGGTCATCAACATTGATGTCACCAACTCTGGATCCTGCAAATGCAAACATCTCATACTTCTACCCTTCAGTTTCTCTTAGCTTTCTGTTAACTGAACTGAATGCTTTAAATGACATCAGCTGGATGTCCTTATTAAAGGTAAGGGGTAATTATGCTGAAGTTGGTAGCGATGCTCCAATTTATGCTACACAATCTACCTATTCACAGAATACAAGCTATGGTGATTTAGCTTTATTTTCTGTAAACAGTACACTTCAGAATCCGAATTTATTACCTGAACGTACAAAAGGATGGGAAATTGGTTTGGAAGCAAGGTTCCTGAATAACCGTTTAGGATTTGATTATGCGTACTATAATACCAATTCTTACGATCAGATCTTACCTGTACTCGTTTCTCCTTTCACTGGTGTTACCAGGATGTGGGTTAACGGTGGTCAGATTGAGAACAAAGGTCATGAGATTACATTGCTGACAACACCTGTTCAAACAAAGAACTTCCGTTGGGATTTGAATGTGAACTGGTGGATGAACAGGAACGAAGTAATTGAACTGTTTCAAGGCGTTGACAACTTGTTGATTTATTCAGCATGGGATGTTTCAATTAACGCTACAGTAGGACAACCATACGGAACCATCAGGGGTACTGATTTTGTTTATACAAATGGAAAGAAAACTGTTGATGAAAACGGATACTACGTGAAAACTTCAAGTGATACAGTTATAGGTAATATTGAGCCTGACTGGAAAATGGGTATTCCAACTACCTTATCATGGAAAGGCGTCTCATTATACTTCCTGATCGACATTCAGAAAGGTGGAGATGTTTACTCAGTAAATACCAAGTATGGCCAGGCTACAGGATTATATGCTGAAACAGCCGGAAATAACGATAAAGGAGTTCCAATGCGTGATCCTGTTGACGAAGGTGGTGGATACTTATACCCTGAAACTGTTTATGAAGACGGTACAGCCAATACAACTTATGTACCTGCGTACAGATGGGGCCGTGCTTTCTATTACAATAACAGCCCGACAGCACGCTATGTATTTGATGCATCTTACGTAAAACTTCGTGAGCTCTCAATATCATATGCATTGTCAGCAAAAACTCTTGAAAACTCAATCTTAAACGAAGTAAGGTTCGCATTGGTTGGACGTAACTTATGGGTTATTCATAAAAACGTTGACCACTTTGATCCTGAAGCAAGCCTAGGTTCAGGTAACCAACAAGGTATAGAGACCGGTTCATACCCGGCACTCAGATCAATGGGATTCAATGTAACTTTAGGATTTTAATTTTAGAAACTTATAAAATATACTAATATGAAAATAATTAAATATTTAGCGGTAATATTAGCCCTGATTGTAGGGATTACCCAGTGTAAGTTACCTGACAACGTTAATCCGAAGAGAGCAACTGAAGTTCCGGTAGAAACACTTTTTACTAATGCTCAGATTGCATTATACGATCACATTGATGATGTTAATGTGAACAGAAATACAATAAGGTTGTATGTACAATACTGGAATGAAACAACCTATTTTGATGAATCACGTTATCTGATGCAAGACCGTTCGATCCCTGATAACTACGTTACTGAATTTTACAGGGATGCGTTAATGGATTTTAAACGTGCAAAAGAGATTACTCTTGAAGATGATTTAGGTGATCCAGAAGGCCAAAAGAACAGACTGGCTATTCTTGATATATTAATGGCTCAGGCCTTTCTCACAGTAGTGGATGGATTTGGTGATTTGCCTTATACTGACGCTCTTCAGTTAAATGATGTTGTTCAACCAACATATACTGACGCAGCTGAAATTTACAGTGCAGAAATCAATAATCTGAAAACTGCTTTAACATCGCTTGGTTCCGGTTCAAACTGGGGTGGCGCTGATGTAATGTATGGTGGTGACGCAGGTTTATGGAAAAAGTATGGTGCATCATTGTTATTACGTGTAGGTATGCGCTTAGCTGATGTGAACTTATCTTTGTCAAAAGAGGCTGTTCAGGCTGCTGTTAATGCCGGCGTATATACAAGTGAGGATGAAGCAGGTTTCTTACACTATGTAGGTATTACTCCTCATGTAAATGCAATTTATACTGCATTTGTTGTTGATAACCGTAAGGATTATTTACCAACAAATACCATTATTGATATGATGGCAAACCAGGAAGGAATGGTTTATGATTTAGGTGGTGTTGACCCACGTATTGATGATTACTTCACTGAGCAGCCTGAAGGCGGCTATTTGGGTGCTGTTGCAGGTTTAGACGGAGCACAATCATATCAGTTGTTCTCACATTTCCAGGATGTATTCTTTGAGCCTACATTCCCTGCAATGATCATTGACTATATTGAAGTTGAGTTCTTTTTAGCTGAGGCTGCACAAAGAGGCGGATACGCTGTTAGTGGTACTGCAGAAGAGCATTATAACAATGCTATTACAGCAAGTATTCTATTGTGGAATGGTACTCAGGACGAAGTTGATGCCTATTTAGCACTTCCGGGTGTTGCATATAATTCTGCTGATGACAAATGGAAAGAATGTATTGGCGTTCAGAAATGGCTTGCCCTGTATAACAGGGGTATTGAGGCATGGGCTGAGTGGAAAAGACTTGACTATCCTGTATTAAATGTTCCTGAAGGAATGGTATATGGAGATATCCCATTGCGTTTTGTATATCCTTACAACGAGGTATTACAGAACAGGGCTAACTATGAAGCTGCATCTGCCAAAATTGGTGGCGATTTAGTTTCGACACCATTATTCTGGGATTTATATCAACCAATTAATTAATTAATAATTAATTAGTAATAAATAAAAAACCGCCCTTAGGGGCGGTTTTTTTTGTTTAATCTGTGAGACCTTTGCAAAACACTCATTTTGTCATCCTCGAGCGTAGCGAAGGATCTTTAAGTACTTTATATAAAGCCTGTAAAGATTCTTCATTTCATTCAGAATGACAATTTTTGAAGTTTTGCAAAGGTCTTTCTGGGTGAAAGTTTATTTGTAAAGAGTGATGTTATTAAATAATGCCTGCCAGGCAAAGGTATGAGCAATGTATGCTGTTGGCGAAATAAGTCGATCTCCTTTGTCAGGGCCACTTGTAATATTGCCAAATAAATCATATTCATTCCCTGTATCATCACGCATAATAACCGGTAAATCATTCTGTACAGGATAAAACTCACGCCCACTAACTTCCTGATCATATTGAAAAGCTACAAAAAAATGCTTTTCATGATTACCAGCGATTACAAGGTTCAAATTTCCGAACCTGGTTTGAAATACCTGAGTTGAATCATCAAACAAGCCGAACTCAAATAATAAAAGATTTTGATTTTCAAAGACACCAAAATACCGGGAGCCGGGAGGCAAGTCAGGGGGATCACCCGAACCCGGATCTCCAAAATCATTGCCGCTTTTTTGCCCGCAAATACCATCACCACACGATTCCTCATCCAATATTAATGCATCAGGATATGCGTTTTTGATAACAGAATAGGTTGTTTCTAGTAGAAGCCTTGTTTCAGGCTCGAAACCGATCATTTTCCCATTTATACAAAGATTTCCCATCTGCGACCAGTGACTTAATGTATTCCGATCGTATGGAATGAGGTTATCCTTATATAACATTCCCGACACGCCAAACTCTGTTATGCTTCCATTTATATTCCGATTCCAGGATAAAGCGCTCCCTGTTAAAGGACAATATGTTACAGAATAGTAATATTTATCTATCTTATCATTAATAATCTCATGTACACCCATAACAGATCGGGGATAAACCTTTGTAATTCCATTATGATGAAAGGCTAAAACAAGCTCATCATCATCTAAACGGATGTCGTGGATTGGAACAAAAACGGGGCTGTCGATAGATTGGATCCTGTCTTTTTCAGTACCTAAATTTAATATATCTTCTATATTAACCAACCAAACGTCCTGGCCGGAACCGTTGCTATTTAATGTTGAATTATCCTTATTGCATCCGGATAGCAAGCCTAATATTATGCAAAATGACAGTATATATTTCATCTTATTCATTTACTAAATTGACGTAGAATAGTACTATTCCTTACAATTCAGATAAAATGACAAATACTATTTTGATCCGTTGGAGAATGTTTTCAGTGGTTATAATATCAAATTTCTTTGTGCACCTTTGTGCCTTCTTTGCGTAACTTTGCGACATAGCTTTTGTACAAAGAGCCACCAAGAAGACTCGGAGTTTCACTGAGTTAAAGAGTTATTCAATTTTTTTATATTGACTCGCTTTTGTAATATAATTAGTCATAAAAAAAGAGCTGGAATACTGACTCAGCACATCAAAATAATATTTATCCACTAAAATGGATTTTAATTCATTGCTTTAATCAATTGTGAATATTGATGAACAACTGAATCAAACTCTGCCTGATTAGTTTCTTCTATCGGTTTTGATGGGGGTGATTCTACTTTTAAAGGATTAACAGCGTATCCATTCCTGTAAAACCTGAAATCAAGATGGGGACCTGTAGCCAAGCCGGTACTTCCGACATAGCCGATCAAATCGCCTTGTTTTACATATTGCCCAACTTTAATACCTTTTGCAAAACCTTTCAGGTGCATATAAGTAGTTGAATAGGTTCCGTTATGTTTAATTTTAATATAATTGCCACCACCGCTTTTCTGGTAGTCTTTTTTAATAACCATTCCGTCTCCTACTGTATAAACAGGCGTTCCTGTAGGTGCTGCATAGTCAACACCATGATGCGGGCGCCGAATTTTTAGTACCGGGTGCATTCTGCTGTTTGAAAACCCTGAACTTATACGTGAATATCTTAAAGGGGCCTTTAAAAATGTTCGCTGTAAACTCTTTCCTGTTTCATCAAAATAATCGCCTTTGCCGTTCTGTTCAAAATAAAGAGCAAGTCTTTCCTGCCCGCCATGATAAAACCGTGCAGCAATTATTTTACCTAATTCTACGTACTCTCCATCAATATATTGCCTCTCATAAATGGCCTCATACTCATCGCCTTTTTGCAAACCAAAGAAATCAATAGTCCAGGCATATATTTCCGAAAACTCATTGGCGAGGTTTGGGTCTCCATCAGCATCAACTATTGAATTCCACAAAGAAGAAGTAATTTTTCCGTTTATCGTATCAATCCTTACTATCACTTTTTTTTCACCTATTGTAACAGTCAGACTATCAGTAAAATCATATAAAACATATCTATATGGATTTATTTCATATGCAAAATATAATGCGCTTAAACTGCTATCTCTATTGCAAATAACCGTGTACTTATTTCTTCTTCTTATTTTTCTTACATCAAAAGTATCTTTGGTATATCGGGCAATGTAATCTATAGTGGAATAACTAATGTTGTATCTTAAAAGGATATCTGAGAGAAATTCGTTTTTCTTTACTTTTTTCTTAATAACATGTAATGAGTCAACTATTATTCCGAACTCAAGCTTTGGCACATAAACTTCTTCCTTGCCAGGCTTGTTTGACTTATCCTCTGACTGATTGCATGACAAGGCAACTGCTATTAATAAAAATACTATGATTAAATTCTTTGTCATCGGAAAAAATTTGGCCAAATTTAGATAATATGTTTTTATGAAAGAAAATAAAATAAACGGGATTCAGAAAAAATAAAGTTGCAATACTACAATTAATTTACATCTGTTTTAAGTGCTCTTTTTCGCATAATTGCGTCCTGCCCTAAGGGCTTTCAGGTTAAGTTTAACCATATCTTCCCCTTTTTTTGCAAATACATTTTTTATAGCGGTTTCAAGCAGTTCGAACTTAATGTCGAGATAAGGCGAGGCAGCGCCCAGAACCACAATATTTGCAGCTCTAACAGAGCCCTGCTCCTTTGCTACTTTTTCGGCATCAATGGTAACGTAATGAGGAAGTTTCCATATATCGTTTAACACTTCTTCAAGGTCGGGATAGTCAGAAATATTATTAAATGGATTCATGCTTGTTATCAGCCATCCAGTTTCTTTATGTAACATATTGACATATCTTAACGACTCCATAGGTTCAATAGAGATTATCAAATCTACCTTTCCTTCGGGTATTAAGTCAGAAGCAATATTTTTAGAAGAAATTCGCATATGTGATTGAACATCCCCGCCCCTTTGGCTCATTCCATGAACCTCAGCCTGTTTCAATTGCAGTCCTTCAGAAAGAGCCGCAGTACCTATTATCGTTGCAATTGTCAAAATCCCTTGTCCTCCAACACCGGCAAGTATTATATCTTTTTTCATTTGTCTAAAATTTCTAATTTCATCTGTATTTAAAAATATTTTATAATACTAGGCTTTTGTTTCTGCGGCTTTCCTTTTCTCCATTGCTTTAATTTTCATTCTTCTGGCCAGTGTCTGCACACATTCGCGTCGGGCAATTACAACCGAAACACCGTTGTATTCAAGTTCTTCGCTAATAACTTTCACATTTTCTTCGTGTAATCTTCTCAATGGTTTAATCAGCCTGATGTGTTCTTCTTCAACCCCCACACCGCGGCAAATATCCTCAACCTTCCCATAGGCCGATGAATCCTGGCCACCTGTCATACCCGTTGTTGCATTGTCATTTAGCAGAACGGTGATAGATGCTTTGCGGTTTACAGCATCAAGCAAACCGGTAATTCCGGAGTGAGTAAATGTTGAATCACCAATGGCAGCTACTGCAGGAACCAATCCGGCTTCAGCTGCACCTATTGCCATAGTTATCGATGCACCCATATCAACACAACTGTTAATAGACTGCAATGGAGGCAGTGCACTTAATGTATAACATCCTATATCAGAAAGCACACGCCCACCTGAATATGGTTTCAACGCTTCATTTAAAGCACCAAACGAATCCCAGTGTCCACAGCCATCACATAGTTTTGGTGGTCTTCCTTTAACACTGTCAGCAGTATCAAAGCCTTCAGCAACATCTAATCCCAATGCTCTTGCAACAATATTTGGGTTAAGTTCACCTGCTCTTGGAATACTCCCATCCAATCTTCCCATTATTTTTTTTCCAAGATTAAGATAACCCCTTAGAAGTTCTTCAAGAATAGGGTATCCATCCTCAAGGACAAGGATTTTATCAACACTGTCATATAGTTGTTTAAGCAATTTTTTTGGAACTGGATACTGGTTAAGCTTTAACACAGGAAATGGAACTTCTCCATCTTCAAAATTCTCAATTAAATAATTATAGGCTAAACCACAGGCAATTATGCCTAAAGTTTTGTCATTACCATTAATATAGGTATTATATCCTGATGTTAAGCCATCATCTTCAAGAGCTTCCTGCTTGGCAAGAAGTGTATTGTACTGTTTTCTGGCTATTGCCGGGAGTAACACAAATTGTCTTGGATCAGAAGGAAGATGAATTTCGTTTTGAGGTAATCCCTGCCTGCGCTCAATACCGGCTCTTGAGTGAGCCAAACGTGTTGTTATTCTTAACAATACCGGGATTCCAAATTTCTCAGAAAGTTCGAATGCATATCGTGTCATATCATATGCTTCCTGCTGATTTGAAGGTTCTAAAATTGGAATAAAAGAAAATTTACCATAAAACCTTGAATCTTGCTCATTTTGAGAAGAGTGCATTGATGGGTCATCGGCAGAAAGAACAACAAGCCCCCCATTGGCACCTGTTATTGCTGAATTAATAAATGCATCGGCAGCAACATTAAGGCCAACATGTTTCATACAAACCAGAGCCTTCTTTCCGGCATACGACATTCCCATAGCCGTTTCCATCGCAGTTTTTTCATTAGCTGACCACATTGATTTAATATCCCTTTCCTTTGCTTCCTTAGAAGTTTGTATATATTCTGTAATCTCAGTGGAAGGCGTACCGGGATACGCATAAACACCAGAAATTCCGGCATCAATTGCACCCAGGGCTATAGCCTCATCCCCTAACAACAACAACTTACTCATTCTATTCTGAATTAATTTTTACTAATCTAAACCGATTGTAAAATTATTAAAATTCATCTCTCCAAGCTTTGAAACGAGACTATCTATAATGAATTTAAATTGATTTGTTTCATTACTTTTGTCGCACAATTTTAAATATGAATTTTCTTGCTCACGCACATCTTTCAGGAAAAAATAATGATGTTCTTTTAGGCAATTTTGTTGCAGATGCTATTAAAGGAAAAAAACTGCTGGATTACAGAAAAGAAATTCAATATGGCATCCTTCTTCACAGGCAGATTGACTCGTTCACAGATAAACACGAGTTTTTTAAGCAGAGTGTAGATAGAGTGAGGAAAGACTTCGGAAGGTACTCAGGAATTGTTATGGATATTTATTATGATCATTTTCTTGCCCTAAACTGGAAAGAATATGATGACCGGGAGTTACATGTTTTTGCAGCATATATATATGGCATTCTAACCAGAAATGTGTTCATTCTTCCGAATCGCACTAAAATGCTTCTTCCCTTTATGATATCACAGAATTGGCTTACTTCATATGCTAATTTTGATGGACTAAAGCACGTTTTTAACGGAATGGACAGGAGAACCGGAAGAGTATCCGGAATGGATAACGCCGTTAGTGTTTTAAAACAAAATTATGATGAATTATTTGCTGATTTCAAAGCTTATTATCCAATATTAATTGAATTCTCGAAAAACAGTCTTGAAAAAATAATTACTAATAATATATAGTAATCACCAGTTTTCTTGATCCGCCGTAATTCCTGAACTCACACAGATAAATACTCTGCCATATTCCCAAATTCATCTTATGATTGCTAATTGGTATTGTTAAAGATTGCCCTAATACAGATGATTTAAAATGAGCAGGCATATCATCCGGGCCTTCCATTGTGTGCTCATAAAACGATGCTCCTTCCGGTGCCATTCTTTCCAAGAGCGTTAACAGATCCGTTCTGACATCAGGATCAGCATTTTCATTTATCATAAGGCCGGCGGAAGTATGCTTTATGAAAATATTTAGCATCCCCTTATCAGGAAGTTCGCCTATAGCATCGAGAATATATCGATCAATAATATGAAGACCTTTTTTAAAAGGCGGCAATATGATTTCCTTCTGATTAATCATTTCTAAGCTAAAATAGAATTAGAAGCTGTTTAAAAGTTAAATATTTATTGAATAATGATATAAACCTACTTTGTGTAACCTTGAGTGTCCTTTGTGATCCTTTGTGGTTCAGTTTTTTATGATTTTACCACAAAGTTACTCAAAGTATAATCACGAAGAACACAAAGACTTTTTGAACAGCTTCTTTTAATCTATCAGATCCGTTAATACTTTTACTTAATTCCAACCATTTGCTCAAGCATATCAGTTGTGATTGATTTTGGACGTTCAATCGGATATCCTAATGCTCTATCCCAGATGATATTAGACAATACCCCTAAAGAGCGGCCAATGGAGAATAGCACGGTATAATAGTCGTATTGAGTTACACCATAATACCATTGAATTACGCCTGATTGAGCATCAACATTTGGCCATGGATTTTTTGCTTTCCCTTGTTCTTTTAAAATTGAAGGAACAACTTTATAAAGTAGGTCAACATATTTAAATAGTTCATCTTCAGGAATGTGTTTTTCGCAAAATTCTCTTTGGATTGCATACCTTGGATCTGTTTTTCTTAAAACAGCATGGCCATATCCCGGTACCACCTGTCCGCTATTTAAAGTATCCCAAACAAATTTTTTCATTTGTTCTTCGCTGGGTACCTTGTCACCCAATTTTCCGCGTAATTCCTGAATCCACCTTAATACTTCCTGGTTTGCTAATCCGTGCAAAGGACCAGCCAAACCATTAATCATACCTGATGTAGCATAATAAATATCAGATAAAGAACTGGCAACCAAATGGCCTGCATGAGCACTTACATTACCACTTTCATGATCTGCATGTAAAATAAAATACATCCTGGACACATCATCATAAGGTTTCTCTTTACCCAGCATATGTGCAAAATTGGCACCAAAATCTAATGTCGGGTCCTGGTAACAATTTCTGTTATCCTGGTATAACTTATTATAAATATAAGCACTGATTACCGGTAATTTTGAGATCAGGTTGATCGAATCCTCGTAAGTTGGGTCCCAATAATCAAGTTTATGCATTCCCCTTTGGTATTTCACATTAAACAAAGATTCCCTCTGCATTGACATGACTGCTGCAGACAGGATTACCATTGGATGGCTGTTATTTGGGAATGCATCAATTACTTCATAAACATATTTTGGCAGCATCCTCCTGTTTATACTGTCGTATATTACATCTGACACTTCATTTTCTGTCGGAATATCACCTGTTAACAATAAGTAAAATAGTCCTTCAACATAAGGCATCTCCGAACCTACAGGTTTTGGAAGTTTTTTAAATACTTCTGGCAAAGTATATCCACGGTATCTGATCCCCTCAAATGGATCAAGATATGAAATATCAGTAACGAGGCTTTTTATCCCTCGCATACCTCCAATTACCTGCTGTACTGTTACTTCACTTATTATTTTTTCGCCATGTTCGGTTAATAACCTCTTAATACGAGGTCGATGTGCTTCAATTTTTTCGTAAAGCTTTTCTTTTAATGTAGTCATTTTCAATAATATATTTTATGATGGTTTGGCTTTCAAACCATTGTCTTTTACGATACTAAATCATGAATTTTTTTCATATTCTTAATCTCTCTTAATTAATTGTGGTGATCAATAATTTAGTAAGGTCGGCAAAGGTACAAAATATCAAGGTTTTATTGTGGTTTCATCCAACATATTTACAAATATCGATATATAAAAATCTGTAAATCTTAAACACTCTTTATTTATTGATTAAAATACCATCATTCACCGATTAAACACCCTCGCTCACCGAATAAATGTTTACACAGGTTAAGCTGATCAATATCTTTGTCTCAAATTCATTTTAAAAATTAAATCAAATGGAAAATAGTAACAGACTCTACCGTTCAAATACCGATAAAGTTATAGGAGGTGTTTCGGGCGGTTTAGCAGATTATCTTAGCATTGACGTTGTTATCATCAGAGTTCTTTTTGTATTACTTGTATTGTTTGGAGGTAGTGGTGTGTTAGTTTACATTATCCTTTGGATTGCTATTCCGGAGCAAAAAATAAGCTATAAAGTATTAGAAGATAAATCAGGTGTAGAAATAATCTCTGATAGTGAGCCCGTCTCAACAACAAATAAGCAATCAAATACTGCACTTGGAGCAGGAATAGTTTTAATCATTGTTGGATTATTATTTCTTGCTGACAGATTGGTACCTTTTTATAATCTGATCGACTTCTGGCCAATAATATTAATCGTTGTAGGAGTTATGATAATTAAACCTGATCTTTTTAAACCATCTAAAAAACTTGAATCATGAAATTCAGAAACATTTTCTGGGGAGTAATCCTCATATTAATCGGCGTACTTTTTATTCTACAAAATCTAAATATTGTTAACTTTGAGTGGGTAAGTTTGTGGAGACTATGGCCTGTTATCCTCGTACTATGGGGAGTTTCAATACTTCCGGCGAATAATTGGATCAAAACAGCATTAGTTATCGTTGTGTTGGCAGGATCGGTATATTTCATGCTTGATCAAACTATCGACTGGAGATCAGATCGTGTTTTCAAATACGATTATGAGCATGAATACGACGATCATAAAACAAAGGTTAACCAGGATTTTACCATCCCTTATGAAGATAGTGTATCAACGGTATTCCTTGACTTTGAGGCTGCAGCCGGATCTTTTTATATAAGTGATACTACAGATGATCTGCTCTCATTTAGTAACAGAGGTAGTAGTGGAAGATATACTTACATTGTAAAACGATCTGAAGATAAAGCTAAGATATACATTGAAAGAGAGGGTGAGGAATTATACCTTAATAAAAAGAGCAAGTACAGTAAAATCGAACTGGCTTTGAACAATGAGCCTGTTTGGAATATAAATCTGGATGTCGGAGCTGCAAAACTTGATTTCGACTTATCCCAATTTAAAGTGAAAAAGCTTGATCTGGATGCAGGTGCGGCATCTTTAGAAATTAAATTAGGTGACAAATATCCAAAATCATATCTAAATATTGATGCCGGAGCTTCTGAGATTGTAATAAGAGTCCCAAGTAATTCAGGCTGTGATCTTAACTTAAGTGCAGTTCTTTCAGGTAAATCCATTTCTGGATTTGAGAAAATGGATCATGGGCATTACAGAACTGATAATTTTGAAACTGCAGACAATAAGATATATATCAATGTCGATGCTGCCGTATCAAGCTATACCATAACCAGGTATTAAAACCTGTCAATATAATCTCTCTTTTTTATACTGAAAGCCACGTTTTGCGTGGCTTTT
>Ga0164313_10002642_pt1 | contig 16032 bp, 15 predicted proteins | sample GuaBasSedimGuay4_FD_113735 | JGI IMG/M metagenome (GOLD analysis project Ga0164313, IMG submission 113735) | Subseafloor sediment microbial communities from Guaymas Basin, Gulf of California, Mexico - Guay4, Core 4569-4, 0-3 cm | ecosystem: Environmental > Aquatic > Marine > Hydrothermal vents... | reverse complement strand
TACGAGATGCGCAAGCACACCGGCAAGCTGCCCATCATCGGGGTGAACACCTATCTCGATCCGAACGGGTCGCCGACGGTGATTCCGGGCGAGGTCATCAGGTCCACTGAAGATGAGAAGGAGTTCGCCATCGAGACCCTGGAAGCCTTCAAGGCCCGGAATGTCGGGGTTGGGGCGGAGGCGTTGGAGTCCTTGGAGAGGGTGGCGGTGGAGCATGAGAACACCTTCGAGACCATGATCGAGGCGGCCAAGGTTTGTACCATGGGGGAAATTTCGGGGGCGCTTTATAAGGTGGGGGGGCAGTACCGGAGAAATATGTAGGCGCTCCGGGGTGATCGCTTGCCTACGCTGCGCTATGGCCGCGCGATCACCCCTTCGCTTCGCTTGGGGAAGGAAAACTGAGAAGAAAAAGGCCCCCTGGGGGGCCTTTTTCGTTAAGAGGTGATAGGCGTCAGGGGGTTACTTGAGTAGGGTCAGCTTGATTGTTTTGCTGTGCTTGGACACGGTTACCTTGGCGAAGTAAAGTCCGCTGGATTCATTGGGGCGCCACGCCACACTGTGGGGTCCGGGAGGCAGAAGACGCTCGAGCAAAGTCGCCACACGTCTCCCCTGCATATCGAAGATTTCCACCAATACCGGCTTTACCCCCCCGTTGCCCTCCGCCACTTCGAAGACGATTTCCGTCTCGGGGTTGAACGGGTTTGGAACTGCACGGACCTGGAATAGCCGCGCAACGGAAGGCGTGTGGGAGGTGTGGTCCCCAATGGGGCGGATGTATGTGGCGGGATCGCCGAAGAGGCTTTGGTACCAATAGCTAGAGGCTGCTCCGGGGTGGGTTAAACCCATTTCGTCAATGAATTCGGTCAGGGTGGCGACGAAGGTGTCCCCCACACGGGTGCTGTTCCGGTCAGTCATTCGAGGCCAGAGGCGCAGTTGAATTTCACGCATAGGGAAGATGAAGCTCAGACCCGTGGGGACGATGGCGGCCACCGCACCGCCTTCGGGCAGGGTGATCAGATGCCGGAGCACTCCCTCCCCGCGGGTATCCCCGACACTCCCGGTGATCATGGTGAGTAGGAAGGAATGGCCGGCACCGGCCAGAGGATCGAAGGATCCCGCCGAAATGGTCAGGGGGTAGGCCAATTCCCAGGCCCGGTCGATTCCGCGCAGCTGACAAAAGACGAAATCGTGGGCGCGAGCACCCAGGCTGTCCACCAGGGCAGCCTCATTAAGAGGATCGGGCCCCGGATATTCAGGGTCGCCCTGGTAAAGTGTACCGATTCGCAGGGAGGGATCCAAGGCCAGGACGGTGTCGCGCAGGGCCTCGGCAAAATCCAGCATCCAGTTGGGATATGGTTCGTTCGGGTCCGAGGAAGAGTTCATGAGGGAGGAGACGAAAAGACCACCGCGCTCGGTCGTTGGGGAACGGTTTTCAAAGGCGATAATCTTTGCGACAACGTTGGCGACGGTCAGCCCATCGTCAGCCGGCACACGGCCAACACGCAGGTGGATGGTGGGGTCGGCTTGGTCTTCGCCCCACTCAGCAACGAGCCCATCCCCGTCCGTATCCCAGTCACCCTCGAGACAGGCGTAGTAGGCGTCAGTCGGGTAGTCGTAGTCGAGGCCACCTACCCTTATCCTATGCAGTGGAGCCGGAAGGGTCGCGTGGGATCCGCCCAGCAGCAGGTAGCGCGCTCCCCACTGCCAGTGGGCGATACCCGCGAACCATCGCAAGGTGGCTGTCGTATCGTCACCGGCGGGCGACCAGAGGATCACCTCTTCCAGCGAAACGACGAGAGTGGCCAGACCCTGTCCCTCGCGGTGCGAAGCAAGGGGCGCGTAGCCATCTGTCAGGGCGGCATCGGTGACGCATACCCAGTCCAGTCGGACAGCCTCCAGGGTGGAGGGCAGGGCGGCGTGCAGGGAGATGGGGGGCATCAAAAGCAGGCAGGCGAGTATGCCCAGGAATGAAGGGATGATGGAGCGATTCTGATGGTTGGACGACACAGTAAAAAACCTCCTCGTGAAGAACAACACCGATCGTATCAACGACTCATGCGACGCTTGATACCGGTGCTCATGACTGGAAACAGTCCACAAGGGGTATCAAGGATGCAGGTCGCGACCTCCGGGGTTGGAACTTCTTGAGAAGGTGAGCGAGGGGATCCTACCAGAAGGAGAGGGCAACATCAAGAGGGGAAGGCAAAAGGGATGGGTCCAGGTGCGCAGGGATATTGGATATCATTGCAGAAAGGCGCCCCCGGGGGGCCATTTCTGCAATGATATCCAATATCCCGGGAGGTCTCTAACCGCTCCACAATACGTCGATCATGCCAGACACGATTCCAGGTACAAAACCTACGATGTACAAAGCTCCCCCGACCGCTGCTTCGGATCCGCAATCATTTTCCCCTGCAGCACCTTGCTCTCCCGCGGACCCATGCCGTCGGATTCCACCCTGTCGATGAGCCGTTTGTAGTCGGCGGCACCGCGCGAGTTGGGCGCGTGCTCGAAGATGGTCTTCTGGTAGCCGAAGGCTTCGGCCAAATCGACGTTCACGCGGATGGGATCGCAAAGCTGATCTTCGAAGTAGCCGCGCAACTGTTCCAGCATCTCGGTGGACTGGTGTACCCGCAAATCCAGGAAAGTCGGCAGCATGTAGCGCAGGTTCAGGACGGAATTATGTTTTTGCACGGTGCCCACGTGTCGGACGAAGTCCAGCACCCCGGCCAGCGCCGCGGGTGCCAGGGCTGCCGGGGCAACCACATCGTGGGCGCATCCCAGGACGTTGACGGCGATGGGGTCGTATCCCGGGGCGGCGTCGATCACCGTGACATCATACCGGTCCGAGACTGGTTCGAGGGCCTCGGCCAACGCCAGGTGGCCACCGATTTCGCGACGGGAAATGGCCAGGGCCGCCTTGGACAGGTGATGATCTGAAGCCACGAGATCGAGATTGTCGCGGGCACGGGTGACGACATCCTGAATGTCCACAAAATCGGTAAGAACTTCCGTCAGGGTGAGTTCCGTTTCCACGCCCAGCGCCTTGGAGCACTGGCCCTGGGTGTCGGCATCCACCAGCAGGACGCGATGCCCACGCATCGCCAACCCGTGAGACAGGTTCACGGCGGTGGTCGTTTTTCCCACTCCGCCCTTGGTCATGGCAACGGCAATGATTCGCATGATTCCTCCCTAAAGGAAATTTGGCGCCCGCTGGCGCCGGAACTGTCATCCAGGCGCTGTCATAAGGAAGGATCGTGCCATCCAAGCTTCATGGAGGTTAAACTGTTTGGTTGCTTGTGGTTGCCAGGTGCTGAAAGAATAGAAAACCCCACTGACCGTTGCGAATGGCCCTCGGGCGAATAGGGTTACATGACGGTCAGCAGGGGTGTGTGATGGCCCGGGATTTCCCATTGGCTTCATTTGCACACGGCAAGAAGCCCGCAACCAATTGCTACGGGTGATCCGGACCAAAGGCATCGCGGGCAACGCGCCATTTTCCATCTGCATCGTGATGATAAATCACAAGGCCCCAGCCGGTATCTTCAACTGGGTCGCCGCCTGCGCGGGGTGTGTCCGTTGACTTGTACGAATAGCGTTCGAACGCCCATTCTCCACTGACAACGAATTCCATCACCGGCTTGTCCCAGTGTGTTTCGTATGCCGCCAGGTAGCCTTCGAGCCACGGCCGGACCGCGTCCTTGCCAACCATCGGGGGCGCTTGTGCGGCAAGGAACACGACGTCCTCGGTCAACATGTCCAGAAGGGTTTCCAGATCGTTCGAGTTGATTGCCGTCACGTAGGCTTCGTGAGCCAGGTGGGCGCCTGCATCGGCGTCCCCTTTGTCGGATGCCAACGTGGATACCGGCGTGAAACAAAAAGCACAAAGAACAAAAACAGATAGTACTCGGCCTATGACCCGCATGTATCAATCCTCCAGATGGTTGGTTGGGTTTACTCTTCTTCGATTCCGATCACCGGCGGCACCTCTTCCCCTTCGGGGATGAAGACCATCGATATGGAATTCACACAATGACGGGTGTTTTTCGGCGTGTAACCCTCGTTGAGGAAAACGTGGCCCAGATGTCCGCCGCAATTGGCGCAGGTGATCTCGGTGCGCCGGCCGTCGGCGTCCGTGGTTCGATTTACCGCGTCGTTGATGGAGTCATCGAAGCTCGGCCATCCGCAACGGGAATTGAATTTGTCCCCGGACATGTAGAGCCGTGCGTTGCAGCGCTTGCAGAGGTAGGTGCCCTTGGACCGGTTCGTTTCGTACTCCCCGGAGCCCGGTGCCTCGGTGCCCTTCTGCAGGATGACCCGGGTTTCTTCGTAGTTGAGAGAGTTGTATTTCACGGGACTATCTCCAGCCACAGCAATGGTGCCCAACAGGACGGTTAATACCAACAGGCCCAGGCCCGGTCCAACGGTTTTCATTTCAGCCTCTCCGGATTCATTGTTGCCATTCATTCTCATTAAGATACCAAAACATGAAATGCGCAAGGCCCTGGTCCAATATGGCGAGGGTTTAACTCGCGATATATCATTCCTTCCATGAAAGATGCCAAACATAAGCGCGCCGGGGTGGTTTACGGCCTGGCAGCCTTCCTGTCCTGGGGATTCCTGCCCCTGTATTTCAAGGCCGTTGCCACGGTTCCATCCCTCGAGGTGCTGGCTCACAGGGTTGTGTGGTCATTGGTGTTTCTGCTGGCGCTGACATTGTTCCGGGGCCGTTGGTCGTCGTTCAGGGCCCTATTCCGGAGCCGCCGAACCCAACTGACCCTCATGACAACCACGGGCCTGATCGCTGTCAATTGGGGCGTATTCATCTGGGCGGTGGCCAACGGCCGATTGGTGGAGGCCAGCCTGGGTTATTTCATCACCCCGCTGATAAATGTGTTGTTGGGTTTCGTGTTCCTGAAAGAGCGCCTGCGCCCGATGCAATTTGTGGCCGTGGGTCTGGCGACCTGCGGCATCGTCTGGATGACCGCCAACCTGGGCCACCCGCCCCTGATTTCGATGACCCTGGCGGTGAGTTTCGGCTTCTACGGACTTCTCAGGAAACAAGTGCCGGCCAGCGGTATCCAGGGCCTGACCGCCGAAACGATGATGCTCGCGCCCGTGGCCATCGCCTGGATGGTTTGGCGCCAACGGGAAGGGGAGCTGGTTTTCCTGCACACAACGACACGATTGGACTTGCTGCTGTTCGCGGCCGGTGTCATAACGGCCCTGCCCCTGATCTGGTTTGCGGAAAGCGCGCGGCGGCTGCGACTGGCGACCATGGGTTTTCTTCAGTATCTTGCGCCGTCGTTTCAGTTGCTGTTGGCGGTGGCCGTTTTCGGTGAACCGTTCACCCGCGATCATGCCGTGAGTTTCGGTTTGATCTGGATTGCGCTGGCCCTGTACACCTATGACACCGTGCGGGGGATGAAACCATCCGAATAAAAGGAGACGAGACGTGCCCGTCATCAAAACACGTTCAGGTCAGATAAATGCCATTGCCGGCGGTTCCATGGAAAACACCGCCGATCTGGGGGTCCTCTTCGGTTGCCACAGCGGCGTTTGCGGCAAATGCGCCACCACGGTGTTGTCCGGATTGGACAACATGTCCGAGCCCTCTGAAGAAGAAGTGGCCATGGATCTGGAGCCGTCGCGGCGATTGATGTGCCAGAGCATGATCAATAAAGGCACCGTAAAATTGGATCTGGACTGATTTTAGTCCCTTAAATCCCACCCCACCCCGCCGGGCCCGTTCAGCAACGACCCGGGCTGTCCCTGCGGGTCATAAGTGAAGGATGGATCATGGTATATTTCGCCCGTCGTTTCGCACTCCTTTCCGGTTTCGTCGTTTTACTGCTTCTGCAGATGTCTCCGGTTTTGGCCGATACAATTTATACCGCGGTTCTGAGCGGTCCCACCGCCGGGACGGAATCCACGGCCACCGGCACCGCCACCTTGACCCTGAACAGCGCCCAAACCGAGGTGGCCTATGTCGTTGAATACACGGGCCTCCAGGGCATTGAGATCGGTGCCCACATTCACAATGCCCCACCAGGAATGGACGGGACCCGGCTGCTGCTCCTGTTTCCCGGGTCTCCCAAGGTCGGCACCTGGGCGGTCAGCGCTTTCGAGGTGGAGGAACTCAACGCCGGGCGGATTTATATCAACGTCCACACTGAACTATATCCCACTGGAGAAATCAGGGGAGATGTCGTGTCTTCCTTGGTAGCCAACGAAGCGGTATCGTGGGGGGCGGTCAAAGCTCTCTACAATTGATCGTTTCCGGCGGCCTGGCCGGGAACTGCCGATTTGACTCCAGGAACGGTTACCGCTAGAATGGTCCATATGATCAAAGCGGGATCGGCATTTTTGATTCCCAGTCCCCGCAATCGACACTGGTGTATCTTTGCGGTGTCGACCGTGGCTTTGCTTCTGATTGTCCAGGTCGGCTTGGCAGCTCACAGCGCCTCCCATCTTCATGAGGTCGGGCAGGACGGCGACTGCCAACTTTGTGTCCTCAATTCCAACTTCGTCTCTGAATCTCCCGTCGCCCTGGATTTGGAACCGGCGTGTCCTGTCGTCGTTCTTGCCCCCGAAGAAATCGAAATTCCCGCCGATACCACTGTCCAACTTCCAATCGCCCGCGGGCCACCGACCGCCTCTGTCTGATATCCGGATTCCCTGACCCATCAGGTTCGGAACCCAATCAGGACGGAGACCATCATGACCATTCCGGCTCGCACCCTGCTATTTCTGATGATTTTGTCAGGACTGCCGGTGCTGTCATTCGCCCAGTCGAGCACACTGACCGGTGCCTCACGTTCCATGAATCCCGCCATCAGCGTCAACGGCCTGATCCGTGGACAGGCGTCCCGGGACAACCCCACCGGCGACCTGAACGGATTCAGGATCGACGGTGTGGAATTGCAGTTCATCTCGGTTGTGGACCCCTTCTGGAAGGCCAACTTCAACATCGGCATGCATCCGTCGCACGCCCATGAAGGGGAGGAGGATGGCCACACCGAAGGCATGGTCGTCCATGTCGAAGAGGGTTATATCGACGGCCAGTCCCTGCCCGGCGGCCTTGGGCTGCGGGTTGGAAAATTCGCCCTGCCCTTCGGCAAACACGCCCCGCTGCACATGCATCAGTTTCCCTTTTCTGACGCACCGGTTGTGATCGCCGCTTTCATTGGCGACCACATCTTTTCGGACACCGGCGCCATGGGAACGGTCACGGTGCCGGTACCCTGGTACTCCGACCTCCGCATCTACGGGGTCAGTGGTGAAGCCATGCCGTTCGATGCCCACAACAAGAACCTGGTGGGCGGCGGACGTTTGACCAACTTCTGGGACATGACCGAAGACGCGACCCTCGAACTGAGCGGATCGTACCTGCACGGTCCCGATGCCCGCCATCCCGGTGAAAACAAGAAGGTGGACATGTATGGGGCGGACCTCACCTGGAAGTGGGTGTCTTCGAGCCGGACACGCGGGCCGGCCCTGCATATGACGGTCGAAGCGGTGCTGCCCGATTACGAGGAGGGCGAAGGTGATCCCTGGGGCTGGTACGGATTGGCCCAGTACCGCTTTCATCGCAACTGGTGGGCGGGGGTGGGAGCGGGCCAGGCGGACCACGGGCTGGAGGGCGATCTGCGGGAATACAAGGTCAACCTGACCTTCGTGCCCAGCGAATTCAGCTCCCTGCGGGCCGAAATGGTCTACTACCAGGACAAGGTGACCATGGAGGATGACCTGCGGTTCATCGTCCAGGCCAACTTCACCATCGGGTCGCATCCGGCCCACTTGTATTGAGGAGGATCGACATGCGGAACATCGTAACAATGCTTGTCCTGATCCTGGCGGTGACCCTGTCCGGACAGGTCCTGGCCAAGGTCAGGGTGGTGGCCACGCTGGCGGATCTGGGTTGGATAGCCGAGCAGGTCGGAGCGGATGACGTGGAAGTTGAATTCCTGTGCCAGGGACATCGCGACCCCCATTTCCTGCCCGCCAAACCTTCCCTGACGCGCAAGCTGAAGAAGGCCGATCTGCTGCTCTACAACGGGCTCGAACTGGAGATCGGATGGCTTCCGCTTTTGATGGACGCGGCGCGCAACCCCCGGATCCGTCCCGGTCAACAGGGTGAGCTGAACTGCGCCCTCGCGCTTGGCGAGGGTGAAATTCTCGAGGTGCCGGTGGGGGAGGTTGACCGGTCCCAGGGCGACATCCATCCGCTGGGCAATCCGCATTACCTGCTCGATCCACGCAATGGCATCGCGGTCGGCCGGCTGATGGCCGAACGCCTGGCCCGGATCGATCCCGAAGCCGCCGACCGATACCTGAGCCGGGCCGAGAAACTGGCGGAGGAAATCGAAGCACTAATCAAGAACTGGGAAGCCCGGGTGGACAGCCTGGCCGTCAAAAAAGTCATCGTCTATCACCAGCAGTGGGAATATCTGGTCGACTGGCTGGGGTTGGACATTCTCGGCGTCATCGAAAACCGGCCCGGGATTTCCCCGGCGCCCCGCCATGTGGAGGGTTTGATCGAACTCGGGCGCCTGCAGGGGCCGGTCATCGTGGTCGCGGCAACCTGGGACCACATCGACGCGGCGGAACGGGTGGCTGAAAAAACCGGCTCTGTCCTGGCGGTGCTGCCCGCCTCGACGTTCGCCACCGAAGAGGCGGCCGGATACCTTGACCTGTTCGAGGTCATCTGCGGCAAACTCGAGGCCGCCGCGGAGGGAGGCCCATGAACGGCTTCGTGGAAATGATGGCCGCGCCCGTGGCCATATCCCTGGTGCTGGTGGCGATGCACGGGTACCTCGGTTCCCACGTGGTCAAGCGCGGGGTGATTTTCGTCGACATCGCCCTGGCCCAGATTGCCGCTTTCGGCGTGGCGATGGCCCTGCTGTTCGGCGCGGATGTCGGCACCGATTCCGCTTACCTCGTGGGTCTGGTCGCCACCTTCCTGGGCGCCCTTTTGCTGTCGATGACCAGGAATAAAAATTCGCGAATACCCCAGGAGGCCTACATCGGCATCATCTACGTCGTGTTCAGCGCGGCGATGATCCTGGTGTTGACCACGGTGCCCCACGGGGGCGATGAGATCAGCCATCTTCTGGTGGGATCGATCCTGTGGGTCAGTTGGGCCATCGTGATAAAGACAGCAATCCTGTACGGCATTCTCGGGGTGGTCCTGTACTTCTGCCACGAACCGCTGCTGCGGATTTCCGAGGATCCGGAAAAGGCCCGTCGGGACGGGATGCACCTGGGCCGCTGGGACTTCGTGTTCTACATGGTGCTGGGAATGGTCGTCACCTCCAGCGTGCAGGTGGCCGGCGTGCTACTCGTGTTCAGCCTGCTGGTGGTTCCTTCGGTGATGGCCCTGCGTCTTTTTTCCACCTTGAAGGGACAGTTCTTCTGGGTCGTGGGGACCGGGACCGCGGTGGTCATCGTGGGGTCGGGCCTGAGTTACGTGCTGGATCTGCCCACCGGAGCGGCCATCGTATGCACGTTTGGCCTGGCGCTTGGCATTCAGGTGACGGTGGAGGCGGTGGTCAGGAACCGATGACGAAGATGTTGGCTTGACCAGGGTCTTGACTAAGGGGTTTCATTTCTCTAAGGTCATGTAGCCCTATCTAGTTATCAGCTAATTCTCAATGGGTTATCGATGATGGCCAGGGCTTTTTAGTATCTGCGAATTCGGGGCAATCCACTTTCCTTATTTGGGGCATACCTTTCTAAACAGGGGCATACTTTCCGGGGCCGCCAGTGCGGCACCGGTTTGGAAGGATGTCAATGTCTGGATCCGATCAATGGCATGCAAAGCGTGCCTGTGCGACCCTGCGATCATATGGCCCGCTGTTCTGCTTCCTGTTCATGGCCGGCATTGCGACCCAGGCCCTGGCGTGGACCGATACCCCATACGGTTTTCTGGAGAGGGGCTACAATCCGAACGGGATCTTCGTTACGGACGGTTCCTTTGTCATGAACGTGGGTGAAGTCCAGATCAACATCACCAATTTTGGTTTGATCGGGTCCGGCTACTCCAATCCGAGTCCCTGGTCAGACGCCCCCTCCTGCCAGTGGCCTTCCGGTTCCGGGAACGAGTACCTTTATTCTTCTGGTCTGTGGGTCGGCGGAATCGTACTGGGGGAACGCCTCTGTTCGACCGGGGGCAATTCGGGAATCAACGAATTTTTACCCCTGGATGATCTGAATGCCACGATCTACGAGGCGATTGGGACCAAGGTTACACGACCGGCGGGTTTTGCCGAGGCCAGAGGCAGGCGGGAACCCCAGCCGGACCCCGACGATGATGACGACGGTTTGATGGACGAAGAGATCCTCAACGGCAAGGATGACGACAAGGACGGCAGGATCGACGAGGACTTTGGCCAGATCGGTAACCAGATGTTTGTCCTGACGAACTACGACAATACGCGACTGGCCATTGAAAATTTTCCGGATCATACGCCGATAAACCTGGAAATCATCCAGACATCTTTCCAGTGGGAAAACGACCAGGTGGATGATTTCGTGGGGTTCGACTATACCATCAACAATATCGGCGTTACCGATGTCGAAAATGTCTACATCGGGTTCTATTCCGACAGCGACATCGGACCGCGAGGCCTGGGCGGGACGGCCCAGGACGACATGGCGGGATCCTGGCCTCAGAATCACGGCTCTCCCGGAATGGTGCGCGCTTCCGATGGTGGTTTTGTCCCTCTCCAGGTGGGGTACATGTTCGATGGCGCGGAGAACAACCGGTTGGAAGGTTATTTCGGTATCGTCTTTTTGGGGCATGACGTTGACATCAGCGGGAATCTGGCACCCACTTCGGTCGGCATGCGAACCTTTCAGGCCTTCTCCGGCCGGGCCAGTTTCGAACAGGGCGGCGATCCGACCAACGACGATCAACGCTACCAATTGCTCAGCGCGGAAGTTGAGGACTGGGACAACAACACTCCACCCGGCAGGCAGGACGATTTTCGTTTCCTGGTCTCGGCCGGGCCTTTTTCCCTGCTGCCGCCGGGAGAAAGCCTGACTTTCCAGGTCGGCATGGTCGTCGGCGAAGGCCTTGGCAACAGATCGGGAGGTCAGGGCCTGCTGAGCAACTGTGCCGAGGCGTGGGTTACCTGGAACGGGATCTACGTCAACGAAGTCACCCAGGTCCGACCCAACGACAACTCGCCGTCATTCGATCCAGGCATCCTGGGCCGTGAGACCATGCTTTGCAAAAATGATTTTGACCCCGAGGTATTCGACAATTTTATGCCTGACTATGGTGACACCTCCTGCCTTGAGCCGGAGTGGCTTGTGGGCCAGCCACGGGTGCAGGATTCGGACATTTTTGATTTCGAAGTGGATGGCGAAATCAAGGAATGCGCAATGTTCAACCTGGATAATTGCTTCGAGTGTTCCCGGCAGAACGGTTATCTCTGCGACCAGGAGGATTTCCTTGGTCCGGCGCCGAACTGGACCTGTAATGATCCCAATCTTGCAGTTTCGGAATCCGCCGGTTGTACGGGTGTATTTGGGTATGAGAAACAGATCCACTGGCTGGTCGGAATGGCGCCTCCTCCGCCTGGTTTACGACTGTGGCCAACTGACAGCAGGGTCCATGTGTACTGGGAGGACACTCCCGAACACACCCGGGACATCCGTTTGCAGGAAATCGATTTCGAATCCTACCGCATCTGGCGGGCGGACAACTGGGATCGGCCCTACGGCTCCTCGGAGATCAACGGACCGGAGAGTTCCCTTTGGCAGATGATCAATGAATTCGACGTCGTCAACAGCTTCCTGACCCAAGTGGTGGTGGACGGGGTTGCCTACGAGGACACCCTGCCTCTGGGTGCCAATACGGGACTCGAGGCCATTTCATATGAACCGGTGGTCCTGACCGATCCCCGCTTCGAGGGGCTTGACGTGGCAATGCAGGAAGTGGTGAACAACGACCCTCAGGGGGAAATTCGGGTTCGTCCGGAAATCCGGAATTCCGATGGTACCGTCAATCCCCGTTACCAGGGCCTTTTACCTTGGGAAACCTATCCCGATGCACTGGACACTTTTTTCGCCGTGGCAGCCCGCCCTTATGATCCGGTCAACGGGGTGGTCGAAAAACGTGGTGCGAAGTTCTACGAATATGTGGACTCGGAAATCCACAATGGTTTTATCTACTTCTATTCGGTGACATCGACCGACCACGAGTTGAGAAGGTTCACCAGCGACCGTTTGCCGACCGATCCCCTGGACATCGTGGGGCTGGGCCTGACGGGCGATCCCGGTTCTTCGTTCAGCCATGCGGTGCCGGGAACCCACGCGCAAACAGCTGCAGACCGCCAAATATCAGGGGTGAACATCTTCGTGTATCCCAATCCCGCAACACAGGAGGCTTTGGCCGAATATCAGGGGCTCAACCCCAATGGTGAAGATCCCACCGGTGTGAGGGTCACGTTCACCAATCTTCCGGAGGCAAACAACAGGATCCAGATCTACACGATCAGCGGCGACCTGGTTCAAACCATTTCCCATAGGGGACTCGATGGTACCGGTCACACGAGCTGGAACCTCATGAGCCGCAGCGGGCAGGAAATTGTCAGCGGTGTTTACTTGTACTCCGTGCAGTCCGATGATTCCCGCTTCGAGGACTTTGTGGGCAAGTTCGTAGTGGTGAGGTAATTTTTACGATCAATTTGAAAGGGATTACGAAAACATGACAACCATTGGATTGATCCTTACGGTGGCAATGTCGGTTCTTCTGGGGGGAACGGTTGAGCCGGCCGAATCGCAGGATACCAAGACCGGGGAAATAAATTCCGTACCCGGATTCTCCTGGGTCGAACAGGACACCCTTGCCGCCATGGCCCGCCCTGGAAGAGAGCGGGACCTGGAGGAGGATCTGGCCTGGCTTCAATCCGAGGGAATAACGGTCCTGGTAACCCTGACCGAAGAACCCATCCCGGAAGAAGTCCTGGAGAAATACGGCATGGAAGGGCTGCACCTACCGGTCGAGGATTTTACCCCGCCCACGTTGGCACAGATTGACCGGTTTCTGGAGGAAGTTGATCGGGCCAAAAGCGAAGGTGTTGCCTTGGGCGTCCACTGCACCGCCGGCAAGGGGAGGACCGGAACCATGCTCGCGGCCTATCTTGTGAGCGGAGGACTTTCGGCTGAGGACGCCATAACGAAAATCCGGAAGCTCCGTCCCGGGTCGGTGGAGACCGACGCCCAGGAGGAGCGGGTTGCGGAATTTGCCGAAAGAGAGGTTAAAACCCGATGACAGCCGCGAACCGACCAGCCTTGTCCCCGTCACGTCGGTAGCTGGGATAAAGATCGCCCCCGCAGATCGTGCAGTGCTGCACGTTGAAGATGTTTTCCTCGGTTACGCCCGCGGCGGTAAGCTGGGCGACGTTGGCGGCCCACAGGTCAAAGGTGAGGCGGCCGAAACTCTCCACGAAAAACCAGGCGGATCCCGGACCCAGTGATTTGAGGGCCGCCTGGCGAACCTCATGGCCAACTTCATAACAGCAGGGACCGGCCGAGGGGCAGATTACCGCCCGCAACTCGGCGGGGTCTGCGCCCGCTTCGGTCAGGTCCAGGATGAGCCCTGCGGTAATGCCCTTGACCGTGGATCGCCAGGAGGCGTGGGCAAAACCCCAGACACGGGATCCATCCTGCCGGGATCCTCCCACCAGGATCAGGGGACAGTCCGCGCCGCGGCCGATGACACCGAGCCCGGGTTTGTCACTCCACAGGGCGTCCGCTTCGCCGGCAAATCCGGCCTCCGTAACCTGAAGCACCCTGCCGCCGTGGACCTGACGAGCCCAGGCGCCCCCTTCCAAACCAGCGGCCTGGATGATTTCCGTTACGCATGCCAAATGATCATCAGAGGCGGGATCCCCAACGAAATCGGGGCCCCGGGTGGTCGTCCACCCGTGCCGCCAGTTTTCGGCGGTCAACACTGGAGCATGCTGAAGCCAGTCCGCGCCGCTGGTCATGGTTTTACCTCGGCTTGATCCAGGAATTCACAAATCCGCTTCCTGGTAGCTTCCTGCGTGGGTGTCCAGACCACCGGTCGGTCGATGAACCAGGGTACGGCGGAGTATTCCACGAACAGTACTCCTGGTGGGGCCACCCGTGCGGTATCGACTTGCTCTTCAACAGCGGGGGCGCGGTTGACCGCTTCGGTGGCCGCGGAATCCCAGCCGGGCAGGTGGCAGGGAAAAAGAAGGACCATTACGACCGCGGCCGCCGCCGGCAGGAAGATGACCGATCCGAGATCATGAAGGAGTGGGGAACGAGCATCCCGGACCTTCTGACGATCTTGAATGATCTGCCTGATGGGATCCCCGATCCAGGGGGACAACTCCCACAGCATGACAGGCAGCACGACCAGCAGATGCCGCAGGCTGTGATCGAAGAAGGAATACTGGATGGTCAGCAGCACGGTGGTCAAAACGGTCAGGGCCGCCGGGCCGGTGCGTGACATCGGGGGCACGCCGATCATCGAGTCCCAGCGGCGGCGTTTTGTTATGGGCGGCAGGATTTTCAGCCAGGCACCCAGAAAGGCCAGGGTTCCACCCGCCAGGGCGATGAGCACCAGCAGCGGAGCCAGGCGGTGCATATCGCGATAGAAGAACTTCATCCCGCGGCCCACCTTGCGCAAAACCGGTACCGGATCCGTGGTCATGGTTTCGAAAAACGGCTGGGGCTCGAGTTGCTGGTACACCGTGTACCCAGGCCAGGCGCGGGTATCCTTCACGTGTTCGGCGTAGGCCTGCAGGCTGAAGGCCGGTTGGCCCGTGAGCTGGATATTCCGGATGGCCCAGGGCGCGATGACCACGAACCAGGTCAGGGCGACAAGGCCCAGACGGCGGCTATCAATCCTTTTTTTGGAGCTGAGAAGAACCCACCACAGAATGGGCACCCAGAACAGATCCAGCCGCAGCATGCACAGCACCCCGGCCAGCAGTCCGTCGATCCAGTTGGGCCTTCCCGGTGTGTGGCCGCGCATTCTCAACCACAGGACCAGCAGCAGCAGGGAGCAGACCAACTCGACCATGCCCCAATCCACGGCAAAAACCAGCAGCGGGTTGGCAAACAGAAAAACCAGCCAGGGAGCTATTGCCGCCGGATGTCCCCGCCTGATAAAAAACGCGGTTCCGACCATGACCAGCAATCCCAGCAGGATGATTTGCATATGCCGCACTCGCTCCACTACGCGATGTGGATATCCTTCGGCCGCGAGGTAGGGAGCCGTCAGGAGGATGGCGAACCCGGGCTGACGGTGGATCAGGGGTTGCGGCAATTCCCTTGCGAAGGGAAAGGCGAAGGAAAGCGGGTAGGTAACATCGGTCAGGAAACCCTCGCCGCGGGCAAGATGGCGGGCCACGCTCAGGTGGGTATACAGGTCATCCGTGGGCATGACCGGCCGAGCGGGGTGGGTGGGGATCCAGACAACCAGGAACAGCAGGGCAGCCAGGATGCCGCCGGAAAAAGATGTTCGCCACCTTGGCGCGGCGGGTATTTGGGGGCCGTCGGGGGGCGGGAGAATGGAAACCTTGGTCATGGCCCCTCCGGTCAGTTGCCCCGGCTTCCCGGTTTGATGAGTTCCAGGCCTTTGGTGCACAGGGGACAGCTTTCGGCCTGCCAGGTCTGGACCTGGACCCTGGCCAGCGCGTGAAGGGGCAGGGGAAGCTCTGCGTCTCCGCCTGTGCGGTCGATGATGGTGGTCAAGCCGACAACCTTGCCGCCGGCCTTTTCGACCACATCGATGACTTCAAGAAGACTGGTGCCCCGCGTGACGACATCCTCGGCGATTATCACCTTTTCACCATTTTCCAGGGAGAACCCCCGCCGGATCATCATCTGTCCGTCCTTGCGTTCGGTGAAGACGAAACGACGGCCCAGGGCGCGGGCGACCTCATGGCCGATCAGGATGCCGCCCATCGCGGGACTGACCACCAGGTCGTGGGCGGTGTCGGCGAAAAACTGGCCCATGGCGGCGCCCACTTCGCGCGCCAGGTCGGG
>Ga0164313_10002641_pt1 | contig 16036 bp, 13 predicted proteins | sample GuaBasSedimGuay4_FD_113735 | JGI IMG/M metagenome (GOLD analysis project Ga0164313, IMG submission 113735) | Subseafloor sediment microbial communities from Guaymas Basin, Gulf of California, Mexico - Guay4, Core 4569-4, 0-3 cm | ecosystem: Environmental > Aquatic > Marine > Hydrothermal vents... | reverse complement strand
GCTGTGGTACCTACGGCACAAATTCGTCTTTTTTCATCTTTACCTTTATTAATAATACTTTCTGCAAGTTTATTAATGTGAATCTCTTCAGAATCCATTTTATGTTTTGATAAATCTTCAACCTCAACAGGGCTAAATGTCCCCAAGCCAACGTGTAAGGTGATCTCAGCAAAATTGATACCTTTTATTTCAAGGCGTTTCAATAAATGCTTTGAAAAATGCAATCCTGCAGTAGGAGCAGCTACAGCGCCTTCATTTTTTGCAAAAATTGTTTGGTATCTTTCTTTGTCTTCTGGCTCAACCCCTCTTTTTATATATTTTGGTAGTGGTGTTTCACCGAGTTCATTTAATTTACTTCGAAATTCGTCATAAGGACCATCGTATAAAAACCGCAATGTTCGTCCTCTGGATGTTGTATTATCAATAACTTCAGCAACTAAAGACTCGTCTTCTCCGAAATAAAGTTTGTTTCCAATTCTAATTTTTCTTGCGGGATCAACTAAAACATCCCAAAGACGTGTCTCGGTGTTTAGCTCTCTCAATAAAAACACTTCAATACGAGCGCCTGTTTTTTCTTTATTTCCAAAAAATCGCGCTGGAAATACCTTTGTGTTATTCAGAACAAGTACATCATCCTCATCAAAATAATTAATAAGGTCCTTAAACATTTTATGTTCAATGGTATGGTCTTTTTTGTTCAATACCATTAAACGAGCCTCATCTCTATGTGCTGCAGGATATTCGGCTAATAATTTTTCTGGTAGATTGAAATTAAATTTTGAGAGTTTCATTCCCATAATACGTATAGTTTTAAAATTAAAAGCTGCAAATATACAACCTCAACATAGGGGTTGTCAAGTAAAAGAAGAATTATTATTTAATATGAAGAGCTATTCCTACTTTTTCAAGGTCTTTCCAAAAAGTGGAATAGGATTTTGAAACAACATTTGGATTGATAATTCCTAAGGGTGTGATCAATGCAAGTGGAGCAAAAGCCATAGCCATTCTATGATCTTGATAGGTTTCAATAAGCTGGTTTGCTTTGACCCCTTCTGATGGTGAAACTTCAATAGACTCTCTGGTAATATTCACTTTAGCCCCTAATTTTTCCAATTCTGTTTTTAAAGCTAAAAGTCTATCCGTTTCCTTAATTTTCAATGTTTTAAGCCCTCTCAAGGTACAGGATAGTCCCAATCCAAAACAAGTAACTGTAATAGTTTGTGCTAAATCTGGAGTATTATTTAAGTCAATATCTATTTTATTAACCAATAGATCTGATTTTTTTAAAGTAATCGTGTTTTCTGAAGTATTAAAATATGTCTTAACTCCCAAGGGCTCAAATAGGGTTGGCAACAAAGAATCCCCCTGCAAGCTATTTTTTGAAAAGTTTTTTAATCTTATCTCTATATTTTTTGAAAGTGCAACAATACTGTAAAAATAGGAAGCGGAACTCCAATCTGATTCTACATTAAATATTTTATCCTTTATTTTCTTAGCAGAAATGATTTCAATTTTATTTTCTGAAAAAATGCTTGAAATACCTAATTCATCAAGAATATCCAAAGTCATTTCAATATAAGGCTTTGAAGTAATTCCTCCTTCTAAGCTTAGTTTAATTCCATTAGAAAGTGTGGGTGCTATTAATAGTAATGCAGAGATATATTGACTACTTATATCCGTGTTTAAAGAGATCGATGAGTGTTTTAAATCTTTACCATGAATTTTTAAAGGAGGAAAACCAGGCTTATTTAAATATTGAATCTCTGCTCCTAAATCCACTAAGGCATCAACTAAAATCTTAATAGGCCTTTCTTTCATACGATCACTACCTGTTATTATAATATCGGTTCCTTTTCTAGAAGCAAAATATGCAGTTAGAAATCGCATCGCCGTTCCTGCATGACCAACATCTAAAGTTCCTTTAATCTGACCTAATCCTTTAATTAAATTAAGAGTATCGTCACTATTAGAACAATTTTCAATTTTAATATTTGGATACAGGGCTTGTAAAATTAACAGCCTATTCGATTCACTTTTTGAACCTGGAATTGTGATCGAAATGTCACTAGTATTATTTTTATATGAAAGTTCTGCGTTCAATTTTTATGTTCATCCCGTTTAAATTTTCCTCTAAACTTTCCATAAGTCACTAAAAATCCATAAACCAGTCCACCAACAGCCAATCCCAAAACAAAGAATATTGGATTTTGTAAAGATGAAAAATATGATAATTTAAACCCCTCGATAGCCCATTTAATGATCACAAATAAAAGTGCAAAAGCTACGCCTAAGGATATTACTGACCTCCAAAAGCCTTTTGTAGAAATAATTTTTTGAAACATATTATTTTAATTTTTCATTATTCTGATGTCTGTCGTGATCTCTCTTCGTTTTCTTGATCATTTTCTTATCAAATGCTTCTTGAAGGTCTATCCCTGTCTGATTTGCTAAACAAAGTGTCACAAAAACAACATCGGCTAATTCTTCCCCAAGATCTTTATCTTTATCACTTTCCTTTTCGCTTTGTTCTCCATATCTACGTGCGATAATACGAGCTACTTCACCAACCTCCTCGGTAAGTTGAGCCATATTAGTAAGCTCATTAAAATAACGGACACCATGTTCTTTTATCCATGTATCGACTGTTAATTGAGATTCTTGTAAGTTCATAGTTTATGTTTTTGAAAGTACTATCCTTGATTCAGATATTATTAATTGCTCTGAAAACAACTTTTTTAAAGCTTCATAATAACTAGCATGAATAGATGATTCTTTAATATTCAATGTCAAAGTCACTTGAATAATATCATTTATTAAATTAATATTATACTTAAGAGAGCCAATTCCATCTTCTATAATTATATTTTTCCCAAGAGGCATACTCTTCAAATGGAAGCCTTTTGGTATTTTATAATTAAAAATATATTTATGATTGATGGGATTTCCATAATTTATAGGGTATTTCCTGTTTTTTTCTTTAAGTTTATTTTCTGTGATTCCAAAGTAAAGTAGGGGCTTAAAATAAATATTTCCATTAATTATTTCTATAAAATCATCATATATGAAATCATATGACAAAGAAATAGGTTTAACTAAATCATCTATATTTTTGTTTTCAAAGTTAGAAATAGTTAAAAAATCAAAACTGTTTTCAAGGTTTTCTATATATTTTTGTTCATTGGATTTGCCATATTCATCTCTAAAATCCCAAGCAATATAATTATCAAATCTCATCTTTACATCCCCTTTTACAGATAATTCCTCAAAATCAAATATTGAATTTACAATTATAATTCTATTCGATATTTTATTGGATTTCATCGAAACGATTTTATAATTATCATCTTTATAAATTATTAATCCATCTCCATTCATCAAATCTCTATTTAATTCCCCAAATCCTGCATTTTTTCTTGATGCATCAAGCATATAAATCTTATCATTTATCTCAACTACAGCAATCACACAATTAAATTTTTCTATTGTAGGTAAATGAATAAATCCATTGTTTTTTGTAGAAAGCAATAATGGGTTGGCATTAATACCTGCTTTACGGAGCATAGATATTAGCAGAAAATTTATATCACCAGTATCGCCTTTTTCATCAATAAATATTTTTCTAATATTATTACTTCCTCTACTATATTTTTTATTCCAGATCATTCGATTTTGAACATAAAAATATATAGCTTTTGTAATTAAAATATCATCAGTTTTATTACTTATTAGTTTACTTAAATCATTTTTATAAACAGATCCTGACTTTTTTAATTCCTCTCCAAACCAATCAAAATTATTAAATTGTTCAGCTACATCATTCCAGCTTTTAATTTTTCTATTATTCAATAAATAAAATTTTTCAATATAAATTTTACCTCTATAATTATTTATATTATATACAAACTTCTCATCTTTCAATGGCTCAATATTCCTTCCTGTATATAAATATTTAGAGGAACTTGTTATTAATTTTAATTGAACCTCACTAATTGGGTTTTGATTAAATCTAAGTTCATTCCTAGTTGGGTTTTCTATAGTTATATTTAATTTTTTAATTGGGATAAAATCTTGAGCATTTATATAATTCATCTGAACATAATCCACTTTATAATTTAATTCTAAAATAGATCCTTCTTTTACATTTGGAAATACAACTTTAGTTATATTGGTTTCATTGTCAATGTTTTCCACAAATATATCACTGCTTGTTAATTCTGTTTTTACAATTTTTTCATTAATTAAATTATATACAAAAGCTTTTAAAGATTTAACATCACTAAAATTTATTTTCTTTATACCATAATCAAATCCCTCTCTATTAAATATTTTAATTCTTTCTTTAAAATATAATATTTTACCATATTCTAAATGAATATCTCTGCTAAGTACAATTGCTGAAGCCTCTTTAAAAATATCATCTTTAGTTACAGAAAGATCTTTAAATGAAACATTATCAGATTTTTTAATTTGCCCATACAACGATGATATACTAATTAATAAAGCAAATGATATTATTTTTAATAGTGTCATGTTTTTGAAAGTACAATTTTTGAATTTGAGATGTTTGAATATTCACTAAATAATGTATAAAGATTTTCATAATAATCAGCAAGTATTACCGCACGATTAATTGAAATTTTCAAAGAAACTTGAATTTCTTTGCTGGTACTTTTAATCTGAAAAATCAATCCTCCTATATCATCCACTATTGAAATATTTTTATTCTCAGGCAAACTTTCCACTTTATATCCTTCAGGAATTTTATAATAAAAAATAAAGTTTTCGATATAAGGATAATCTATATCAATAGGATTTATCCTTTTATCATCATTATAATCATTCACTCTTTTTCCAAAAAATAGCAGTGGCTCAAAATACAATCTATCTCCTATAACCTCTATATAATCCTCATATTCAAAATCATATGAAATATTAATTGGTTTACTTATGCTTTCAATATTTGCTTCTTTTAAGTTATTGATATTCAAGAGTGTCATATCTTCAATTATCCCTTTATAAACGTCTTTTTTTGAATCTTTGTATAAATCTCTATACTGCCATGCAAAATATTTAGTCAACTGATTTTTTACATTTCCTGTCACTTTTAGGTTATCAACATCTAAACTAGCACTTATTATAACATTATTTTTAGACTTTTCTTTAATCATAGTAGTATACCCCCTTGTTGTACCATCATAATTAATAATTAACCCCATACCATTATTAAAATTAAAAGGTATTTCTCCAAATCCACCATTTTTATTATGTGCATCTAATAAGTATGTCTTTTTATTAATTTCTAAAGCACAAATAACTGCATTGAATTCTCTAACACTAGGGTATAGTATCCACCCATTATTCTTAGTAGAAATTAACATTGGGTTAGCTTTTAAACCAGCATATTTAAGCATTGATATTAAAAGTAAATTAATCTCTGCAATATTACCTTCTTTATTCTTAAATGCCTTTTTTATCCCATTACTATAAAACCCCATTTTTTTATTCCATTGTATCTCTTGCTTTACATAATTATAGATATTTCTTGCTTTATCTAAAGGAAACTTTTCTTCTTCAATTAGTGTGTCTACAGTTAAATTATGATAGCTATTAGAATGTCTAATTTGTTTCCCAAACCAATCAGCATTAAAAAAATAATCTGAAACATCTTTCCATGTATCATAATAAAAATTAGTATATATTAAAATTCTACCTCTATGATTATTTATATTACCAACAAACTTTTCTTCTTTTAAAGCAGGAATATTATCTCCTATAAATAATAGCTTAAAATCTTTTTTGATTCTTCTTATAGGTAGTTTTACATAAGGGTTTTCTTTTACTACTAGATCAAATAATTTGGGGTTTTTAATATTGAGATTTAAAAACCTTATAGGTAGAATGTTTTGGGTATATATTTCACTTAATCGTATGTTCTTAACCTTAAATTTAAATTCTAAAACAGATCCTACTTTTACATTTGGAAATACAATTTTACGAATTTGATTTTCTTTATTTACCTTTTCCTTGAAAATTCCATTCTTAGATACTTCTGTTATTTCAACAACACCATTAACAATATTATAAGTAGCAGCTTTTAAAGATGTTACTTTATTATATGGAATTTCCCAATTAGCATATTTATACCCATCCTTATTATAAATTTTAATTCTTAAATGAAATTCAAATTCTCTTCCATGTTCGTAATTAATATTTTTATAAATAATGACAGCAGGGGCCTCTTTAAAGTAATCATCTTGGGTCGCAGAGATATCGAAAGCAGTTACATTACCATAATCAAATGTCTGTGCATTCAAAAAGTTAAAAAAGGTGATTGCAACTGACCAGATTAAGTAATTTAGTTTCATTTTTTTATAAGCACAACTTTTTCATTCTCTTTTTCTACTCTCATTTTATAAAACTCTTTCACTTCCAAATATTTATCAACAGGTATAAGGTTTCGATTTATTTCGAAACGAATGATCGCTTGAATTGTATTATTATTAGAAGATAAACGATATGAATAAGATCCCAATTCATTTTCAAATACTATTTTTACAGGTTCTGGCAAAAATTCTACTTGATAATTTTCAGGAAAATTAATTGTCACGAGAAATTGTTTTTTCTGTGGAAAGTTAAAATCAATTGCATATTTTCTATTCTCATTTATAAATGGATTTTTTAAAATGGCTAAATACATCATTGGAGAAAAATAAATCTTGTCATCAATTTCATCAATAGAATTATCTAATTCAATTTCGTAAGATACATTTGTCATGTTCTTATTATTATCTTGATTATCAACATCAACATCAAAAACATCTAAACCCTTAAATTTATAATTAATAATATCTTCAATATCATTTTCTCCTAAATCCTTTAAATATTTTTGTTGATTAATTGAAAAATAACCTGTATGTCTCTCCTTAGCACTACCTGTTATAAATAAATCGTTATTAATATTTATTCTTGCGATTACATTCTTAACAGATATTGAAGAATTTATTATCGGTACCCATTTAAACGAACCGCCTTCATCTACCATTAAACCTTGCCAACTAAGCAAAATTTGAGGAATCATATCAAAATTTGATTTTTCATTAGCAACATCAAAAATATATAGTTTCCCATCCAATTTAACACCAGTAATTAAGTAATTAAAAGCATCAATACCTGGCATTATTGGTGCTCCATTTCCCTTTGTAGATACAAAAATTGGATAAGCTTCAATTTTGATGCTTCTTAACATAGAAATAAAAAGGATGTTAATATCTGCCACATCTCCCTCTTTCTTTCTAAATGTTTCTCTAGTTCCTTTATCTGGAAAAATGGAATACTTTTTATCCCATTCAATTTCTGTTTTTAGATAATTATAAAGTAATTTTACTTTTGTTAATTCATCTTTTTCCTCCTTTATAATCGATTTAATATTTTCTTTATAAAAATTCTTAGGAGCCAATTGTCTGGAAAATTCTCCGGATTCAAAAAGTAATTCAATGATATCAGTCCAAGTATTTAACTTTATGATATTACTAATCCTATTTAATTTAAATATTAACTTAGATCGGTAAAGGTTCATATCATATACATAATTCTCTTTTTCTAAAGCCGGTATATTGTTTTTGCTAAATTTTATTGTATTTCCAATCTCATTTCTTGTCATAAACAGATAAGCTCTAGGGTTTTCAATAATATTATATTCAACATCGGAGAAGTTGCTAACCTCAACTCTCATTTTTTTTATTGGAATATCTCTTTGTAATCCAATGTTTGCTGTTGTTCCATTTTCACTTTTATATGTAAACTCTAAAATACTACCTGGTTGCACTTTTGGAAATGTGAGCTTTTTAATTTTAACACCTTCCACTTCTTCATCAGTGAACACTAAATTCTTATCTAATTCTGTTTTAACAATTTTTCCATCAACAAGGTTATAGGTTGCTCCAGTTAAATCAAATACGTCTGTATATGGAATCCGAATGGTAGAAAATCTATACCCTTCTTCATTATAAATTTTAATTCTTTCATGAACTTTAATTAATTTAAATATTTCTGAGTCTATTTTTCTGAATAAAACAATAGCATCCGCTTCAGGAAATTTAGAGTCTGAAACAGCCTCAAGTTCTTGTTTTGAAACTTCTCCAAACCTAGTGATCTGAGCAGAAAGTGATGATATACAAATTAACAAAAAAAATAAAAATGTATTTGTTGGTTTCATACTACTATGCCTTGATTAAAATTATTTTTTGTTTATCATACTTAGCTACTTTCTTCCTAAATGAACGGTAATTTGAATATTCCTCTTTTGGATAAGTTCCTTCTAATGTTTTAAATTGGCGTTTATAGATTATTTCGTTTTCTGAAACTTTTTCAATTGTAGATTTATACGTTCCAAATTTTGTGTCTAACAAAATAGGCTCTGGATTCGCTTGTAATTTATACCCTTCTGGTAATTTAATAATCACCTCATCATTATCAACATAGCCTCTTAAAATTGAAAGCTCTCTTTTTCTGTTTTTATATCGCTTTGGTATATAAAATGATTGATTTAAAATATTGACAGGAACTATCATTTCTTCACCTGCAAAAATGGCATAAGAATTTGCAGAAAATTTGACTTCCTCAGTAAACTCTATACTATTTTTATCATTATTAAATTTGATAGAAGCTAAGGATAGATTGTCTATATAATCCCAATAATTTTTATAATGCAAATCTTGCTTTTTTTTATCAAGAGTTTCTATTGAATACAATTGATTATATTGTAAACCATAAGATTTCATTTTAACTGCAGCAATTAAATTACCATTAGCTTCAATTTCACAAACACCCGATGTTATAAGCCTATTCATCTCAGGTTTATAGACATCTGTGTGAGCGATTTTACCTCCTTCAGGTGTAATTACTAATACATCCCTATCATCTGTAAAATCACCAAGAAACCCAAAAGGAATATTTTGACTTGTACACTCTAACCATATCTCACCTTCTTCTAAAGGGACATTTAAAATAACATGGTTTCCCTGCATAGAAGCAAACTCATTATCAACATTCCTTTTTTCAGATCCCGCCCAAACTACAGAATAATAAGACTCTATTCCTTGAGATTTTAAAAGTGCCTTAGTATAATTGGTAAGCCCTTTACAATCTCCATAACCTAAATTATCTATGTCGCTTGCTGGATAAGGTTTCCATCCACCAATCCCTAATTGCACACTGATGTATCGTGTCTTATTTTGAACATACTCATAGATTTGTTTTACCTTTTCCTTTTCACTATCAACTCCAACTACAATTTGCTGCATTTTTGCAATTGTAACAGGATGAAGTTCATCCAACCCAGCAATTAAATTATCATATCGCCATTTTCCAAATTCTTTCCAGTTTCTAGCACTTCCTGGAACTCCTTTTAAATAGAACTTATCGAGAGAAAACTCTACTGAAGGAAATATCATTGAATAGTGTTGACTTAGATATTCATGTTCAAATGCTTCTATATTTTTTGCATTGTAACTAATTTCATCCAATTTTTCAGTTAGGGTTATATCAAATTCTTCAAAGTTACGGGCTTTAATTCTAGGTTTATTTAATGGACTAAACCTGAGGATATAGTTGCTTTTAACTGTACTTCTTTCGTATCCAACAACAGGAAACCAATCTGGGATAAATGCAGTTGAATTACTTTCTTTTTCCGAAGTAAAAACAGCAATATAAGGATATGAAATCGGTGTATATTTATAAAATAGCACTCTAGCGTCACTATAAATAGTTCCACCATCTACAGCACTTATATCGATAAAATCCTTTCTTTTGAAGTGTTCTAATTCTTCACCAAAAACATCATAAACAAAGGCTTCTACTTTCTTAACTTTAGAATCTTCATTATAACTTATAAAATCAACAGCGTCATTTCTGCCGTTTTTATTTAAAACAGCAATAACTTGATAATGCTTAACCATTAATTTTTTCTCATTTCTAACATCTATCTCAAATACTTCATCCAATATGATACTGTTTGCATTGTTTAATAACTCAACTGGAATATCTGCTATATTATATGGTTTTTGAGCTATAATGGTAAGAGAAAATAATAGAAAAAGCAGGCAAATAATATTCTTCATTCCTTATTTTTAAGAAATGTAAAGCTACTATTTTTTAAGGGATTTTGAAAGAATATTCTGTACTTATTCCCGTTGTTTAGAATCTATAATTATCGTTACAGGGCCATCATTTATCAATGCTACATCCATCATTGCTCCAAATTCACCTGTATATATTTTAACACCAATTTCCTTTTCTAATTGAAGAACAAATGCTTCATATAATGGGATCGCAATATCGGGACGAGCCGCCTTTATAAAAGAAGGTCTATTGCCTTTTTTAGTAGAAGCGTGTAAGGTAAACTGACTTACAACAATACAGGTTCCTTTGGCTTCGGTTATCGATATATTCATGGCATCATTATCGTCACTAAACACTCTTAGTCGAGCTATTTTTCTGGCTAGCCATGAAATATCATCGGCTGTATCTTCTGCCTCGACACCTAATAAAATCAAGAAGCCAGGCCCAATTTGTGAAATCACCTTACCTTCAACTGTCACAGAAGCTTCTTTAACTCTTTGTAATACTACTCTCATAATTAATCGATAATCCTTATATCACGGCAAGCGGGTTTTTCAAATTATTTTAAAGAAATAAGTTGTTGGTAAATTAAGAACAAATTCCAAAAAAAACAAAAAACAAATTCCAAAAAAATAAAACACTTTTATATCAAATATTCTAATAATTTAAATTGGAATTTAGTTTCAACCGCAACCATTCCAATAGCCAAAACATCGGTAAGTTATTTTGAGATGGCACTGAAATTTAATTGTATAAAATAACATTTAAATTCTATTCCTTATTATAAACATCCCTCCTATAGGATTCCTCTTCTTTATCCAATATTTGAAGATAGCTTTTATACCGAGACCAGGCTATATTTTCATCTTCTAAAGCCGCCTTTACAGCACATTTTGGCTCTTCTAAATGTAAGCAATTATTAAATTTACAATGTTCTTTCAGTTTGAAAAATTCCGGGAAGTAATCGCCTAGTTCTTCTTTGTCCATCTCTACCATACCAAAACCTTTTATCCCTGGAGTATCAATAATCTGAGCATCAAAAGAAAGGTCATACATTTCAGCAAAAGTAGTGGTATGCTGCCCTTGTAAATGCTGCTCGGAGATCTCTTTTGTCTTTAAATTCAATGTTGGCTCGATTGCATTGATCAGCGTTGATTTTCCAACACCACTATGCCCAGAAAACATACTTACTTTCCCTTTCATTAATTTCTTAACAGCAGCAATATTCTTCCCTTCTTTGGCAGATATTTCAATACATTCATATCCAATAGACCGATATAGATTAGCCAAAAAGTTGATTTCAGCTAAATCTTCAATAGAGTAACTGTCAATTTTATTAAAAAGCAAGACAGCCTTTATTCCATAAGCTTCAGCAGTAACCAAAAAACGATCTATAAATGTGGTGAAAGTAGGGGGGTTATTCAAGGTTACTAATAAAAAAGCAAGATCTATATTTGCAGCAATTATTTGAGTTTGTTTTGAAAGGTTTACAGATTTCCGAATTATATAATTTTCTCTTTCTTCAATCCTTGATATTACCCCAATTTCCTCACCTTTTACAGTGTCCTTTTCAAAAACCACTCGATCTCCTACAGCAAGCGGATTGGTGCTTTTAATTCCTTTGATTCTGAACTTTCCTTTTAAACGACAATCATATATTCTATCCTGATCGGTCTTAACCTTATACCAACTTCCTGTAGATTTATATACAATGCCTTTCATTTGACAAATTTCAATAAATAAATGTTAAGAACATAATTTTATAATTTATATTCGTAACCCTAACAAAAAATTAATAATACTATGTACAAATTATTTTTAACTCTTATCGCATTTCTTTTTATTTTTCAATCTGCAAATGCTCAAGTTTATGAATTTCAAATTGTAACTGTTGTTGAGTCTATTGTTCCGAATGGAATTGGTAGGTCGAGAATGATAACTAGCGATGAGGCTAGGGATTTTAACGATTATTCTTCCTCTCGTTCCGAAAAAGATGATAAAAGAAATAAATCGAGTAGAGAAGACATTAGGCTTAAAAATTTCGAAGAAACAAAATTGTTAAACTTTTTTAATGTTGCTGGAATTCGGTTTCAAAATATTGCCGCTAACGATGCGGTAGTCACTTCTAAAATAAACGAAATGACCCAAAAAGGATGGGAACTTACATTTGTGAACAGCGGTGTTGAAAGTTTTGCCGGAAAAGGAGATGGCAATGGAATTTATGTGACTCGTTATCTTTTTAAAAGAATAAAAATAGAGCAGGGTGAATAATTGATTTTAATAACAAAAAGAAATGGTTGAATTTTTTAACCTGACAAACTAATTTTCTATTAAGTTTCTTTCTTTTCATTAATATAAAACTTGTTGTAGCACATTCCTCAAGCAAATAATTTAAAAATCAGAAATAACACCTTCTTTAAATATTTTGTAAATTGCTGAATATCAACAACCAATTAAATATAATATTATGAAAACAAAATTGACATTAGTAGCGATTATGATTTTTGGAATTAGTATCACAGGATGCAAAAATCAAGAACAAAAAGTAGCAGTAGAAGAAGAAGTTAAAATTGATTTAGTAAATGATGAGTTTCCTGAAGCAAAACAAGAGGTAATGGAAACCTTTGGGGCAATTGCACAAAGTATTAAAGATGGTGATATAGATAAACTTATATCCTTTCACGCCTATAGTCCAAAGTTTACCGAATTTAAAAATGGAGAGCCAAGAAATGGTGGTGAAGCAAACGAAACTCACGAACGAAATGTTTTTGGTTCTGTAACTGAAGTTATAAAGTTCGATGCGAAAGATTTACAAATTGCCGTTTATGGTGATGTCGCTAATTTAACCTTTCATTCCGATTTTCATTTAAAATTTGGAGAAGATATAGTTGTAGTAAATGACCAAATCACACTATTATTCGTAAAGACGGATAGTGGGTGGAAAATGGTTCACGAACATCATTCTCCTTTGGCTAAAGAAGAAAGTTAAAACCATTTTACAAGCCGTATAAAAGCATTACTTGGTTTAGACTTCTTTGGAAAATCCGAAAGGATTTTCCAAAGAAGTTTTATACTTGCCAGGTTTTGGTCAAACACTCACAATTTCTCAAATATAAGATCGATAAAAGATGTTAATCAATTATCCATAATTCTTTTCTGATGATTAATTGATTCTTGATGAATTGCTTTGTACAGTGTTAAAATAAATTCTTCGCTTAACTTATTTTCTTCTCCATCTAGAATCATTTTTTGAAGCATTTCATTCCATCTTTCAGTCTGTAAAATAGACACATTATTTTCTTTTTTAAGAGCGCCTATTTTATCTGCAATTTTCATTCGTTTTCCTAAAACTTCCAAAATTTTATTGTCGACTACATCAATTTGGGTTCTTAGTGTATTGATTTTATTATCAAATTCAATTTCATAACTTATCGACTTCCGAACCTTTAATTTTTTTAAAATTTGATTTAAAACTTCTGGAGTAATTTGCTGTTTGGCATCACTCCAAGCATTATCTGGATCGTGATGTGACTCTATAATAAATCCATCGTAGTTTAGGTCTAAGGCTGTTTGGCAAAGGTTTAAAATTAAATCTCTCCGCCCTGCAATATGTGAAGGATCTAAAATTATAGGTAAATTAGGGAAATTGTTTTGAAGGTCTATTGGGATTTGCCATTCGGGATTGTTCCTGTACTTCGTTTTTTCGTAGGTTGGAAATCCTCTATGGATCATTCCTAAATTAGCAACACCCGCTTTATATAAACGTTCTACCGCTCCTAACCAAAGTGGCAGGTCTGGGTTTACTGGATTTTTGATCAACACGATCTTATCTGAACCTTTAAGGGCTTCAGCGATTTCCTGAACAATAAAGGGTGAAACTGTTGAACGAGCTCCTATCCATAAAATATCCACATCATTTTTAATAGCAAGTTCTACATGAACAGGATTGGCAATTTCGGTAGCTGTAAGCAATCCCGTTTCTTCCTTTGCTCTTTTAAGCCAAGGAAGTCCTAATTCTCCTACCCCTTCAAAATTACCTGGACGTGTTCTAGGTTTCCACAAGCCTGCACGAAGAACAGTAGTGTCCGTTTCTTTTAACTGATGTGCTATAGTTAATAATTGTTCTTCTGTTTCAGCACTACAAGGACCTGAAATCACCAAAGGGTGATCTAGCTTCATTTCACTTAGCCAAGATCCAAAGTTATTGTCATTTTTCATGTACTAATTTATTTATTAATTGACTTGGAGCATTTTCTAAATTATGTTTGTAAACGCCTACTATTTTAAGTTCCTTTACTGCTTTTTCAAGTACCTGGGTGACTTCTTGAAACAGTTTATAATCTTTAAACAATACGTCGACAAAAAAAGCATATTGCCAGGGCTCACCAATTATGGGTAAAGACTGAATTTTGGTTAAACTTATATCAAAAGTACTAAACAATTGCAGAACATTAGACAGGCTTCCAACTCGATGATCCAGTTTAAATTTAAGGGTTGCTTTATCTACATTTTCAGAGGGTAACTTTACTGGTTTTCCTATTAAAACAAATCTAGTTTGATTCTCACTATTATTTTGAATTTTACTATCTAATATCTTCAACCCAAACTTTTCAGCCACCTGTTTTCCTGCAATGGCGGCAACGCCTTTAAGATTATTCTCCTTAATTTTCTTAGCCACTGAAGCGGTATCTGCTCCCTCTATAATTTTAAAATGGGGAGGAAACTTCCTTAAGTAATTATTACATTGCAATAAGGCCACAGGATGAGAATGTATTTCCATTATATCATGAATCGTCTCAGATTCTAATGACATAATATACATTTGAATGTTTAGAAATACCTCATCTAAAATTTCAAGATTATTTGCATCGATTAAATTATAATTGGGCAAGATGGAGCCTGCTATAGTATTCTCGATTGCTAAAACTCCATAATCAGCATCAAAACTATTTATTTTTTGTGTTACTTTTTCAAAAGAGTTACACATGATCAACTCCACTTCTTTATTTGGAAATAATTTTTTCACAGCCATATCGTGAAAAGAACTTTCAATGCCCTGGATTGCAATTTTTAAACTCATATCATTTAATTTAGTCTATAAAAAAAGTCCCGGAAAATTCCGAGACCTTTATATAATTAATATGTTTAATTAATCACATAACAACCTCGTCTCTTCTTCTAAAAAAGAAAAAGGAAAAATTGAAAAATGTAATTAATGTGTTCATTGTTCGTTTTGTTAGTGCTAAAGTAATTAAATATTGAAACCTGCCAAGTAATTTTAATATTTTTTATTTGTGTAGTTTTGTTTTTTATCTTGATTATGTCGATACGTATAGAAAATTTATCAAAATTTTACGGAAACCAAAAAGCATTGAACAATGTTTCTTTTTCAGTTAATAAAGGAGAAATTGTTGGTTTTCTTGGGCCTAATGGAGCTGGAAAATCAACATTAATGAAGATTCTTACCACATATATTCAGTCATTTGATGGTGCCGCTTTTGTGAATGGTTATTCTGTAAGAGACGAAAAGTTTCAGGTACAAAAAAGTATTGGATACCTTCCTGAACACAATCCTCTCTATTTAGATATGTATGTTCGAGAGTATTTACAGTTCAATGCTGAACTATATAATTCGGCAGGCGCAATAACTATTGATCATAAGCAAATTGAAAGCGTAATTGAACAAACCGGGCTAATTGCTGAAGCCAACAAAAAAATTGACCAACTTTCCAAAGGGTACCGGCAACGTGTTGGACTTGCAAATGCAATATTACACAATCCTGAAATACTAATTTTAGACGAACCTACAACTGGCCTAGACCCTAATCAACTACTTGAAATACGGGAGTTAATTAAAAATTTTGCAACTGAAAATGATCGAACCGTTTTATTTTCTACACACATCATGCAGGAGGTT
>Ga0164313_10002640_pt1 | contig 16037 bp, 16 predicted proteins | sample GuaBasSedimGuay4_FD_113735 | JGI IMG/M metagenome (GOLD analysis project Ga0164313, IMG submission 113735) | Subseafloor sediment microbial communities from Guaymas Basin, Gulf of California, Mexico - Guay4, Core 4569-4, 0-3 cm | ecosystem: Environmental > Aquatic > Marine > Hydrothermal vents... | reverse complement strand
GCGTCTGATCCAGCAGCCCCTCGCCGCGCAGCACCGACAGCAGCGCGCCGACGGCGTCGTCCATGGCCGCCACCTCGCCCAGGTAGGCGTCGCCCGCGACCCGGTCCAGGAAGCGCGGGGCGGGTTCGTAGGGTGCATGGGGCTCGAAGTAGTGCACCCACAGAAAGAACGGCCGGCTCGTGTCGCGCTCGCGCAGCCAGCGCACGGCGTCAGCCGAGATCTCTGCGCCCGGCCGCGAGCCCGGAGACCCGCCGACCTGCGCCGAGCCCGCGCGCGGCGTGCGGTACACATCGAAGCCCTGGTCCAGGCCGTAGGGTGCGTCCATCACCGCCGCGGCCACGAACGCCGCCGTCTGGAGCCCCGCCTCGGCCGCGAACTCCGCCAGCGTCGCGGCGGCCGCGGGCAGCGGTGTGTGCCCGTTGTCGCGCACGCCGTGCCGCAGCGGATAGAGCCCGGTCAACATCGACGCATGCGCCGGCAGGGTCAGCGGCGCGACGCTGTGCGCGTAGTCGTAGACCACGCTCTCGCGTGCCAGCGCATCCAGCGCCGGCGAGAGGCCCTGCGCGCCGCCGTAGCACCCGAGCGCCCCCGGGTTGGTGGTGTCGAGCGTGATCAGCAGGCCCGACAAGCGCGGACGCCCGGGCTCGGCCCTGCGAACAGGACCGGACGAGCGCGCGGGATCAGAATCGGGTTCCTTGTCTGAGCACGCGCCCCCGAGCAGCAGGGTCAGGGCCAACAGCCAGGCTGGGCGACGACAAGACATGCGCGCGCTGCTCACAGGAGACGGGGCCGCCCATGATAGAGACACGCTGCAGAGATGCGGAGCCGGACGCTCCGGCGCCCCCCACGCTGCGGGACCCCCCGGGGGGACGCCCTCTGCGTTAGCATGGCCCTCGGGATCGCCGCGCCTTCGGGCTGGGGTCCGAGCCGACCCGCGGAGCGCTCCCGATGGCCCCCAAACGTCGCAAGCCGGCCGCGCTCGCGGGCGCGTTGCTGCTCCTGCTCGGCTGGCGGGTGGCGAGTTCGTTGCTGCTCATCCCGGAGCTCGAGGAGCGCTGGGCCCGGCCATCGCCCCGGGCCCCACGGGTGCGGCAGACGCTGGTCAAGTGGGCTCCGCTGCGCGTTGCGCTGAGCGAACTCCTGCGGCGTGAAGCACCCGGCGAGCGGGTGCTGCTCATGGCCCCGGACATGGACCCTGATGAGCTGGATGCGCTGCGGGGCGCCCTGGGCGTGCTGCACTTCCCCACCCGCTTCGGCCAGCTGGCCCGCGCCCTGCCCACGCCGGCAGCGGGCATGGGTTTCCTGCCCGAGCCCATCCTGCTGGTGCAGCTGGGTGAACATCCGCGGCCGCCGCCGAGCAGCATCGCGTCCAGCGATCTGCGCAAGCACGCGAGCTTCACCTTGCTGCGCCTGTACGGAGCGAGTCGTTGACGCTGGGCCTGGGCGCGCTGCTGAACCTGGTGCTGGTGCCGTTCCTCATCGGGGCCGGAGGGCTGGCCGCCCTGGGCGTCGGGGACCGCTTCGAGCGCCTCGCGTTCGTCGCCTGGTCCGTGATCCTGGGCTCGTTGTGCCTGGGGCTGGTGGTCATGTCGAGCCTCGCGCTGGGCCTCCCGATGCACGCGCTCCCGCTGATCGGGAGCAGCCTGGGATCGCTCGGCCTGCTGACCTTCTGCCTGCGCCGAGGTCGGCTCAACGCCAAGGCCTGCGTGGAGGCCCGCGCTGACGGCGGGGCGCTCGAGCGCCCCGCCGGGCCGGTCCGTGGAGAGCGCCTGGGCCAGGTTCTGTTCGGCGTGGTGTTGGTGGCAGCCCTGGCCCTGTGCGTCGGTCACATGCGCGCGGCCAATGCATCCCTGATCGTGGTTGGGGACGAGGTCGGCATCTTCGCCAACAAGGCCAAGGGCCTGTACTTGGCCGCAGACCTCGGCGCCGCCCTGGACGACATCTTCCGGGACGCCGGTGACCGGCCCAGCACCATGCACCTCGACTACCCCATGCTGAACCCGACCCTGATGGTCTGGAGCTTCAGCCACGCGGGCGAGGTCCTGCATCTCGACAACCGCTTGCCGATCCAGGCCTGCGTGCTGGCGCTGGTGCTGCTGCTGGCCTCGGAGCTGCGGCGCGCCGCGGGGCCGTTGCTGGCGACGGCGCTGCTGATCGTGGTGGTCAGCTCCAGCCCGTTCCGGATGTCGTGCATCATGGCGACAGCGGACGGCATGTTGGCCCTCGGGTTCCTGGCCTGCGCAGGTCTGCTCGAGCGGCTGCGTCGCCAGTGGTCCGTGGGACACGCGCGACTGCTCGCCGTGGCCCTGGCGTTCATGCTGGCCAGCAAGAACGAGGGGCTGCTGCTGGCGCTGGCGCTCATGCTCCCCGCCAGCGTCAGCTGGATCAGGGCACACGGAGCGCGGGTGGCGAGCGGGCGCCTGCTGGGGGTGGTGTGGGCGCCGCTGGCCCTGGTGGCTGCGCAGGCGCTGTTCAACCGAGCGCATGCGTTCAGCAACGACCTGTTCAGCACGCCGCAGGCCAAGCCCTTGCTGACGCGCGCGCTCGCGCAGCTGGGGACACACCTGCCCGCGACCCTGCGAGCCCTGTTCGATCACGCCGTGCTGAACCTGGAGCAATCGCAGCTGTTGCTGCCTGGCATGTCGCTGCTGCTGCTGATCAGCCCGCGACGCCTGGGGCCTGTGCGGACCATCACCTGGGTGGCGGTTGTGCTCGCGCTGCTGGGCATCGTGACGGTCTACGTAGCCACCCCCCACGACATCGACTGGCACCTGCGCACCTCGATGAAGCGCGTGCTGTTCCACTTGTTGCCGGCCATCGCCGTGTGGGTCGCGGCCGCCGGCCAGGCGCTGCTCCAGGACGCCCGACGGCCAGAGGCTCCACCGGGAGCGTGAGGCCGGGCGCGCCGCGCGCCTACTCGCCGAGCTGCTCGACGATCTGACGTGCCCAGGCCGGCGCCTGCGCGCGGTAGACGGCGATCATCTGTCGCCGCCGCAGGAAGTAGCGTGCCATGCCGCCCTGGTAGACCAGCGCGACGGCGATCACCGTGGCGTAGACCGCGGTGTTCAACGACTGAGCCAGCGCCTCGATATCGACGCCCAGCCCGCCCGTGTCGCCGATCTGCCGGGCCAGCTCCGCGCCGCTCTCGCGCAGCCAGGTGAGCTTGAGTCCGGCGTACAGCACGATGCCCGCCAGCAGGGCCAATTCGTTGCGAGCCAGGATCAGTGGCGCCCCCTCATCCGCCCTGCACAAGCGCGTCGCGACGCGCCGCTCGATGAACCCGGTGACGGTCACCACGGCGCCGATGGCGAGACCCACCACGTCGGGACCCAGGGCGCTGAGCAGCAGCGTCGCCAAGCCGAACACCAACAGGCTCAACCCGTTCTTGCGCCCCAGCGAGGCCGCGCGCGCCAGGGGGCGGTGCAGCGCGGCGGCCGCCGCGAGCTGCTCGCGTTCTTCCGGACTCAGATTGGGCATGGCGCGGGACCTCGCAGCTGGCGGAAATCAGCGCCTCACGGGCTCAAGGGACGCGCGTCGGACGAGGCGCCAGATGACCCGCCCTCATCCCGCCGCCGACGCCGACGTAGGTCAGCCAGGTACAGCCGCTCGAGCTTCACCCGGGCCCAGTCCGTGCGCCGCAAGAACTTGAGCGCGGAGCTGATGCTGGGGTCGATGCGGAAGCAGCGGATGTCGATGCGCGAGGCCAGCTGCTCCCAGCCGCGGCGCTCCACCAGCTCGGTCAGCATGGCCTTGAGCGTGACGCCGTGCAGCGGGTTGTTGGGCTGTTCGCCGGGCATCGTCAGAGACCGAGCGCGCCCGGCGTGAACGTCCGGGCGAGGGCTGGGCGGTCCGTCTTCACCAGCGTGACGATAGCAACGTGGGCCCAGCAGATCCCGGGCCTCGCGCCCATGCTGGAGCGCCGGGTCCCGGTCGGCTTCGGCGAGCCGCCGCAGGCGCACGGCCGGCGGGAGTCGGGCCCTGCCGGAACAGCCGTTCTCAGGACGCCGTCCCGCGTCGAGGAGAGAACGGCGAATCCGTATGCGTAGGCAGCTGACGGCGGCCGCCCCGCGGGAGTAGAGTGTGTCATCGGGGCCGGGGATCCCATCGACAGACCGGCCCCTCTGAGGAGGTGCTGAATGTCCACGTCGTCCACTCGTTTCTCCGTGCGGCTCGCGTGCTCGCTCGCGCTCACCGCGCTCGTCATCGCCGCGCCGCGCACGTCGGCCCAGTGCTTCGGTCCCGACCAGCTCGACATCGGGGCCTGCTGCCAACCGACCCTGCCGCACCTGCCGCCGTTCCCCGCGGGCACACCGCCGGGCCTGGGCATCTGCTGGGATGACTGCAGCGTGCTCGGCACCCAGAACCTGCGCGTGCTCTGGTCGCCGCCCAGCCAGGTCACCTGCGGCCAGTACATCTCCCAGCTCTCGGTCTTTGACAGCGGCACCGGCGTGACGCTGCTCTCGGGCACCCTGGTGCTCGACTACACCCGCACCTGGGAGGAGATCGACACCACCGGAGCGGTCTCCCAGGTCTGGCGCTTTGCCGCCAAGGTCGACCTCTCCGCCGTGGCGGGCACGCCGCCGGCACCGTGCGTGACCCCCAGCTGCATCGCGCCCATCGGTCCCTACAGCACGGCCTTCTACTACGGCTACGTCGACTACGCCATGTGCGACCCGACCGTGCCCTGGGACACCGTGCTGGTGCTGTATCACAACTGCGACAAGTTCATTCACCGGCCGGGCCTCTCCAACAAGCCGGGCTCGTTCCACCCCGACGGCTCGTACGGCATCGTGGCGCCGCACTCGACGGTGCAGCCGTTTGTGCCCATGAACATGATCGCGACGGGCGGCCCATTGGTCGGCGAGGCCACGCGCAACGTCGGCAGCTCGAGCGGGCCGCCCAGCATGTGCACGGTGGAAGACGCGGTGGTCAGCGGCAGCATGACCAAGCTCGGCGCGGGCTGCATCTGCGCCTTCACGACCACGCCCAATCAGCAGACCGTGCGCGAGCTCAAGGGCGTGACGGCCTGCAGCAACGCGGCCGGACTGCCGGGCAGCTTCACCTCGGTCGACGTCGGATTCCCGGCCTTCCCGTGGCTGCACCTGGTGGCCACCAGCATCGGCTCCTGGACCAGCCCGGCCGTGTATCCGGGCAAGGAGCAATGCTGGGTGGACGAGGGCGTCTTCGCCATCGACGATCCTTGTACGGGTGACTTCGCCGAGATCAAGTACGGGGGCTCCACGCGCGCAGGCTGGACGGCGGTGCTGCCGATCCCGATCACGGTGGACGACTTCACCGACCTGGCGGACAACTACTCGGCGCCGCTCTTCGGCCCCTACCCCGGGCCCTTTGTCGGCAGCGTCATGCCCACCGATCACCTGCTGTACGTGAACGAACCGTAACGAGCGGGGCGATTCGACGCGCGTGAGCCGGGGCTCCGTGCTGCTAGCCTGTTGGCTGACAGCATGAGCTTGGCGCTCCGCCCGACCGGAGGCCAGGCAACCGGCCCCGTCCGAGCTCACTGCCCGGTGCCCCGAGCGCTCCTCTCTATCTCCGTCGCGATCGCCGCGCTACTGCTGGCGTCGTCTGTGTCCGCTCAATCCGGCGGCATCGAGACCTTTGCGGGTGAGACCCTCTTCGCCGAGGGCACGCGCGTCTCGCTGACCTCGCTGGTGGAGCAGAAGGACACGCTGCGCTCCGGCACCAGCAGCGTGAAGAATCCTCGCAACCTGAGCTACACCGAGCGGCGCGAGGTGCTGGGCATCGACCACGGCCTGAGCCGCAACTTGACCTTCACGCTGCTGGTCCCGCGTGTCTCCCGTCGCCTGAGCGGCCGGGCCGGCGCCCTGCGCGGCGAGGGCCTGGGCGACGTGGCCGTCATGACCAAGTGGCGCTTCCTGCATCACACCCAGGAGCGCGGCGCCACCCACGTCTCGCTGGTGACCGGCGTGGAGACGCCCACCGGCGAGACGCGCGAGCACGACGGCGGCGTGCGCCTGCCCCCCGGCCTGCAGCCCGGCTCGGGCAGCTGGGACCCGTTCGCCGCGGTGGTGGCCACCGCCAGCCGCGGGCTCTGGCGCTTCGACGCCTCGGTCTTCCATAAGCTCAACCGCACCGGAGACCAGCGCTACGACGAGGGCGATCTGACCGTGCTCGAGGCCGCCGTGGCCTACCGTTTTCTGCACGAGCAGTACCCGGGCCCTAGCGCCTCGGCGCGGCTCGGCCTGCAGTGGCGGCACCAGGAGCGCGACCACGCCGCCGGCCGCAAGGTGCTCGCCTCAGGCGCCGAGGAGTACTTCCTGCGCAGCGGCATCAGCTGGCATCCTGCGCCCGCCTGGGACCTGTCCATCTCCTACGATGTGCCGCTGCGCCAGGACGTGCGCGCCACCCAACTCAGCACCGACTCCCGCCTCAAGCTGGCGCTGGGTCTCCGCTTCTAGAGGAACGCCCCATGACCGCCCCGCTGCTCCGCCCACTCGCCACGCTCGGCCTCGCCCTCGTGGGCCTGCTGCCCCTCGGCTGCGCCGTCACGCCCGCTCCGGACCGCTCCGACGCTTGGATGGAGGCCATCCTCGTCTTCGACGGCTGAGTATGAAACGACACGGCCTTTGGTCTCGACCAGGCCCTGCGGCGCCAGTTGGGCGCCGACTTCGTCACCCTCGACACACTCATCTCCTTCGCGAGCTTCGGTCTCGATGAGCCGGGCCGAATCGTCTTCGCCGACTTCGACGAGGCCGCCGCCGACGCGGGCTACGAACTGCGCGAGCTGACCCTGCTGCTGCCGGGCCACGCGCTGCGCGAGCGCTGTGAGCGCTGCGCGAGCGACGTATGGTGGCTCCAGCTCGACGGCATCGATCAGCGCATCGAGCTGCGCGGCGAGCCCTCGATCACAGGCCCGGGCCGCTACACCCTGGAGCTGCACGACTGGGGCGGCGACCACCCCCGGGCGGACGTCTCAGGCTGGCAACCTGCCGGCTGAGCGGGGACCATGGGCCGGTGGTCTCCCTGCTCTCCCGCCCCATGCCCGACCCGGCTCGCGCCCACGGCGCCTGGGTCTACCTGATCGTCTCGATCCTGGCCGGCGCCATGTCGGTGGCCGGCCAGGGCTTCCTGCCCGCGCTGCTGGCCGGCCTGGGCTACGCTGGCATCTTTCTGCTGGCCAGCTCCGGGGCGCTCTGGCCGCGGCCCCAGTGGCTGCGGCGCGCCGGCGCCGGCCTGGCCTGCGCCGCGGGTGCGCCGGCCCTGGCCCTGGCGCTCGACGCCGACCCCAACTTCTTTGCGTACGCGCTGGTGGCCATGTTCCCCGCGGGCGCGGCGGTCTGGTTCGCCGTCAAGCGCGGCTTCCAGTCACCCCTGGCCCTGTGCTTCGCTGTGGCCGCGCTGGCGGTGGCCGCACCCTCGGCCGCCTGCGCGGGCGGCGGCACGGCGCGCGAGGGCTGGCTGCTGGGGCTGCTGCTCACGCCCTTCTTCGTCTGGCGCACGTGGCGCATCCGCTCGGCGCTCAACACGGGCGGCAACTGGTCGCGAGCTGAGCTGCGTCGTCAGGGGCTGCGCGAGGCCGGCCTCGCCCTGGCCTGGACCGCCGCCGCCGTGGGCCTGATCCACGTCTTGCCGGCCTGAGGTCCGCCCTCGCGACGAGCCGCGAGCCCCCGCCTCGGCCGGGTGCGCGCCGCCTCGATTCCGGTCGCCCTGCCCCCGCTCAGCGCCGCCTCACTTGCGCAGGGCGAACTTCAGGTCGCGCTGCAGGTCCGAGAGGTGCTCGATGCCCACGGACATGCGGATCATGCCGGCCGTGACGCCGAGGGCCTCGAGCTCAGGCGGCGGCACGTCCGCGTGGGTCATCGACATGGGGTGCTCGACCAGGCTCTCGGTGCCACCGAGGGAGACCGCCAGCCGGAAGACCTCGAAGCGATCCAGCACCTCGAAGGCCGCCGCCTCGCCGCCCTGCAGCTCGAAGGCCAGCAGCGAACCGCTGCCGGTGCACTGCCGCTCGAACAGCTCGCGCTGCGGCGAGCCGGGCTCGAGCAGCGTCGGGAAGAGCACGCGCGTCACGCGCGGGTGCTCGCTCAGCAGCTGAGCCAACCTGCGCGCGTTCTTGGCCTGGCGCCGCATGCGGATCGAGACCGTCTCCAGCGAGCGCAGCAGCAGCCAGCCGTTGAAGGGCGTGGTCACCGTGCCGAGGATCGTGCGCAAATCGCGGATCGTGCGCATGATGGCCTCGGGTCCCGTGGCCACGCCGGCCACCAGGTCGCTGTGCCCGCCCAGGAACTTGGTGGCCGAGTACAGCACCACGTCAGCGCCCAGGCTGGCAGGGCGCTGGAAGACCGGCCCCAGCAGCGTGTTGTCGACCACCGTCACCACGTCGTCGCCTTGGTCGCGCGGCCGCGAGAGCTCGCGCCCCAGCTCCGACACGGCGGCGATGTCGCTGTGCTCCATATTGGGGTTGGCAGGGGTCTCCAGGAACAGCACGCGCACGCGCTCGGGGCCCAGCTCCTGCGCGGCGCTGCGCATGCCCTGGGCCACGTCGTCCCCCGCCGGCACAAAGCGCACGTCGATGCCGAAGCTCGGCAGGATGTGATGGAACAGGTAATGCGTCCCGCCGTACACGGGTGACGACGACAGCACCACGTCGCCCGGCTTCACCAGCGCCAGCACAGTGGTCGAGATGGCCGCCATGCCGGTTGCGAACGTGGCGCCCATCTCGGTGCGGTCCCAGGCCGCCATGCGCTCTTCGAAGATCTGCAGGTTGGGGTTGTTGAGCCGGCTGTAGATCAGCCCGCGGGACTCGCCCTCGTCGGGCTCGCGCAGCCCGTAGGCCAGCTCGAAGAAGCGCTTGCCCTCGGCCGCGGACGCAAACTGGAACGTCGAGGTGAGAAAGATCGGCGGCTTGACCGCCTGCTGCGAGAGCGCCGGGTCGTAGCCCAGGCCCAGGGCCAGGGTCTCCGGGTTGAACTCCTTGTGACCGTCGCTGTGCTCGCGTTTCATCGCGGGGCTCCATCGATGTGACGGCGCAGCCTGCGGGAGGGCGCGCGCGCCCGGGTGTGAGTGAGGACAAGGCTCCCGCGGGCGCTCGCGGCACAGGCAGGGGCCTCAAGCCCATGGTCCCATTCCGGCGCGCCATGCGCCCGCACATTCGGTCCCGCGTCGGCCTGATCAGCAGGGCTTCGTGCAGTCCCCGCAGCTGCCACCCAGCGAGGCGGGCGCGCGACGCGCCGCGGTCGATGCCAGCAGGGCGGCCAGCTCCTTGGGCACGATGGGCTTGGCCAGATGAGCGTCCATGCCAGCCTCCAGGCAGCGGCTGCGCTCGGCCTCCAGCACGTGGGCGCTCAGGGCGATGATCGGCACCGGCGAGGCGCCCGCTGCACGCTCGACCGCGCGGATGCGGCGGGTGGCCTCGATGCCGTCCAGTCGGGGCATCTGCACGTCCATCAGAATGAGGTCGAAGCCGCCCTGGGCCGCGGCCTCCACGCCCTCGACGCCGTCGTTGGCGACGGTCACGCGGCAGCCGGAGCGGCTCAGCATCATGCCGGCCACCTTCTGGTTGACGAGGTTGTCCTCCACCAGCAAGACCGAGAGGTCAACGCGCTCCGGCCCAGGCCTCTGCACGGCGGCGGCTGGCGCCAGCGCAGGAGCAGGAGCCTGCACCTGCGCGGAGGACTGCGCCTGCGCTGGGGCCGAAGCCGGAACCGAAGCCGGAACCGGAGCCGGGGCGACGATGCCCAGGACGCGCTCCAGCGCCTTGCGCAGCCGCTCCTGTCGCACCGGCTTGGCCAGCGCCGCGGCGACGTGGTGCCGCCGCTGCAGTGCGTCCGTGGGCGCACCATCGGAAGACAGCAGCAGCACGGGCGACGCCAGCCAGTTGGCGTGCTCGCGCAGGCACGTGGCCAGCTCGAGGCCGCTCATGCCGGGCAGCTGCTGATCCACCACGGCCAGGTCCCAGTGACGGGTGTCGAGCCGCTCCAACAGGGTCAGCGCCCGGGGCCCTGAGCGCACCTCGCGCACCCGGCAACCCCACGACTCGAGCTGAGCGCGCAGGATGGCGCGCTGGGTGGCGCTGTCGCTGACGACGAGCACCACGCGCCCGCCCATGCGGGCGCGCTGCACGGGCTCGGGCTTGTCCACGCGCGCCATGGCCATGGTCACGTGGAACGTGCTGCCCTCTCCGGGCGCGCTGCTCACGCCGATCGAGCCCCCCATCAGCTCCGTCAGCTGGCGGCAGATGGAGAGGCCCAGGCCCGAGCCGCCGAAGTTGCGCGTGGTGGCGTCGTCCGCCTGGGCGAAGACCTCGAAGATCGCGTCCTGCCGGTCGGCCGGGATGCCCAGGCCCGTGTCGCGCACGGCAAAGCGCACCACCACGCTGCCCTCGAGCTCACGCTCGGCGCGCACCGACAACACGACCTCGCCGCGCTGCGTGAACTTGATCGCGTTGGAGCCCAGGTTGGTGATGACCTGGCGCAGGCGCACCGGGTCGCCCTTGACCCGCTGCGGCAGGGACGGGTCGACCTCCACCGCCAGCTCCAGCCCCTTGCGCGCCGCCTGAGGCACGAGCAGTTCGCCCACGTCTTCGAGCACGGCCCGTAGGTCGACGTCGATGCTCTCGACGGTCATGCCCCCCGCCTCGATCTTGCTCACATCCAGGATGTCATTGAGGATGCAGAGCAGCGTCTCAGCGCTGGACCTGACCGCACCCAACATCTCGGCCTGCGCGTCCTCGAGCGGCGTGTCGCCGAGCAGCTCGACCATGCCCAGGATGCCGCTCATGGGCGTGCGGATCTCGTGGCTCATGTTGGCCAGGAACACGGCCTGGGCCTGGGCCACGCGCAGGGCCTCTTCGCGGGCATTGAGCAGCTCGATCCGGGCGGCCTCGTGCAACAGGGCCAGGGCCAGCAGCTCGCCCACGCGCCGCAGCAGCTCCAGGCGCGCGGAGCCGCGGTTGGGGTACGGGTCGGTGTAGAGGAACAGCACGCCCTGCACGACGCCGTCGGCCACGGCCGGCACGATGTAGTGACCGTGGGCCTGCATGCCCTCGAACTGGTGCTCGTGCCGCGGATCCTCGAAGCAGTCGTCCGAGACGATGAGTTCCCCGGAGACGGCGGCGCGTCCGCACAGGCAGGAGCCCATGGCCACGCGCTGCTCGCGCCGCAGGAAGTCCTCGCTGTAGCTGCCGTGGTGCGCGACCATCTCCAGCTGGCCGGCGTCGTGGTTGACCACGAAGAAGCCGGCCTTGTCCTGCCACTCGGCGCCGGTCATGGAGGCCAGGGTCTCCACCACGCGCGCCACGCGGCTCTTGAGCGGGCTGTGCTCGGCCATGATGCGGCCCACCACGGCCTTCAGCTCGGCCGCCTCCCGCGCGTGGGTCTCCTCATCTTCGCGCACGACCGCCGCGCTCACGTCGCGCTGTACCGAGACGTAGCCCGTGACCGCGCCGTCGTCGCCAAGCAAGGGCGTGATGGTGGCCGCCGCCCACCAGCTCTCGGACTGCCCCGCGATCTGCCGCCGGTTGTGGAAGCGCCCGTACCAGCTGCGGCCCGTGGCCAGGGCCTCGCGCAGCGCGTCGGCGTCTTCGGTCGAAGGCGCCTCGAAGGCCAGCACCCGCGGGTTCTGCCCGGCGACCTGGGCCAGCGTCAGCCCGGTCAGCCGCGTGAAGCCGCGGTTGACGTTCACGATCCTGAACTCCAGATCCGTGACCACCAGCGCCTCGGGGATGGCGTCGAGGATCGCGGGCGAGGACCCCGGCCGCACCTTGGTGGAATCAGAGTCCATCCGGAAGCCATCGACACGCCTGGGCGCCGGGCTTGAGGCCAAATCCACCGCAGGCTGGAGTGCCACTGCGCTCAGCCTGCTCCACGCTGACGGTGACGCAGCTCGCGGGCGACGACCTGCTGCACGACACAGGCGCCGACGTCGTCAGCTCGGGGGCCTCGGGTGCGGGCTGCCTGAAGCGTGGCGCAGCTCCAACTCATGCGCGAAACACAGGCGCAACGGCTCATCCCACTCCGGCCCCGCCCCGTGCCCGTCGACGGCAGTGGACAGGACGGGAGCGCGTCCCATCCAATAGGGGACCTGGCCCGCCACCCCCCGCCTGCTTGCGAGACCCCGAGATGAACTCGACGTCACACCCGACCCGTCGCACGCTCCTGAGAGGCGCGTCGCTCTTCGCCGTCGCCGCTGTCGTGCCCGCCGGGCTCTGGGGCTGCGGCAGGCCAGGCGAGGACTCCGCTGACGACGGCGCGGCCGTGGTCAGCGCCAACCCGGACTGGGAAGCGCGCGCCCGGGAGCTCGAGTCCAGTGGTGTGTTGACCGCCACCGAGCCGGGCGAGTGGGCCGGCAAGGAGGCCAGCCACCTGCCCCAGCTCAGCTTTACGCAGGGCAGCGGCACGGTGGAGGTCCTGACCGATCACTCCATGAGCCCGGAGCACTGGATCACCACCCACTACGTCAAGAACCAGGCCGGCGTCGTCATCGGGCTGCAGGAGTACGCCGGCACAGACGCCGAGGCGCGGCATGGCTTCGAGCTGCCGGCCGGCACCACTCGCATCACGGCCTACTCCTTCTGCAACCGCCACGGCCACTGGCTGGGTGACGCGAGCGGCGTGTGACACAGCCCCTCGAGATCGCGAGCGCCGACGGCGACAGCCCGGCAGAGCTGACCGAACGCATCGAGTCCGCGCTGGCGTGCATGAACGAGATCTACGCCGCGGGCCATTATCCGCGCGTCACCGTCGTGCGCTCGTGGTCGGGCCACAACCCGGCCATCACGGGCGAGGTCGCGCGCCCCGCGTCGTCGCGCTGGTACCTCCTGCGCGAGCTCAAGCGCCTGGTCGCCAAGGGCGCCACACTGACCATCGAGGCCTCGCGCCCGATCGTCACGCTGGACGACGCCTCGCTGCTCGAGCGCGTCGACGAGCACGACTGGGACCTGACGCGGAAGAAGCTGTTCCTGTTTGCGCCCGAGCGCGTCGAGCTCTCGATCGAGCGGCTCGAGCACTACACCGGGACGCAGGCCGCGCAGTTCCAGCGCTACGTCTTGCTGAGCAACTACGCCATGCACATGGACGCGTTCGCCGAGGCGTTTCCCGGCTGCGTGCGCCCGGAAGGCAGCGTGCAGATGCCGGCGTTCCACCATGTGATGGATGAGAACCTCGGCGTCAGCATCGTCAACATCGGCGTGGGGCCCTCGAACGCCAAGAACTTCACGGACCACCTGGCCGTGCTGCGACCGGACGCGATGATCATGGTGGGCCACTGCGGCGGCATCCGGAACCATCAGGCCATCGGCGACTACGTGCTGGCCTCGGGCTACATGCGCGCCGACCGGGTGCTCGACGACCTGCTGCCGCTGGGCGTACCGATCGCGCCGAGCTTCCTGCTCAACACGTACCTCTCCAAGGCGCTGGAAGAGGCGCAGCTGAACTACCGCCTCGGCACGGTCTACACCACCGCCGATCGCAACTGGGAGCTGGCGCTGCGACGCACCCGCAGCGACCTGCAGGTCAGCCGCAGCGTGGCCATCGACATGGAATCGGCCACGGTGGCCGCCAACGGATTCCGGTACCGCATCCCCAACGCGACGCTGCTGTGTGTCTCCGACAAGCCACTACACGGCCGGCCCAAACTCGGCCAGAAGGCTGTCCAGTTCTACCGGGAGACCAAGCAAAAGCACCTCTCCGTGGCCATTCGCGCCATGCGACTGGCCAAGGCGGACTGGCCGACAGGACTGCCCAACGCGAGCATCCGCGCCCTCGATGAGCCGCTCATGGGCGGCTCCATCGAGTGAGCGCCCCTGGGCGCTGGCCTGGCCTCGATCGCCGTGGGACGGCGCCAGCGTGTCAGGCCGCACGGGGTCCCGGGCGCGGGCGACACGAAGGGGCCTGGGCGCGGGCGGCACGAAGTCGCGCCGGCCCGCGCGCCGGACTTGATATCCTGACTCTGGCGGACGCTGAACCACGCGCCGCCAGGCTCGCCCGCCGCGCTCCCCAAGCGCGCGGCAGCCTCTCCCCTGTGTTTCCCGATGGAGTCGAGACGTGAGCACGCGCTGGACCACTCCCCTTCTGGCCACGGCCCTGATCTGCTGCCTGGGCTGCTCCTCCTCTGAGTCGCCCGACACGCCGACGAGCACTCCTGAGGGCGAGGCCGCGCAGGCCGCCCCCGCTGCCCAGGCGTCCACCGAACCCGCCGCGGTCGAGCCGGTGGCGGCCGCAGCAGTGGACGCCGGCGACGACGCCACGTCGGACGGCCGCGTCACCATCGGCCAGGTCTTCAGCCGGCGCGCCGAGCTCGTGGGCACCGAGATCACGATCCTGGCGGAGGTGGTCAAGTACAGCGCCGAGATCATGGGCACCAACTGGCTGCACCTGCAGGACGGCACGGGCAGCGAAGGTAGCGATGACCTCACCGTCACCACCGCCGCCAGCGTCACCGTCGGCGACAGTGTGGTGGTGCGCGGCGTGCTCGTGGCCGACCGGGACTTCGGCTACGGCTACCTCTACGACCTGATCATCGAGGACGCGCAGGTCACGGTGCAGTGAGGCCTTTGGGCGAGGGCTGCTCCGCGGGCGCAGCCGCAGCCCGGCAGCGCTGAGGCGCAGGCGGCGCTCAGCGCCGCGCCAACTCGAGCGCGGCGGCGTCCCGTCGCCTGGGCCACCCGCCGCAAGTAGCGCTAGTCGAGCTCGGCCGGCAGGTCGCCGGGACGATGGTAGGTGTCCGTGCGGGTTTCGCCCGTGTCGGGGGTGAACCGGTCAGCGTAGAGACCGATCCTCCCCTGCCCGGGTCGGACGCCCCGCCGACGCGAGAGGCATCGCGCGCCCACCCAAACGTGGCTCATGTGACCGCCCACGCCAATCGCCTGGCCGATTGTTCCCTGGCGCCGCACCAAACGGCAGGAGGCGGAGCGACCACGGTCGCCCCGCCTCCTGTGCTGCGGGCCTGGCTCGTGAGAGCCCGCCCTCAAGCCACCGGCATCACATGCCCATGCCGCCCATGCCGCCCATGCCGCCACCGTCTGGGCCCACGTCGATCATGTTCGTCACGACGAAGCCGTCGAAGACCGAACCGACCTCGATGGGCTGCGAGCACGAGGTGTGGAAGGTGCTCACCTCGGACACGGCACCGGCGCTCACGGAGAAGTAGGTCCAGGCCTTGAGCTTGTTGTCGAGGCCTTCAGCCAGCAGCGCGTCAATGATGAAGCGCACTCTCAGCTTGGTTCCGTCGAACTCCAGCAGCGTGACCTGGATGCTGCCCTCCGCGTTGGACAGGGGCAGCGCCGGCAGGTCGGCCAGGTCGATCAGCTGAGAGAAGCTCGCGTTCAGGTCGCCGGTCGCGTCGTCCTTGCGCACCTCGATCAGGAGCGTCTCCGGCAATCCGGACACGCCTTCGAGGACGGTCTCCAGCCCGAGCTGCTCGATGCCGTGCTCGCACAGCGCGTCGCAGTCACCCAGCACCAGGTCGTAGCGCACCACGTTCGACAATTCCCACTCCTGCGTGGGCAGTCGGGCCGCCACCTGCGAGTAGGTGATCAGCTCGCTGATGCCCGGGACGATGTCGCTCAGGCAGTCGATCCAGCACGGGAAGGTCAGCACACCTGAGGGGCCGATGACACCGAGCGGCAGGATGATCAGATCGGGGGTGAAGTTGATGCCGAAGGTGCCGAACTTCGGGAGGGTCGTCTCGCCCTCCTCAAGGCTGATCAGCAACCACGCCTGTGTCCCGGGAGGCCCGGTCACGGTGACGGTCATGAAGCCGGGCCCCTCGAAGGTAGGCTGACCGTAGTCGAGCGTCACATCCTGCGCCGCGACCATGGGCGCGGCGAACACCAACAGGCAGAGGGAGAGGATCCAGTGCTGTAGACGCGATGTTGGTTTCATGTTCCGGCCCCCTGGTATCAGATGTGGTGATCCTGCGGACCTGGATCTTATGGCTCTCCTCACGTTTTGAGGGGTGAGTCGGGGGCGCGAGATCGCCGGAGAGCCTGCCGCCTGCGGGTCTGAGCTCAGATCCGTGGGTGGACCTGGCGAGCGCTCCGCCGCCCGAGGAGCGTG
>Ga0164313_10002639_pt1 | contig 16041 bp, 18 predicted proteins | sample GuaBasSedimGuay4_FD_113735 | JGI IMG/M metagenome (GOLD analysis project Ga0164313, IMG submission 113735) | Subseafloor sediment microbial communities from Guaymas Basin, Gulf of California, Mexico - Guay4, Core 4569-4, 0-3 cm | ecosystem: Environmental > Aquatic > Marine > Hydrothermal vents... | reverse complement strand
CTTCAACACGTTCCACCAACGACTGCCGCCGCCCTCCTGTCTCGTAGGGGAATTCAACCCTGCTATAGCGGATTGCAGGCTACAGGCGACCGCTAACCGCCCGTCTAGCACAGCGGGGAGGAACATACTTGGAGCCGTGGGCGATGGCAAGCCTTGCAGGGTGGAATTCCAGTAGATTGTCACAATCCTACCGGCTTTTTCAGTGCAACAGGCAATTTTTACCACGGAGGCACAGAGACACTGAGAATAGGGTTTTGAACCTCCGAGCCTCTGTGCCTCCGTGGTGAAAAACCATTGGAAGAGCATCGACCATTGAACGGTACGTGGTACTAGTTTGCGCGGCGCAGCAGGAAAAAGCCGCCCAGCTGGCCGAAGACAATCGGTATCCAGGGAATAAGCCACGGATAGAGGCCTGGGGTTTTATCGAAGGTGTCGGAGAGGATCATGAAGATATAGTAGATGAACATGATCCCCAGACTCATCACCATTCCGATGGAGGATTCCTTGCGGTGGGATGTAATACCCAGCGGAATGGCGACCAGGACAAACATGAAGGGGGAGAGCGCCAAAGCGATTCGCTGATTGGCCTCTACCAGATTCCGTGCATGCTCGATACGGCGGTCTTTTTCGTCGAGCCGGGCATTTTCCGTCTCCGCATTCCGAATGCGGTGGGCCAGTTCGAATATGGTCATGTTCTTCCGCTTCTTGTAGATGTTCTTATTTCCGAGCAGCTCGTTAAAGTTCAGTCGAATCGGATAGTTCCTGGCATTAATGTAGCGGATCTTGCTGGAATCGCCGGGTGCATCGGGATCGGGGATTTCGATACGTACGTCGAACAGATCAATCTTCAGTTCGGCTTTTTCCTTATCGGCCGTCAGGATCCCGCTTCCCGCGCGGATGCTGCCGGCCACCTCGCCCGTTTCCTTGTCGATCTCATAGACGACGAGGTCGCGCACCCGGTTTTTATTTTTCTTGCCGACGTAGATCATGTAGCCAGGGAACTCGCGGATAAAACGACCCTCTTCAAGCAGCTTGATCGGGTCTTCCACCCCCATGCCCTTGATCAACTTTCGGTTCGCGTAGGTGGTCGATGGATAGACCACGCAATTGTTGTAGAGGCAGATGCCGACGAGCACGAGGGAGATCAACACGATGGGCGAAGCAATCTGCCACATGCTTAAACCACTGCTTTTCATCGCGCTGATTTCACTGTCGGAGGAGAGCCGCCCGAAAACCAGCAGGGTCGAGAAAAGGGCACTGATGGGAATGGAGAAGGCCAGCGAATAGGGAATGTTATACAGGAAGAAGCGTCCGACGATCCCGATGGAAATCCCCTTCGCCATGATATCGATCACCTTGTAGATGGCACCAATGGTAAAGGCAAAGGTGATCAACAGCATCGCCACGGCAAAAACCGTCAGAAAGTCCTTCGCCAAATATTGATTCAGTTTGCGCAAATTCAATCTCCCGGAGCAGCAAGCTCCCCCATAATATAGTGTTGAATGCGCCATAGCTCAAGTTAAGAGGCAATCCAGTTGCAGTCTTTTGAAAATCAGGTTTAAATTCCGCAGCAAAATAAAAAGCCCATTATGACATTGCGCGAACAACTGGAATACGCCGCGACAGCGGGAACCTTGAACGTATGCCGCATCCTCCCCGAGGAGGCGGTCTATGCATTATTCACAGGCTTCGCACGCCTGATATATGCCGTAGGAAGAAGAAGACGCACGCTCTCCCTGCGCAACATGGAAATCGCATTCCCGGAGAAAAGTCTGAGCGAACGAAAACAATTCGTTAAGCAATCCTACCTCAATCTAGCCGAATCCATGGCGATGGACACCCTCATTACCATCGGGAGAGTAACGGATAAACGGCTACTGGATATGATTGATGTGGAGGATTGGAACCAGCTTAGCCAACGAATCGCAGCATCGGAAAAAGGTCTCTTGTTTTTTACGGGTCACCTTGGCAACTGGGAGCTGATGTCCCAATACCTCGGAATGCGGATAAAGCTGGATCACGGGAAACCTCTGCATGTCATTGCCCGAAAGACCAATAACCAATTGCTTGAAGAGCGGGTTGTGCGGCCGCTACGTGAACACTTTGGGGTAAACATTCTCTACAAGAAAAATGCGCTGATGCGCTCCGTCAAGGCACTCAACCGGGGGGAGTCCGTCGGCACCCTCATCGACCAGCGCCTCAATCTCAACGAAGGCATTGCCGTAGAGTTTTTCGGGCGCGCAGCCGGAACCAGTGCCATGCCCGCGTTGTTGCAAATTCGTTTCGACATCACTACCCTCCCTATTTTCATGGTCAAGACCGGCCATCGAAAATATCGGTTTATCATCGGCGATCCCGTCCCCTGGACGGACAACGGGAAGCCCATGGAGGAGCAGGTGCTGGAGTTAACCCGGATCCACCAAAAAATCCTTGAAGACATGATCAGGAACTATCCAGACCAATGGTTCTGGATGCATAACCGCTGGGGACTGCCCAAGGAAAAGCAATGAAAAACGCATTGATCATCAGCGATGGCAAGCCGGGGCATTTCAACCAATCCATTGCCTTCTGCAAGCACCTCGGCCTGGAGTATGAGATCCTAGAAATCGCCTACAAAAGCAAACTGCACAAAGCCCTCTCCTACCTCCTCGACCATCTCGGCCTCTACACGGAAAAACTGTACACAGCTTCAAGTTTCAAGTTTCAGGTTTCAGGTTTCAACCTCATCCTTTCCACCGGTTCCACCACCTACTACGCCAACAAGCTTTTAGCGAAGAAACTCAGCCTTCCAAACGTAGCCATCCTCCACCCCAAAGGCTACCGGCTCGACTTCACCCGCATCTTCTGCCCGTTCTACGACCATCCGCCGAAACGGGAAAACATTACTGAACTCCCGCTCAACCTGTGCGCGGCGGATGAATCCTTTTTCAACGAAAAAGCCGAGGAGTTCCAGAAGAAACATCCTCCCGGGAAACCGGCCGTCGGCATCATCATCGGCGGCCCCAACGCCGTCTCCGATATCGACCCCGAACAGATCCAAAAACAGCTGGAACAAATCTTTGCGTTAACGGAAGGCATGGAGCGCTGGGTCTCTACCTCGCGCCGCACCCCGCTGGAGGTGGAGAAATTAATCGACAATCTCCCGTTCGACTACACGCTCATCAACTCGCGCGATCCCTATAACCCGATCCCCGCCTTCATCCAGCTCTGCGACCGACTCTTTGTCACCAGCGATTCCGCGTCAATGATCAGCGAATGCGCCAGCTTCGGCACCGCCAAGGTGGAGGTGCTGATGAACCGGCAACTCAAAACTCCCAACAAATTCGAGGAACTCATCCAAGGATTGGAAAACCGCGACGCCATCCACGTCTTTGACGGAACTCTGGGGACGGCTGACCAGAAAATTAATCTCGCCGAATTGCTCCGCAAGAAAACATCCGGTTTATCTCCCAAAGTTTAGTTGACCGCGAACGGCTCCGGGCTTACCTTTGTCTTACCTGACAGAGGAGATGAATCATGATATCCACCAAACTATCGAGCAAAGGCCAAGTCATCATCCCCAAAACCATCCGATCTGGACATCGGTGGGAAACCGGGCAGGAGTTCATCGTGATCAACCAAAAAGACAACATCATCCTCAAACCGAAAGCCCCATTTCCCGAAACCACCCTCGATGACGTTGGAGGCTTCCTCAAGCACAATGGATCCCCCCTCTCGCTTGAAGATATGGATAAAGCCATTCGGACGGGAATAGAGAGGCTGCATAAATGATCGCGGTCGATACCAATGTTGTTGTGCGGCTTCTGGTTCAAGACCATGAGCTGCAATACAAACAGGCTCGCAAGGTTTTCCAAAAGGAAAACCTTTTTGTTCCCGACACTGTCCTGCTTGAAACAGAATGGGTACTGCGCTACGCATACAAGTACTCAGGGGAAATGATTCACCAAGGGCTCATTCGGCTCCTCGGCCTTCCGAACGTCAGCGTGACCGATGCAGTAAAAATCCATAATGCACTCGAATGGCACAAAGACGGACTTGATTTCGGCGATGCCCTTCACCTTGCGGAAAGCGGACATTGCGACCGCCTCATCACGTTCGATAAAAAATTTATATCTAAATCAAGAAACCTATCAACCTGCTCTGTCGCATCACCCTGAGCCCTCTCCATGCACATTGTCCATCTATTGCCGGAACTCCATCAAGGTGGGGTTGAAACCATCGTCCTCAGCCTAAACCGCGAACTGGTCAAACGTGGCCATCAGTCCACAGTCATTTCCAATGGGGGGTCGCTGGCCGATCAAATTAAAAAAGACGGAGGGCGGCACATTACCCTCGAGGTCTGCTCCAAAAACCCGCTCTCCGTTCCCTTTCGCGTCAGCACCCTCCGATCCCTGCTCTCCGACCTCCGCCCCTCTGTAGTTCACGCCCACAGTCGCGTTCCCGCGTGGCTGGTTTGGTTTGCCAACAAACGGCTGCACCTCCCGTGGGTCACCACCGTGCATGGGTTCAACAGTGTCAGCAAATACAGTGCAATCATGACCAAGGGCGATCGGGTCATCTGCGTCAGCAATCCCGTAAAGGAATATATCCAACAGAACTATCCGGTTGATAAATCCAAAATCAGCGTCATCCATTGCGGCATTGCCATGGAGCAATTCAATCCCGAAACGGTGGACCATCAGCAAATCGAATCGCTAAAGTCGGAGTTCAATCTCCATGGAAAATTCGTAGCCACGTCGATTGGACGCATCACGGAACTCAAGGACTACGAAACCTTCATCCGCGCCATTTCCATGGCATGCGAAGCCAATCCGAATATTCGCGGCCTGATCGTTGGCCATATCAGGGAGGACAAGCAGGACTACTACGACCGCTTGCAGCAACTCGTAGTGGAGCTGCGCATGCAGGATCATATCCACTTTGCCACCCACTGCACCTCCATGCCGGAACTCTATGCGCTGAGCGATGTCGTGGTTTCCTGCTCGAAAAAACCCGAAAGCTTCGGGCTCACGCTTATCGAAGCGCTGGCCATGAATACCCCGGTCATTGCCACCCGCCACGGGGGACCGCTCGATATCATCCGCGAGGGCGAAAACGGGTTCCTGTTCGAACCGCAGCATCCCGAGGAGCTGGCTCAAAAACTATGTAGCGAAATCCACCTCCAGTGCACCGACCTACGAGCCGACACCCTGGAACGGTTCGGCCTCGACCGCATGGTCGATGAAACCCTCGAAACCTATAAAAAAGCACTCTAAACATTCTAACGCGACTATGCAGCAGTGATGAGTGACAAAATCATGGCCAGCAAAATTATTCCCGATCAAACGTGCTGTTCAAGCAATGATTCTGCTAGACACGGCCATCTACCTCACCGTCGGAAGCCGGCGGAGACAGGTGAACGGAAAGTTGCGCTAATCGAAACTTTATGTATACTTGCGCCATGAAACCAATGCTAAAATTAATCAGGGGTTTGAGAGAAGAACCTGATGGGGCTAACCAAGTATTTGCTTTGTCGGATTTGAGGGCGTTATTGCCGACTCATCAGCATGGTGCTTTTAAGTCCGTGGTGACACGGCTGGAAAAACGGGGCGACCTGATCCGGGTCTGCCGAGGCATTTATATCCTGCCGGAGTCAACCCTGCGTGGAAGCGACCTTCTGGGACGTACGGCGGCTCGTTTGCGTGCCAATCAGTTTAATTATCTCAGCTTGGAAACGGTGCTCAGCGATGCCGGTGTGATCTCACAGATTCCCGTGAATCGGATTATGCTCATGTCGTCCGGGCGATCGAGCGTGATTTCCTGTGGAGTGTACGGAACGATCGAGTTTGTTCATACCCGAAAAAAGGCGGCGGATTTGGCGGCGGATTTGAGTTATGATTCCCATTCCCAGTTGTGGCGTGCATCGGTTCCGCTTGCCTTGCAGGATATGCGGGATACGCAGAGAGATACGGGGTTAATGAATTGGGAGGCGACCGATGAATCTATTTGATCAATTGGTTGCGCAGGCGATGCAGTCGGAGCAGGCACTCGGGGCCGTACGTCCCGCTGTCGAAAAGGAACTGCTTCATCATGATATTTTGCGCGAAATGAGCCATAGTGGATTGTTGGCAGGTTTGACGTTTATCGGGGGAACCTGCCTGCGAGCCTGTTATGGTTCGCCACGTCTTAGTGAAGACCTTGATTTTACAGGAGGAGCTGATTTTGATCCCCGCCAAATTTCCGAGCTGGGGTCGGTGTTGGAAAAAACCTTGCTGGAAAAATATGGCCTACCCGTTCGGGTCAGCGCTCCTGTTCGCGAAGGGGCCAATGTGAGCACATGGAAGTTGCGCATGCAAACCCGACCGGAATCGAAACACTTGCCAGCACAGAGTATACACATTGACATCTGTGCAATTCCGAGCCACCGCCCTCGTCCTTCGCTACTACGCAACGTGTATGGTGTCAACATGGGCACGGACGGGCTTATTGTGCAGGTGCAGACCCGCGAAGAAATCTTTGCGGACAAATGGGTCGCTCTGGCATTTCGCCCCAACCGAATTCAGTATCGCGACCTTTGGGATCTGCTCTGGCTGGATCGGCAGGGCGTGGATTTGGACATTGCCTTTGTGCTTCAAAAGCTCGATGACCGGCAACGAACTCGACAGGCGTTTACAGCGGTTCTACGTGATCGGATTGACGATTTGGAAAATAATCCAAAGCATCAACAGATGTTCCAAAAGGAGATGAATCGGTTTCTCCCGGCCTCGGAGATTCGAGACGTCATCCATCAAGATGATTTCTGGACGCTGCTACTCTTCAACCTTCGGGAATATGCAGCACCATTTTTATCTAACTGATTTTTATGTGAGATCTACTAATCGACACTCAAGAATCATATGGTTAAGGGAATAGGATGGATCGAATAGAAAAAAGAGGCTGTTGGTTTCGAGCGGCGGGAGCTTGCTAGTCGGATGCGTGGCGATGGGGTTTCGGCGACGCCCCGCTCGCAGGCCGTCTCACCGGACGGATGTTGAGTCTCACCTATTTCAGGAATACATAAAAAGAAGTTTTTACCCATGAAATATCTCTATTTAGTCATATTAGCTTTCGTTTGTATCGATACTCCAGCTTATGCAGGGGAGCTTAATATGGTCGTTCGGGAAAATGGTCCCATCGAGAATAGTCAGGTGGGATTGTTGCTACTTTCCTTTCTGGTATTTGTGTTCAAGTCGTTTGTCGTGGAGCGTCGCGCTCGCTTTTTTCTTTGGATGGGGGCCTGGCTCTGCTTATCATTCGTTTTCCGCGAGCTAGATGTGGAGAATCTTCCCGTTCAGGACTGGGTAGTCTGGATGTGTGATGGAATGGGGCGGAGTTTAATCCTGGTTTCAGGCTGGGCCGTGCTGGGTGTAATTGCGATTAAAACATACTCAGAATGGCGAGGGATGATGCCAAATATGCTTCGTTCGTGGAGTGCAGTTTTTACTTTTTCCGGCGGACTATTTCTAATCTTTTCAGGTCTATACGACAGGGAATTGATTTTGGTAGAACAATCACGCCTTTGGGAGGAGTCCTTCGAAGCCGTTGGCTATTTTCTGCTGTTAGCGGCCGCCATCCTGTTTAAATCCAACCTTCAGAGCGGATCTACTGTCGTAGAATCTTGAAAGAGTTGATGATGCCAGTGATCCGCGCGGAGAAAGGTTCGGGGTTTTAAATGCGCCAAGCAACCGAGAGTAATTTTCAGTCAACGGACAGCTAGAGAGCGGCACAAAATAAATGAGCAGATAAAGGCCTATGAGTGCGAAAAATATTTTCTTCAAAATATCTCCCGATACGAAACAGATTCCCGATCCTCCCAGAATTCGTGTGGAGGTTCTGTGGTTTCGGGTTTAAAGGTTCAAGATTAAAGGGGTCACCACTTTTCCGGATTGGCCTTTGCTTTCATTACCGTCTCTCTGTAATTTGAAAGACGGATTTGGAAGGGAAAAAAGAAACTCATGGGTTCAGAAAAAAAAGAGTCACTAGACTGGGGCACCCTAAAACGCCTAATCCCTTATATCAAACCGTACCGCCTTCGCCTGTTCTCCGGCATTCTGTTCGGCATATTGTATGGCGCGGCCTCCTTTGGCCTACTGGTTGCGCTGGGCTGGGCAACGGGGATGATTTCCGGCGAGGACCTAACCATGGCCAATGCCTCCGGCATCCCGAGCCTGTCCCAAGGCGACGGAGGCAAACTGGAACTCCCACAGGTCATTAAGGCCGTCGCGATCCTGCCGATTTTCGCCATCCTGCAAGGACTGGTCTTCTTCGCCGGAAAATATTTTGTGGAATGGGTGGGCAACCGCGTAGTCGCCGATCTTCGCTCAAAGCTGTTCACCCATGTCCACTCCCTGCCTATGCAATTCTTTACGCAGAGCCGCTCCGGCGACCTGATTTCACGGATTACGAACGATACCTCGGTATTAACAGGTCTGGTGGCCAACGTTATCGCAGATGCCATTCGCTCCCCCTTTACCCTGGTTTTCTCCGTTGGATACATGTTCTGGAGGGATTGGCAGCTCTCATTGATGGCCTTAGTGGTCTTTCCTATCTGCATCGCTCCGATCGCACTCATCAGTCGTCGCATCCGCAAAGCAGCAAAACGAGGGCAGGAGAATCTGGGAGACCTTCTCTCCGTAACGCAGGAATCCATCGGCGGAGCCGTTGTCGTCAAGGCGTTCCAGATGGAAAAAGAAGAAGAGAAAAGGTTCAACCTCTTTAACATCCAGGTATTTAAAATGACCATGCGCCAGACGCGTGGACTGGCACTTAGCGAACCACTTATGACAGGCGTCTCCGCCATCTCCATGGCCGCGATTGTGGTTTATGCCTACATGACCGACCTGTCACTTTCAGTCATCGTCACTTTTGGTGCCGCCATGGTCAACATGTACAAACCGGCCAAAAAGATGAGTCAACTCCACATGCAGATCAGTCGTGCCGTGCCCAGCGCAGAGCGTATCTTCGAGATTCTGGATGTCGAAAATACGATCACCGACACGCCAGAGTCCATCCCCTTCGAAGGCTCCGTGAAAAACATCGCCTTCAAAAGCGTCTCTTTTGCATACGATGAAAAGAAGATTCTCGACAACATCAATCTTGATGTTCGTGCGGGGCAGTGCATCGCCTTCGTGGGAAGTTCCGGAGCGGGAAAAACCACGCTGGTAAACCTGATCCCCCGCTTCTTTGATGCCACGGAAGGTTCCATTGAACTAAATGGTAAGGATCTCCGCAGCTACACCGTCCACTCCCTGCGCAAACAGATTGGTATCGTTACCCAGCAGACCATCCTGTTTAACCGCAGCGTGGCCGACAATATTTCATATGGAAGCCGTGGTGCTACGCGCGAACAGATTGAAGATGCCGCAAAGCGCGCCAATGCCCATTCCTTTATCATGGAGATGAATCAAGGCTACGACACGGTCATTGGCGAACGCGCCGCGCTACTCTCCGGCGGCATGGCCCAACGCGTCGCCATTGCCCGGGCGCTGCTCAGAAACCCACCGATCCTCATCCTCGATGAAGCCACCAGTGCGCTTGACAACGAAAGCGAACGGCTCGTTCAAGGCGCCCTCAACGAGCTGATGAAAGACCGCACCGTCTTCGTCATCGCCCACCGCCTCTCCACCATTGCCCATGCCGACACCATCGTGGTCATGGATAAAGGAAAAATCATCGAACAAGGCTCCCACACCGAATTGCTCGAAAAAGGCGGGAAATATAAATATTTCTACGACATGCAGTTTTCAGAAAAAGCAGATTGACAAAACACTAACAGCAGTTATTGTTTCGTCAATCATTTGGCTATAAACTAGTTCCATGTATATAAAACGAAAAATAGGTTCGTCATTCAAAAAAGCCCTCTCCCTTTTTCCGGTCTGTGTGCTGACAGGAGCAAGACAAACCGGCAAGAGCACCTTTCTACACCAAGAGCTAAAAGGCTATAGTTATGTTTCCTTTGACGACCCCTTGCAGCGTGATTTTGCACAGGCCGATCCTGTCGGCTTTTTAAAACAGTGCGAAGGAGTAAAGGGAACCATTCTGGACGAAATTCAATATGTTCCCGAAATCCTTCAATACATTAAAATCGCAGTCGATAAAGAACGTATTCCCGGACGCTGGATACTAACCGGCTCCCAGCAATTTCACCTGATGAAAAACATCGGGGAATCTCTGGCAGGACGGGCAGTACTTTTTGACCTCGCCCCCTTTTGCCTCGCTGAAAAAACACCCCGGGAGAATCTGGATTTGATTCTGTGGAACGGCCTCTACCCGGAACCCTCTCTCGCCCCGGAAAAGAGAGAGCTCTGGATCTCCTCCTATATTCAAACCTATCTTGAGCGGGACATCCGTCAACTGGGCAATGTAAGCGACATACACTCGTTTGAAACCCTGATCAAACTTTGCGCCGCCCGCCACGGGCAAGAACTCAACCTAACGGCACTTTCCCGCGAAAGCGGAGTGGCTCAATCCACCGTCAAAAAATGGATTGGTCTTCTTGAGTCCTGCTATCTTCTTTTCCTTCTTCCCCCTTTCCATAACAATCTAGGCAAACGAATTGTAAAAAGCCCGAAAATCTATTTCATGGATTCCGCTTTGGTCGCAACCCTGACTCGCCAGCCCTCCCCCGAATCCATGGCGGCAGGAAGCATGGGGGGAGCCTTCTTTGAGGGTCTTATTGTCACGGAAGCCGTAAAATGCTTTTTCAACCGCGGGAAAAAACCAGATCTTTTCTTTTGGCGTTCGCACGACGGATTGGAAGTCGATCTAATTATTCAGATTGGCGGAACCCTGTATCCCGTGGAAATCAAACGAAACAACACCCCGAAAACTTCATTTCTCGCCCCTTTAAATCAATTCAAAAAAATAGCCACCCCGCAGTTCCAGCTCGGAGAAGGGCAATTGGTTTGCCAGACAGAAAACCCCGGCCCCCTCCCCAACGGAAACCAAAGCCTTCCCTGGCAGAAATTCTACCCTTGGCTAGATGACCTCTTGCAACCATGATTAAACCTAAAACCCATATTTATGGGCGTAACCGCATAAACATACAGCCCATCATAGCCCTATGAAAACGACCATCGAAATTTCTGATCCGTTGCTCCGGCAGGCAAAACTACTCGCCTCCAAAGAACACCTGACCCTGCGAAGTTTAGTGGAGGAGGGCTTGGCCAAGGCACTGGAGGAACGTAGGTGCAGAAGCAAGAGGGCGGTAGAACCCGTCATTTTCGGAGGGAATGGGCTCTCTACCGAATTCAGGAATAGCTCATGGGAAAAAATGCGTGACAGCGCATATGTAGGAGGGGATTCGTGATTGCAATCAACACTAACCCGCTGATCAAGGACTCAAAATGACTGACTTACGTTGGAAGCAACGTTTCTCAAATTACCGCAAAGCACTGCAGCAGCTGAAGGCCGCCGTGGAATTGGCCACCGAACGTCCTCTTAGCGATCTGGAAAAACAAGGTATGATACAGGCCTTCGAATTCACCCATGAGCTTGCGTGGAAAGTCATCAAAGACTTCTACGAGCATCAAGGAGAAACCGATATTCAGGGCAGTCGGGACGCAACCCGTCTGGCTTTTCAACGCGGACTGCTTGAAAAAGGGGATGTGTGGATGGGTATGATCAAAGACCGGAATCGCTCCTCACACACCTACGATGAAGCAACAGCACTTTCGCTCACGCAAACCATCCAAAACTCATATTTTGACGCTTTTCTTCAATTGGAAAAATCGCTCACAGCAAAAAGAGATGCAGACTAAATGGAAACTGGCATTCCATTGCAAGCATTAGACCGCATCCTGAAAGTGCTGGCACAATACCCGGAAATTTCAACAGCCGTTCTTTACGGATCCCGTGCGCTAGGTACGTATAAAAATGGATCCGACATTGATATTACATTAAAGGGAACAGAGCTTGAAACCCGAATACTCAATCAAATCGAGGAAGAGCTAGAAGAGCTTTTACTGCCGTGGATGATCGACATAAACCTCTATGAAAGGATTGAGAACAAAGAGCTTATCAACCATATCAAAGACTATGGAATACAAGTTTATCCGACGTGACCCATTTGGATGAATGAGGAATGAAAATGAATAAACACCCTCATAAAACGGAAGACACTCCATGGCTCTGAATAGATCAAAAACTAATGCCCACCCAACAACATATTCGAGTTAAGTTTTTCTCACCCAGCCCGCAATGGCTACGCATGTTTCCCGGTCGCGAGCCGGTTTGGGGAAACTGCCGCTTTATCTTTAATCAAGATGAACAACACTACGACTGGCTGGTGGTTTACGGCGACCTGCACACCCACCGAGGGGAAAGGATTACCGCAACAAGAGTCAAACTGCAATGCCCCCCGGAGCACACCTTGCTCATTACAACCGAACCCTCTTCCATCACCACCTACGGAAGCGATTTTCTCAACCAATTTGGTTATGTACTGACAGGACAGGAGGACTGGGCCATCAAGCACCCGGGCAAGATCCACTCCCAACCCGCCTTGCGTTGGTTCTACGGCAATGCAAGGGAGTGTGAGAACTCACTGGACTATGATTTTATGAAAGCGAATCCTCCGGAGAGCAAATCCATGATTATTTCCACGGTTTGCTCAACCAAGGCGCAAAAACACACCATGCACTACAAGCGGGCGCAGTTTATTGAAAGGATGTGTAAAGCACTGCCAGAGATGGACCGGTTTGGCAGGGGAATCAAGGAGGTTAACGACAAGGCCGAAACGCTGGATGCCTATCGCTATCATATCGCTATTGAAAACCACGTCTGCGACCATTGGTGGACTGAAAAGCTCTCCGATGCCTTTCTGGGCATGACCCTGCCCTTTTATCATGGAGCACCGAATGCCTCCGAGTATTTCCCCAAAGACAGCTTTATCCCCATTAACATCTTTGATTTTGAAGCCTCGCTTAAAACCATTCGGTCCGCCATCGACAATAACGAATTTGAAAAAAGATTGCCGCTCATCCGGGAAGCACGGTCACTGGTTCTTGAGAAATACAATATATTCGCAGTGTTGTCGGAGCTGATAGCCCAACACCACTCGATTGAAGCGAATCCAGAATCCGATAGGTATTTATATCCTCGCCGCCTGCTCCGACGGAATCCTATCATCGCTATTAGAGTCGGATTGGAAAAAACCGCCATGAGGATCAAAACCTTGTTGCATCAACAGAAAATGGACGTATGAACTTCAGTCAACCGACCAACCTACTAAAGCCTACCGATCAACCTACCACAGATGAAAAACCTGTTGAGCCCTAGACATCAACCGCTTACTGAGTGTAAAATTCTCTGTTATTAGAAAATTCATCTCCAACAAAGTACAAGGGTATATCAATGAATAACAAAACAGCCACGGTCATCTGCTTGAAATGGGGAGACCGCTACGGTCCCGAATATGTAAACCGCCTGCACTCCATGGTTCGCCGAAACACGGAACGCTCCTTGCGTTTTATCTGCATCACAGATGATCCAACGGGTTTAAACAGCGAAATCGAAACGCGTCCAATGCCGCCATTCGATTTGCCGGAACATTTTCGGCTCGCTGGATTCAGACGTATGTTCCTATTCAAGGAAACCTTATACGATTTAACGGGTGACGTTTTGCACTTCGATGTCGATTTGATCATAACAGGATCCATTGACGAGTTTCTGGATCTTGAACCTGATGCTCCATTTATTGTGGCCGAAAACTGGACGCAACCAGGGAAGGGAATCGGAAACATGTCCGTATTCCGCTACAAAATCGGTGCCCTGACCAAGATATGGGATCGCTTTAGCGATGATCCGGATGGAATGGTCGAAAAATATGCCAATAGCCAGACTTTTTGCAGCAGGACACTGGGCGACTTCAAGATGTATCCTCGAGAGTGGTGTACAGGCTTTAAACACACGCTGATTCCAAAATGGCCGTTGAATTTTTTCCTTACCCCGAAACAACCGCCGAAAGAAGTAAAGGTAGTGGCCTTTACCGGAAAACCTGATTTGGATGATGTGATTGCTGGAAAATGGCCGATAACCAAGGCATGGAAAAAGCTCTACAAGCATGTCCGCCCGACCCCGTGGATCACTGAATATTGGAAATAGAAATTCTCGGTAAAATACCTACAAAAAAGGACTTACTATGGGATTAGTCTACAAAGGTCTGCCGGTCGATCTCGTAAAAACCATCGCATCTCATTACGGGTTGAATTTCTTTGTCGAAACAGGGACCTTCCTCGGAGATTCGTTAGCTGATGCAAGGAAGATATTCACCTCGTGCTACTCCATTGAGATTGCCGAAGAATACTATCTAAAAGCAAAAGAACGCTTTGGCAAAGCCGAAGGCATCCATCTGCTTTTGGGAAGTAGTTCCGAGAAGCTCAAGGAAATAGACTATTCCAAAACATCCGCGGCACTGTTTTGGCTGGACGCCCATTATTCTGGAGGAATTACGGGAGGGGAAAATAACTGTCCACTGTTGGATGAGATCCAATACATCTCCTCCCTACCGGTCGACAAATATATCTTCATTGACGATGCGCGATTTGTCCTAAGCCCATATCAAGGAGAACGCTATTGCGAGATTGAGCAGTTATTCTCCATTCTTCCACGTGACAACTACAATGTAATCATCAATGATATTGTTATCTCCGTGCCCATTAAGGCTCAAAAGGATCTCGATGATTATTGCCTAAAACATACCCAATCCGATAACAGGAGAATAAGATCCAGACGCCTTAGGAAACTCGTAAAGAAAATTGTCGGCGATTTACAATAAGTGTTTGGTTTTCCGCCGGGAGTGGTTCACGCGACCCTATTGGATACCGCACACTGAAGACGCCCCTATCACCAAGAGCTATAACTATGAACTATCAGGCCTATATCATCAATCTTGAACACGCCACTGACCGCTGGGAGCACATGCGCGCCAACCTCGAAGGACGGAGTATACCATACATCCGCATTGACGGGGTTTACGGAAAAAAACTCCAACCCCCCATCAAGGGATATAACGAACGAAAATACCACGTCCTTAACGGCAAGGTCACCAACCCCGGAGAAGTCGGCTGCTTTTTCAGCCATATCAACGCACTGAAAACATTTCTTGAAACCGACCACCCCCATGCCCTGATTCTAGAAGATGACGTGACCCTTCCGGAAAATATCAAGGAGTTGCTTGATACAGCTCTGGAATACTCCAATGACTGGGATCTGTTGCGCCTTACCTCTTCGCGCACCGGACAATACCTTGTTTTCGGCTCACTGCCAGATGGCTCCGAAATCGCCTACAACACGCGGGTACTGAAAAACACTGGTGCCTACCTTATCAACCGCTTTGCCGCCCAACAATGCATTGAAAAAATTATGCCCATGCGACTCCCATACGACGAGGCGCTCGACCGCGACTGGGACTTCGGGTGCCGCTCTGCTTGCATTATCCCCTTTCCAGTCAAACTTGAAGAGGAGATGCCCAGCCAAATCCACCGGGCCGATCGGATCCGGCTTTACCGGTCCACCACTTTCCACCTTTTCCACACCCTGACCCATGTTGAACGAATTGTTCACCGAAAGCATTATTACAGGAAACAGCAACAGAGGCAGCCATGATTGTTGTCCGCATGACCGGCGGACTCGGAAACCAGATGTTCCAGTTTGCCTTTGCCCGTGCCCTGCAGGCGCAAGGAAAAAATATCGTTCTCCAATGGCACGGTCACCGCACAAAATCACGCCACAACGGATGGGAACTTGATGAAGTCTTCGAGGTTCCACTCTCGGAAAAGATCAAGGTAGCCAACCAATCCCCTCTACTGAACGGCGTAGCATGGACCATGCGAAAAACAGGGAGGAGACGGGAACCCTCGAACATCGGCTATAACCCGGAATTCCTCAATGCAACCGGCGGCTATCTCGACGGCTACTGGCAAACCGAGAAATACTTCGCTGCTCTCGCAGATACCATCCGTTCGGACTTCCGCTTTAAATCCCCAACGGGAGAAAAGAACCTTCAGCTCCAGGAACGCATTG
>Ga0164313_10002638_pt1 | contig 16042 bp, 17 predicted proteins | sample GuaBasSedimGuay4_FD_113735 | JGI IMG/M metagenome (GOLD analysis project Ga0164313, IMG submission 113735) | Subseafloor sediment microbial communities from Guaymas Basin, Gulf of California, Mexico - Guay4, Core 4569-4, 0-3 cm | ecosystem: Environmental > Aquatic > Marine > Hydrothermal vents... | reverse complement strand
TGCAATTTGAGGTTCTAATTTAAACGGTAAAACATTGTCAAAAACAAAGAGTAATCTGGCGATCAATAATATACCAAGTTGGATCATTCCTATTCTTATTATCCATTTTCTCTGATCTTCATTCTCAACAAATTGCCTAAAGGCCAGGATTACCAGGGGAATCATTATAACAGCTGTCCATTGTGCTTGTGGTCGTAATTTAAATGAAGAAAACAGAAAAAACCCGATCATTCCATAAGTAATATATTTCAGAGATTTATCAAATTTAGAAGTCGATTTTTGTTTAAAGAGGGCATAATAAATTAAAGGAAAAGTTATACCAACAATTGCTATTTGATTTACCAGATGCATCAAGGAATTTGAAATTTCATACCCTCTGTCACTTCCTCTTTCGAAAAGATGGTATCTAAAAGTAGGGAAGTCATTGAGATATTGCCAATAGAGATGCGGGATAAATAATACAGCTCCGAAAATACCGGCGATCCAAAATCTTCTGTTTTTCAATAAGGTCCAATTTGACATTAGAACGAAGAAGATGATCAAAACACCATGATATTTACTATATAACATACCGGCCATAGAGAAGCCCAAGAGCAAGGTATTTTTTAAATTATTGCTTTTTAGAAAGCGTTTGTAAAAATATAAAAACAGGGATACAAAAAACAAAAGCGGTGTATCCGGTGTGGTTATAAATCCATATACATTCAGGAATGCAACTGATATTATTATAAGAAAGTACAGCCAAACATAATTCCATTTTTGTTTTATATCAATCAGTAACCATATTATATATAGCATTAATGTAAAGCTGATTGTCGAGAAAAAGCGAACTCCTAATTCCCCCTCAAAAAATAGACTACTAATTTTTACCCAAACGGCTACCATAGGGGGATGATCAAAATATCCGATGGCCATTTTTTGCGACCATACCCAGTAGTATGCCTCATCAAAAAACAAGCCAGTATATTTACTCTGCAAAACATTGATTACAAAGAAAATAAAAAGAAAAATGTAAAATTGATATTTTGCCCTTTGAGGAATATTCATCAATAAAATTTTAGGGACAAAAGTAGGAAAAATTTGTTTTACCTTTGTAGGCTCAAATGAACAAATATGCAAGATACTCTCGTCATTATACCTACTTATAATGAAAAGGAAAATATTGAAAATATTATTCGGGCTACATTTTCACAAGACAAATCTTTTGATATATTAGTCGTTGATGATAATTCACCCGATGGGACGAATGAAATTGTAAAGGAACTTCAAAAAGAATTTAAGGAGAATTTATTTTTGGAAATCCGACGGATAAAAACTGGTTTAGGAGCTGCTTATATTCACGGGTTTAAGTGGGCATTGAAAAAAAGCTATGCCTATATTATTGAAATGGATGCAGATTTTTCTCACGACCCAAAAGATTTAATTAGGTTGTATGAAGCGTGTGAGGTTGGGGGTGCTGACCTTACTGTTGGGTCTAGATATTCAAAAGGTGTGAACGTTGTTAACTGGTCGATGAAAAGAGTATTGTTATCGTATTTTGCATCTAAATATGTTCAATTTGTGACCGGAATACCTATTCATGATACCACGGCAGGTTTTGTATGTTACAAACGGAAGGTACTTGAAACAATTAAGTTGGATAAGATTCAATTTGTGGGATACGCATTTCAAATTGAAATGAAATTTAAAGCATGGAAACATGGTTTTAACTTGAAAGAAGTATCCGTTATTTTTACTGACCGAACTTTAGGGGAATCTAAGATGAGTAAAACGATTATTACAGAAGCAGTCTTTGGAATAATCGCAATGCGTTTTAAAGGTCTGCCAAAAAAATAATGAATTTACCCATGAAAAATCTCTTAATAAAAAATGCTTCTGTTGTTAATGAAGGCAAAATAAAATCATTAGATGTTCTAATTGAAGGAGAAATAATTACCCAATTGAGTGAGGAGATAGACGTATATCCAAGGGAAACAACGGTTATTGATGCAAAGGGAAAATATTTATTACCGGGTATTATTGATGATCAAGTTCATTTTCGGGAACCCGGTTTAACTCATAAGGCTGATATTGCCTCAGAATCCAGAGCAGCTGTCGCCGGAGGAATTACTTCCTTTATAGAAATGCCTAATACCGTACCACAGAGTACAAGCCAGGATATTTTAGAGGATAAGTTCAAAATTGCATCAAAAAACTCCTATGCCAATTATTCCTTTATGTTTGGAGGAACAAATAATAATTTGGAAGAACTGTTAAAGACGAATCCCAAAAATGTAGCCGGTATAAAATTATTTTTAGGCTCATCAACGGGAAATATGCTGGTGGATGATGAAGAAGTATTGGAGAAAATATTTTCTTCTACAAAAATGCTTATTGCTGTTCACTGTGAGGATGAGGCCACAATAAAAAAAAATTTAGACGAATATAAAACAATATATGGAGAAGATATTCCAATTAAATTTCACCCAATAATAAGAAGCGAGGAAGCGTGTTATTTGTCTTCTTCCAAAGCAATAGCCCTGGCAAAAAAAACAGGGGCAAGACTACATATTTTTCATGTTTCAACAGCCAGAGAAACAAATCTTTTTACAAATAGAATTCCCCTGGAAGAGAAACAAATTACTGCTGAGGTTTGTGTGCATCATTTGTGGTTTGATGATTCCGACTATGAAGATAAAGGAACCTTGATCAAATGGAACCCTGCAGTGAAAACAGCAAAGGACAGAGAAGGTCTGTGGGAGGCTCTGCTGGATGACAGATTAGACATTGTGGCTACGGATCATGCACCACATACTTTAGCAGAAAAGAACCAGGTTTATACCAAAGCACCAAGTGGAGGTCCTTTAGTTCAACATGCCTTACAGGCGATGTTGGAGGCAGTAAAAAACAAAAAAATCACCTTCGAAAAAATGGTTGAAAAAATGTGCCATAATCCTGCTAAAATTTTTAAGATAGACAAACGTGGATTTATAAGAAAGGGATTTTATGCCGATTTGGTTTTGGTTGATTTAAATAAAGGCCAAAGTGTGACGAAGAATAATATATTGTATAAATGTGGCTGGTCACCATTTGAGGGTATAACATTCAGCTCTCAAATTACACATACATTTGTCAATGGAAATTTGATTTATAAGGAAGGTCTGTTTGATGACAAAATAAAAGGGAAGAGATTAACATTTAACAGATGAAGAATTTATTATTCATAATATTCCTAATTGTATTTATTTCTTGCGAAAGTAAGGTTAAATATCAAAAACCCGATAATTTAATACCCAGAGAACAAATGATCGCTCTTTTGATCGATATGCATATCGCGAGCGGAACAACCGGAGTGAGAGATAAAACTGACGATAAGGAGAGAAACTATATGACCCTGGTATATGATAAATATCAAATTGACAGCACAAGGTTTGCAGACAGTAATTTTTATTATGTTTCAAATATCGAGGAGTATGAGTCCATCTTCAAGGAGGTTGAAAAACAATTAAAAATATTACAAGATCAATATACTCTTATTGAAGTTTCCCAAAGCCAAAGAGCTTTAGATTCTATTCGTGAAAAACAAAAAATACCCAAAAAGTTAGGGGATAAGGATATATTTAAATAAGAATCACTATTTTAAGAAATCATTGCAGACAGATTTTATTGTTTTATCGATACTCTCAAATTCACAGCTTAAAGCGGATTTAATTTTTTGAGAGCTGTAATATTCTTTGGAGAGAATTGTTCTTGTGGTTTCTTTATTCAAAAGAGGTGATTTACCGGTAAACTTGCTTTTGAAAACGTCTAACCGCCATGCAATCTGACTTAAAAACGGGGTAACCTTTATTCTTGGTCTTTTTTTACCAAATGCATCTGAAATTTTATAAAAGACATCCTTGAACGAAATATTTTCTGATACTAAAATAAACCTTTCATTTTTTATATCACTCTGCGTTAATTTTATCATAATTTGAACAACATCTTTTACGCCAATAAATCCATTAACCCCCTCTGTATAAAAGTTCAAGCCATTAAAAATCTGGCTGAACATTTTTCCCGTTCCTTTCTGCCAAAATCCGGAGCCTAAAATAACGCCCGGATTCACAATAACAACGTCTACATCCTCCTGTGAAGCCCTCCAAACTTCCATTTCAGCCCCGTATTTAGTTATTGCATAGCCGCTTTTTTGTGTTGAATTGTTCCAATTTTCTGATTCGTCGTTTAGTTGGCCATTAATTTTTTTTTCAATCGCTGCGATCGAACTTATAAAACAAAGTTTTTTAACAGAATTAGAAATACAAATATTAACTATGTTTGAAGTACCATCAATGTTAACATTTCGCATTTTTTGATAATCACCGGCGTTTAATGAGACCAATGCAGCACAGTGATATACCTTTTGTACTCCTTTAAAGGCACTTTCCAAAGCTGGAATGTCGAATAAATCAGTTTCTACCCAGTCAATTCTATTAAAAATATTATCAAAATCAGAAGTATAAAAACTGATTACATTTTTAACTGCATCTAAATCACTGGTTTTTTGATAGATGGCCCTTACTGTATCATTTTCTAATAATAAATGATAGAGTAAATGTGATCCAACCATTCCTGTTCCTCCTGTTACTAAAATCATGAAGCGAAAATAAAAAATAAAAATTGAATTCTTAGGACTTAACTTTATAAAGGATTTGAATACGGTAAATGGTTTCTTTGTTATATTTGCCAAAAAAATTAATCCATGAAGATAAATTTTGTAGAAGAATTACGATGGAGAGGTCTTATTCATAATATAATGCCCGGTACAGAAGAACAACTGTTAATGGAACAAACGACAGCCTATATTGGCTTTGACCCGACCGCAGATTCTTTACACATAGGTAGCCTTGTTCAAATTATCTTGTTAATGCACTTGCAAAATGCCGGACATAAACCTATTGCTTTAGTAGGTGGTGCTACAGGTATGATTGGTGATCCTTCCGGAAAATCAGCAGAAAGAAATTTACTGGATGAAGAAACCTTGAATAAAAATATAGCAGGAGTAAAAAGTACCTTAGAAAGATTTATAAATTTTGATCAATCGTCTGACAATGCAGCAGAAATTGTTAATAATTATGATTGGATGAAAAATCTTTCTTTTTTAGATTTTGCACGTGATATAGGAAAGCATATAACCGTAAATTATATGATGGCAAAAGATTCTGTAAAAAACAGAATTAATTCAGAATCAAAAGAGGGAATGAGCTTTACAGAATTCACCTATCAATTGGTTCAAGGCTTTGATTTTTTGCATTTATATTCTCATAAAAATTGTAAACTGCAAATTGGCGGAAGCGATCAATGGGGGAATATTACAACCGGGACAGAGCTAATAAGAAGAAAGGTTCAAGGCAAGGCTTTTGCATTGACAAGCCCTTTGATTACGAAAGCGGATGGAACCAAGTTTGGCAAGACAGAAGGAGGAAATATTTGGTTGGATGAAAACAGAACGTCACCATATAAATTTTTTCAATATTGGCTAAATGCCTCTGATATTGATGCCGAAAATTATATTAAAATATTCACGTTTTTGGACCAAAAAACAATTGAAAATATTATAGAGGAGCATAAAAAAGCACCACATTTAAGGATTCTTCAAAAAAAGGTAGGCGAGGAGGTAACCATTATGACCCATGGAAAAACTGCATATGATAACGCCGTGATGGCTTCTTCTATTCTATTTGGAAAATCAACCGCAAAGGATCTAAAAGATTTAGACGAAAAAACTTTTTTAGATGTTTTTGAAGGGGTTCCACAAGCTGAAATATCTGAAGAAGATATTGCAAATGATTTGGATATTGTAAGTGCATTAAATGAAAAATCAGGATTCGTAAAATCGAATGGAGAAGCGAGAAGAGCCTTAAAAGAAAACTCTATATCTGTGAATAAGGAAAAAGTTAAGGAGGATTATATTATTGGTAAAAATGACCTCATAGCAGATAAATTTATCCTTCTCCAAAGAGGAAAACGCAATTATTTTTTATTGAAAATTAAATAGTTAATACTCCGAAGCGGGCTGAGCAGTCAGGGTTTGCTTAGAATTATAAAAGGTTAGGTTAGTTCCTTTAATGCCTCTGGGTCTGCCTTTGCCCTTGGTCATGCTTGTCCATGGTGAATTTACTTCATATCACCCTGCTAATTGTTAAACCATCACGAATAGGTAATAATACAGTTTCAATTCGACTGTCATTTTTAAGTAGTTTATTGTACTCAATTAAGGTTTTTGTGTCTTCATCTTTTTCATCCACAGGTTCTATAACTTTTCCGCTCCACAGAACATTATCGGAGAGGATAACACCTCCACTATTCATTTTTAGTATCAAGGCATTAAAATAATTTACATAATTAGCTTTATCAGCATCAATAAAAACCAAGTCAAATGTATCCGGAATTTTGGGAATTATTTCCAGAGCATTTCCCAAATGGGTGATGATATTATTTTTGTAACCGGATTTATCAAAATATTTTTTTTGAATGGCCACCAATTCTTCGTTGTGATCAATGGTATGTAAAACTCCGTTCTTTTTCATTCCTTCTGCCAAACAAAGTGCAGAGTAACCTGTATACGTACCGATTTCCAAAATAGTTCCGGGATGAATCAATTTTGAAATCATTGATAAAAGCCGACCCTGAAAATGACCACTCAACATACGAGGGTTCGTTAATTTCTGCCAGGTTTCTTTATTGAGCTGTTGGAGTAATTCAGGTTCTTCTTGGGTATGTTCCAGGATGTAGTCTCCTAGCTTTTCAGGTAAAAAATCCATCAAATTTTTATTTTACAGAACCTTATATTCAAGGGAAGTCTAATTTACTTTTTTAATTTTCTCATTTAAGGTTTTTTTCAGGTCCAATTTATCTTCATCCGTAAGGTGACCAGAATTACTACAGGAATTCGAGTGATTCCCCATTAATTTCGTCAGAATATTGTTTTGGGTAGAGTAAGTTTTACAATGAACACAACCAAGAGAGTGAAGTCCTAATCTAATTTTATCCCAAGTTGAGGCTTCACCATATTGATTTTTATTACAAATTGAAGTCGCTTCTTCACAGCTGATTAATAATTTTCTGCTCATACTATTTTATTTTTTAAACCAATTATCTTCCAAACACCGGCGTAGTTGCTGCCGTGCCCTATGTATTATTACCCACAAATTTGACGCAGTGATGTCCAGTTCATTACAGATTTCCTCTGTTTCATAATTTTGAACAGTTTTTAATAAAAATACAATCCTATATTTCTCCACAAGATTTTCTATACAATCGTCCAAGGTGATTTTTAATTCTTCATTCTCAATTTTTTGTTCGGCATTATCTCCCCAGGTCGCAGGTACTCTCTCTTCAATCCAACTTCCTTTATTATCGCCATCTGCATAAAAATTAACCCTTATTTCTTTCTTGCCTTTTATAGAATTTATTTTTCTGTAATGATCAATTATCTTTCTCTTTAAAATTGAAATCAACCAGGTACGTTCAGAGGCCTGACCCCTAAAATTAGCCATTCCTTTTAGGCCGGAGTAAAAAGTTTCTTGCACCAAATCCTTAGCCAGATCATGATCGTCCACTCTAATAATTGCGTAGTTGAACAAATAATCCGCGTAAAGCGCAATCCATTTATTAGGATCTAAAGTATGCTTCTTGTCATTTGACATTTAATTTTGAATTTTTAGTGATGTAAATATAAATCAATGTTCTCGTATAATAACCTATTTATAATTGTTCTAAATTACAATAATTTCGAAAAAAGGAACAAGTTCATCCAGTAAAATTTCAAACGGATAATTTTATCTTTGTATTTTTGTTTTAACCTTAAAAATAATGAGCGGATTTTTATCTTCATCTATTGGCAGAAAGGTCGCCATGGCACTTTCAGCCTTTTTCTTAATGTTCTTTTTATTACTCCATATAACCATAAACTTCATATCTGTTTTTAGTGCGGATTTGTTTAATGAGGTCTCGCATTTTATGGGGGCGAACCCAATAATTCAATATGGAATGCAACCTGTACTAATTTTTGGTGTTGTTTTTCACTTTGTTATGGGCTTTGTTTTGGAAATAAAGAACACAATAGCAAGGGGAACTGCCTATGCGAAAAATAATGGCGCGGCCAATTCAACGTGGATGAGCAGAAACATGATTTATAGTGGCATCGCGATTTTAGCTTTTATTTTACTGCATTTTATTGATTTTTGGTTTCCCGAAATTAACACCAAATTTATTCAGGGAAATTGGTCAGGTACCGCGGAAGGTGTTGAAGGATACAGATATTATACAGAATTAACACATAAATTTGAGAATCCGATTAGAGTAACGGCTTATGTCATTGCATTTGTGTTTTTAGCCTTACACCTATTGCATGGTTTTACATCTGCCTTTCAATCGATGGGCGGTAGTGCAAGCAGAAAAAAAACATTACAGACTATTGGTAAGGCATACTCCATTATTATTCCATTAGGATTTATTTTTATAGCTCTTTACCATCATTTAAACCATTAATCAAATTATGACGACTTTAAATTCAAAAGTACCTAAAGGACCATTAAAAGATAAATGGACAACATATAAAGACAAGATTGATTTAGTTAACCCTGCCAATAAGCGAAATATTGATATTATCGTAGTAGGTACCGGATTAGCCGGTGGTTCGGCAGCTGCAACTTTGGCCGAACTTGGATACAACGTTAAAGCTTTTTGTTATCAGGATTCACCGCGCAGAGCACATTCAATTGCGGCTCAGGGAGGAATAAATGCATCAAAAAATTATATGGGTGATGGCGATTCAGATTATCGCCTGTTTTATGATACAGTGAAAGGCGGGGACTACCGTTCTCGTGAAGCGAACGTTTATCGATTGGCAGAAGTTTCAGGAAATATAATAGATCAATGCGTGGCCCAAGGGGTTCCTTTTGCCCGTGATTATGGGGGCTTATTGGATTGTCGTTCCTTTGGAGGGGTATTGGTATCAAGAACTTTCTATGCAAAAGGTCAAACTGGACAACAATTATTGTTGGGAGCTTATTCGGCCATGAATCGTCAAATTGCCAGAGGTAAAATTGAAATGTTCAACCGTCATGAAATGCTTGATGTAGTTAAGGTAAATGGAAAAGCAAGAGGAATTATTACACGAAATTTAATTACTGGCGAAATTGAAAGACATTCTGCCCATGCAGTAGTCATTGCAACCGGTGGATATGGAAATGTATATTTCTTATCTACAAATGCTATGGGATCCAATGCCACTGCAGCATGGAAAATTCATAAAAAAGGTGCTTATTTCGCAAACCCTTGTTTTACACAAATTCATCCGACCTGTATACCACGAAGTGGAGATTATCAATCCAAATTGACTTTAATGTCAGAATCTTTGCGAAATGACGGTAGAATTTGGGTTCCGAAAAAAATGGAGGATGTACTTGCAATTCGCGAAAAAAAAATAAGACCAAATCAGATAGCTGAAGAAGACAGAGATTATTATTTGGAAAGAAGATATCCGGCTTTTGGTAACCTCGTACCACGAGATGTAGCTTCACGTGCTGCTAAGGAGAGATGTGATGCCGGATACGGCGTAAATAAAACAGGTGAGGCTGTTTATCTGGATTTTGCCGCAGCATTTCAACGATATGGGAAAGAACAGGCTAAAATTCATGGAATTTCCAATGCTACCAATGAAAAAATTATTGAATTAGGCATGGCTATAATAAAGGAAAAGTATGGTAATCTTTTCCAAATGTACGAGAAAATAATAGACGAAAATCCATATAAAACACCTATGATGATCTATCCCGCAACCCATTATACAATGGGTGGTGTATGGGTTGATTATAATCTAATGACCACAGTTCCAGGACTATATTGTATAGGTGAAGCTAATTTTTCAGATCACGGAGCGAATAGATTAGGAGCCTCTGCGCTAATGCAGGGTCTGGCTGATGGATATTTTGTTTTGCCTTATACTATAGGAGATTATTTATCTGACGATATACGTACTGGAAAAATTTCTACTGATACCCCTGAATTTGATGAAGTCGAGAAAGAGGTTAAGGATAGAATTGATTTCTTTATGAATAATAAGGGCTCAAGATCAGTAGACTATTTCCATAAAAAACTAGGAAAAATAATGTGGGATAAAGTTGGTATGGGTCGAAATGAAAAGGAATTGAAGGAAGCAATGGTTGAAATTAAAGCGATCCGTGAAGAATTTTGGAAAGAAGTAAAAATACCGGGAGATAAAAATGAAATGAATCTGGAATTAGAAAAGGCTGGCCGGGTAGCTGATTTTCTGGAATTAGGAGAACTTTTTGCCAAGGATGCGCTTGATAGAAATGAGTCCTGTGGAGGTCATTTTAGAGAAGAATCCGTTGAACTGGAGGGCGAACAAAAAGGAGAAGCCAAACGAAATGATAAGGATTATGCCTATGTTTCTGCATGGGAGTATAAAGGAGAACCTTCAGATGCAGTATTACATAAGGAGCAATTAGAATTTAAAGATATTGAGTTGAAGCAGCGTTCTTATAAGTAAAAAGCGAAGAGCGAATAGTGAAAAGGGAATAGCCAAGGATGAGCGTTTTGAAATCATATAAAGAATTGATTGTATGGCAAAAATCTATGGTTTTAGTGAAAGAGCTTTATAGGCTTACGGAATCTTTTCCCGAAAATGAAAAGTATGGTTTGACAAGCCAAATGAGAAGAGCATCAATATCAATTCCTTCAAATATTGCGGAAGGATGGGGAAGATTATCTAGAAAAAATTATGTTCAATTCTTAAGAATTTCAAGAGGTTCGTTATTTGAATTGGAGACACAAATATTAATAACAAAAGAATTAAATTATATAAATGATAGCGAAACTATTGAAAACTTAATTACTGAAATAAGCAAAATGTTGAATTCTTTAATTAAAAAAATAGAAGAGAAAATTTAATTTCTTTTCGCTTTTCGCTAATCACTTAAACCTTCTTAAAAATGAATTTAACACTAAAGATTTGGAGACAAAAAGGACCAGAAGTTAAAGGTCGAATGGTAGATTATAAAGTAGCCGATATTGATGAGCACATGTCGTTTTTGGAAATGATGGATGTGTTAAATGAACAATTGGTAAATAGTGGTGATGAGCCGGTTGCTTTTGATCATGACTGTAGAGAAGGAATATGTGGAATGTGCTCTTTGTATATAAACGGTGAAGCCCATGGACCGGATAGAGGAATAACGACGTGCCAATTACACATGAGAATGTTTAATGATGGAGATACGATATATATTGAACCATTCCGATCTAAAGTATTTCCTGTAATAAAAGATTTGGTAGTAGATAGAATGGCTTTTGAAAGAATTCAGCAAGCAGGAGGGTTTATTTCTATAAATACTTCCGGAAATACACAGGATGCGAATGTACTTCCTATTTCAAAGCACGCGGCTGATGAAGCGATGGATGCAGCAGCCTGCATTGGTTGTGGAGCCTGTGTTGCAAGCTGTAAGAATTCATCCGCTATGTTATTTGTTGGGGCGAAAGTAGCCCAGTTTGCATTGTTGCCACAAGGTAAGGTAGAGGCAGCGGACAGAGTAAATAATATGGTTGCTCAAATGGATTTGGAAGGATTTGGTAATTGTACCAATACCGGAGCTTGTGAGGTGGAATGTCCGAAAGAAATATCCCTGGATAATATAGCCAGAATGAACAGAGAATATTTAAAGGCAGCTTTTTAAAAATAATACTTCGGTAAGTTTTGTTTCTCGCTAAGCCGCAAAGACGCAAAACATTGATTATCAGTACTGTAGTGTATTTCAAAAATATTCTATAAGTATTTAATTAAGGGAGTGTTATAAATTTTTTAACGAACTATTGTAAAAAGTAACACTTCGTTGCGTTTTTGTTTCTCACGAAGTCACAAGGACGCAAAAATTTTATTGTCAATACAATAACGCATTTCATAATGTATTATAAGAATTTAATTAAATGAGTGTTATAAAACTTTAACGAACAACTGAAAAAGGAGATTAAATTCTTAATCCAGATCAGGTCGTTTACGGTATACTTTTTTGAGTCCCAGTTTTTTTTTAGTCCCCAGCCTTTTTTGGATGGATGATCTACTCGGCTTTGTTTTTCTTCGCCTTTTCGGGACTCTCAATCCATTGGATATTAGTTCGATAAACCGTTCGATGACAATTTCCTTATTTTTATGCTGACTTCTGCTTTCGTCACAATTTAAAATCAGAATATTATTTTTGGTAAGTTTTGCGTGTAGATTTTTAGCGATTAATTCTTTTTCTTCTTCCCTTAAGTTTTCAGACTTCGATACATCAAAAAACAATACGACCTTAGAGGACACTTTGTTTACATGTTGCCCTCCCGCACCACCGCTTCTGATTGCTTTAAAATTGAGTTCTCTAATAATCTTTTCGACGTCCATTTGTTAAGAATTTGTCAATGAATCAGAAAAATTATCAAGATTATCACTTTCCAGTAGCATTTTATCAATGGCCTTAATTGCGGTTTTCAAACGGGATTTTTTATCTCCTTTAAGTATAAGATACGGTCTCTTATATTTTATTAATGCTCTTTCAAAGGTGTCGAACATTTCCTGCCTTTCGTTAGGTTTGTCCCTTAGATCATCAGCCTCCCAGTTTGTATCAATATAAGTCAAAAAATACAAATCATATCTATTTTTCAACGCGTATTTATCTAGATCCGAATCAACAATTCCACCATAGTAACTTTCGGAATAAACTTTTGTTTCCAAGAGATCGGTATCACAAATCAAGATCTTATCCGCTTTTTTTGCGAGTTTATTTTCCGATTTCATTTGTCCGATTGCAATCGGAATCAGATCAGAATTTTCACATGTTTTACGTTCATTATTCCATTTTTCCTGTAAATATTTACGAGCGAACTCGGGTGCCCAAACCGTATTGTAGTGTTTGGCCAATTGAAGGGCAAGCGTTGATTTACCAGTTGATTCCGGACCGAATAATACCACCTTTAAGATGTTCGCTTCTTGTTGTCTAAGTTTTTTTTCCATGCTAAATAACCGTAAATAGCCAAAATTAAAAATATGCTATATTGAATTCCCGTAAATCCAAATCCTTTGGCAAAATATAAGGGAATGGATACAATATTTCCGGCAATCCATAGTATCCAGTTTTCAATTTTCTTGTTTGCCATTAACCACATTGCAGCAAAAAAGATTCCGGTTGTAAAGGTATCTAAATATGGTGTTCCTTCTCTAAAATCTGCTAAATTTCCTGAAGTGAGCTTTGAAACAGCAAAATTAATACTCTCGTTAAATCCTAAATTATTAGGCATAACATTATAATAACGATAGACAATAATAACAAAAACCGAGGTAAAGATAAATATGCCAAAGGCCTTTAATTTGTCATTTCTGTCTGTTCTGGAAATAGGAATATGATGTTGTTTATCGTCAATTATTTTGCTCCACATATACCAGCCGTACAAGCTCATAATGGTGTAGTAAATGTTGATAATAAGATCGCCATAAAGATTCCATTGCGAAAGTAAATAAACATAGATACCGGTACTGATAATACCAGTAGGGAAGACTAAAATATTCTCCTTTTTCGCATAAAAAACACTTAAAACACCGAAAAGTGCAGCGGTAAATTCAAGTAGAATGTTTAGGGTGGAGGCTGTTCTGTATGGTTCAATAAAGAAATCAACTAATTGACTCATACAATGGTATTAAAAATGTTATTATTGTTTTCAAAAGCAGTTCCTATCACAACCACATCTGCACCATTATCAAAAGCGTTCTCTAATTGTTTCTTTGTACGGATACCACCACCAACTATGATCGGAATATCAGTATTTTCAGACACAGATCTTATTATTTTTGGATCAACAGGAGTTGTGGCCCCACTTCCTGCTTCCAAATAAATTATTTGTTTGCCCAGGTATTCAGCAGCAATAGATGTATTTAGAATCTCTTCCAGATTGATTTGAGGTATTGGGGTTGTTTTACTCACCTTTTGAACGGAAGTTTCTACGCCGCCTTCGATTAAAAGATATCCCGTGGGAATAATTTCTAAAGAAGATCTCTTTAAGAAGCTGACAGATTTAATTTGCTGTTCTATCAAAAATTCCGGATTTCTTCCTGACAGAAGGGATAAGAATAAGACAGCATCCGCTTTTTCTGTAAGCTGCGAATGGTCTCCAGGAAATAAAACGACAGGAATAGAGGTAAGTTTTTTGATTTGTTTAACGAAGGGGTCGGTGATCCCATTGCTAACTACACTTCCACCTACAAAAATAAAACTAACTTCAGTTTTATTTATGGCATTTACTTTGGATAAGATATCATCAAGCGAAATCTTATCAGGATCCAACAAAACAGCCATTAACTTCTGACCTTTTTGCTTACAATGTTTTATATGTTCGAGTATATTTTTTTTCAAATTTGTATTGATTAGCCTGGTCGGAAATATACAAAAATCTAAATCGTTTCTTTTTGCAATCTCTTCACTTTTTTATAATCGCCTGATGCTATGGCATCACCTCAATTAAAAAGCAAAGATCTTATCAAATATAATTCGATTTATAAAATTCTGCCTATTTCCAATCAGGCTAATTAGTACATTCGTGAACTAGTTCATGGCATAAACAAGGGTAAAATCTTCTATTTGTTGGAAAAAAATATCATATTTTTCATAGTAATTATCCTTGTTGATCCATCCCTTTGTTTTTTGATCCTTTAAGCTAAATGCTTCAATTGGCAAATGATGTTTGAATAGCAAACCGCTATCGGGATGAATTTTGAACAAACTTTCTTTTGCTCCCCAAATTACAGTAAGTTGTTGTACCAGGTTCTCCTCACTTAAAAAATCATTTTCAATTCCTATAAATTTCGATGCAATGCGTTTTATTTTCTCTCTGTTCTTTTCAATATCGATACCTACAGGAGCACTACTTATTATAATTGCAGAAAAATTATGGGAATGTGTTATTGAAATTTGTTGTCCATTTTTTAAATGCGGCTTTCCATCGGGTGTATAGAACATATCAAAATCAGAATAATTTGCCGCTTTTAAAAGATGTCTTACGCTAAGGAAACCCCTTTGATGTAGTAGAGATTTCATTTTCTTAAGTCGCTTTAAACTATTCTCATTTAGAATAGTATTATTAAATAATTCGTCAAAGGATTCTTCAATTTTCCAAATAAAAATTTTAGTTTCAGAATTAGGATTGATAGTTTTAAACAAGGGCATCTATAAATTCAATGGTATTTTGTAATTTTGCACCTCAAAAATATACAATTATGAGCACAGAGACATCAACATACGTAAAATATAAAGTGAAAGACATCAACCTTGCGGATTGGGGAAGAAAGGAAATTGAGTTAGCGGAAGCGGAAATGCCAGGGCTGATGAGTTTAAGAGAAGAGTATATGGGGGAACAACCATTAAAAGGAGCGCGTATCGCTGGATGTTTACACATGACCATACAAACTGCTGTTTTGATAGAGACCTTAGTGGCTCTTGGAGCTGAAGTTACCTGGAGTTCATGTAATATATTTTCAACACAGGATCAGGCAGCAGCGGCTATTGCAGCATCAGGAGTTTCTGTTTATGCATGGAAAGGCTTGAGTGAAGAGGAATTTGATTGGTGCATAGAACAAACATTGTTCTTTGGAGAAGACAAAAAACCATTGAATTTAATTTTAGATGATGGTGGAGACCTTACCAATATGGTTCTCGACAGATATCCGGAATTGGTAAAAAATATTAAAGGGATCTCTGAAGAAACAACTACAGGTGTTCATCGTTTATACGAAAGAATGGAAAATGGAAAACTGCCATTGCCGACAATTAACGTAAATGATTCTGTCACTAAATCTAAATTTGACAATAAATATGGCTGTAGAGAATCTGCCGTTGATGCCATTCGCAGAGCAACAGATATTATGTTAGGAGGAAAAAGAGTTGTGGTTTGTGGATATGGAGATGTAGGAAAAGGTACTGCTGCGTCGTTTAAAGGAACAGGAGCAATTGTTACGATAACCGAAATTGACCCAATT
>Ga0164313_10002637_pt1 | contig 16043 bp, 11 predicted proteins | sample GuaBasSedimGuay4_FD_113735 | JGI IMG/M metagenome (GOLD analysis project Ga0164313, IMG submission 113735) | Subseafloor sediment microbial communities from Guaymas Basin, Gulf of California, Mexico - Guay4, Core 4569-4, 0-3 cm | ecosystem: Environmental > Aquatic > Marine > Hydrothermal vents... | reverse complement strand
TCGGATTTCGAGGAGGGGCACCTGGCGCATCGGGTTTTTCACCCGGAACTCTTCCCCGTGTTGCTGGCCGCCGTCCTCGAGCAGATGAACCGCGACGTACTCGTAGGGGACGTCCTTGAAGTTGAGGGCGATGCGGACCCGCCAGGCGGAGGAGCTACGCCAATAGCCGTAGAGGGTCGACTTCATGGTGGCGTTCATCTGGAGCCTCAACCCGGCACGACGTTCTGGTCGATGCGGCCGAAGATGGAGCCGCCATCGTCGTCGAACATCTCGATTTCGACGTGGCCCCCGACCTTCAGGAAGGGCGTGGTGAACTCGCCGGTCGCGATCTTCTCGCGCATGCGTCGCTCGGCCAGGCAGGACACGCCTCGGGCTTCGTCCTCGTTCGAGACCGTGCCGCTGCCGAGGATGGTCCCGGCGGTAAAGGCCCGGGACTTCGCGATGTGCTGAATCAGGTCGTAGAAAGAGAAGTGCATCGAGGGACCGGCGTGAGGGTCCCCGGCGAGGTCGCCGTTGAGCTTGGTGATCAGCTGTCGGTGCAGACGCCCCTCGCGCCACGCATCACCGAGCTCGTCGGGGGTCACGGCGAAGGGAGAGAAGGCCGTCGCCGGTTTCGAGTTGAAGAAGCCGAAGCCCTTCTTGAGCTCCGGCGGGATCAGGTTGCGCAGGGTGACGTCGTTGCAGAGCATGACGAGGCGCACGTAGCGCGAGGCCGTGTCCTTGGTGGTGCCCCGGGGCGTATCTCCGAGGACGACACAGATCTCGGCTTCGAAGTCGAGGCCCCACTCGGCGTTGGGCTGCTCGATGCCCGCGGTTGGAGCGAGCAGCACCCCGGAGCCGCCCTGGTAAACGAGGGGGTCGGTCTCGAGGGTCTCGGGGGGCTCGGCGCCCCGCGCTTTGCGCACCAGCACGATGTGGTTGATGTAAGCCGAACCATCGACCCACTCGTAGGCCCGGGGGAGCGGCGCGTGCAGCTTCGACGGATCGACCGCCTCGCCTTCCCCGCCATTGAGCCGCGCCGAGAGTTCCTGGAGCTTCGGTTCGACGGCATCCCAGTCGTCGAGGGCTGCCTGCATGGTCGGGGCGACGCCCTCGGCCGAGAGGCACCGTGCACCGTCCCGGGAGACCACCAGGAGTTGGCCGTCACGGGTTCCGTTCGAAAGGGTCGCCAGCTTCATGTCATTGCCTCCATCACCGCGGAATCGCTTCGCTAACAGAGGCCCGCCGGCCGGGCAAGGCGCAATCTCATGGCAACGCGCAATCAGCCCAGAACAATCGGCCAAAGGTCCTTGTATCCGGCCCCCACTGCGGTCAGGTTCTCGCCGTGTCCGACGAATCTCTGCACCTCCTCAAGAAGGGCTCTCGCGTCTTTGCACGCCAGCTCGGCAAAGCCGACATCAATGGGAGCATCACCTGGGTGGGCCCGAACCGCTATGGGGGCGGCTTCCGCTACGGCATCCGCGGCGATGATGGCTCCCAGTACTGGGTCGACGAGGACGACGTCACGCCAGAAATCGATCCCGCAGATATCGACCCCAACGCGATCAAGAAAGGCAGCCGCGTCCGGGTCACCGGCGGCAAGCACGCCGGCCTCGAAGGCGACGTCTACACCGCCGCCGCGGCGGGGCGCTTCGGCGTCCGCGACGACAACGAGGATACCTATTGGGTCGACGAGGAGAACCTCGAGAACGCGTAGTCGCGATTGCGCCCGCTCGCCCCTGCTAAAGACGCCTCATCCGTCACGTCCCGAGACCGATGGTGGGTCATGCAGGGCTCGAAACGGAACCGTCGATATCGGCCCTCGTCGTAGGCCCACCTTGGCGGTACGATGACCGGTGCCTACGTGTCCAACCGTGGCCCCTCGAGCGTTCTCGGTGTGCTTGGCGCTCTCCGTGGCGGCGTGCAGCGGTGGCACAGGTGAATCCGACGCGGCGCGCGATTCGAGCGCCGACACCTCATCACCTTTCGACTCTGGTGTCCCGATGGACTCTGGTGTCCCGATGGACGCCCGCCCCGACGCCGTCGTCGACACAGGCGCCGACGTCGCCGTGGATGCGGTAAGTGATACGGCGTTGGATGTGGGCGTCGACGCTGATGCTGGCGTCGACGCTGATGCTGGCGCGGACGCCAGCGCCGGACCTACGCGCCTCGTTTTCATCACCGGTGCAATTCACGACGGCAACCTCGGTGGCCTCGCCGGTGCCGATGCGATCTGCAACGGGGAAGCCGCGGCGGCGGGCCTCGGCGGGCGCTACATGGCCTGGCTCAGCACGGCGACGGTCTCTCCGAGTACGCGTTTCACACCCTCGGGTGTCCCCTATGTGCGCCCGGACGGCGTCCAGGTCGCCGACGACTGGGCGGACCTCACCGACGGATCCCTCGACGCACGCATCACCGTGCAAGCTGATGGGACCGTGCGCGATCGAGGCAACGTGTGGACCCGCACGGAGGCCGATGGCACGCCGCGCGGGTTCACCGACTGTCACGCGTGGACGAACGACTTCCCTGCGGAGACGGGCATCATCGGCAACTGTCTCTACGATGAAGCAGGCTGGACCGCCCTTGGCGCGATGTTCTGCGAGGACCGACTCTTCCGGCTCTACTGTTTCCAGCAATGAGCACAGCTGCCTCCGCCGTCGCCGGCGTTCACGCCTCAATCAAGGACACGCCTCGCCCACCGCCGGAACCGTCGGAACTTCATCCCGGCCGAGGGTCTCTAGGAAGCAACGGTACTGGGCCTTGGCTGCGTCGCTCTGGAAAATGATCTCGTGACCGTCTTCGATGCCGTCTTCGGCGTGCTGGACGACAACGCGGGTGGCGCCGCCCTGGTTGCCCTGGGCAGGCAAGGCGATGGCCTCGCCGGAGCTCATGGGCAGCCGCTCCCCGAGGCTCGCAAAGGAGGCGAGGTCCGGAGCCGATGAATCGAGGGCCGGGCCCCCGAGGTCGAGGCCATAGGAGAGGCTGGTGGCGTTGGCCATCGGCGGCAGGATGTAGGTGTCGGTGATGCCCTGGAGCATGAGCACGTGGCGCCCCGGGTCGGCACCGAGGCGCGTCGCGTAGACCGGCGGGTCCGCCGACTCCCCGGCCCACTGGAGCAGCATGAGGGACGGGTCGTGCTCGTGGAGCATCCACCCCGTCCCGATGCCGAGGAGGAGCTCGGCGAAGGGCCGGACGGGCACCGGGCTCTGCTTGTGCACCACGTTCATGATCCAACTGCCGCCGGCGCCATTCAGAATCAGCCCCTCGAAGAGCGGCTCGACGTCGAAGGCCAGGGGCGCGATGGTCGCGCCCATCGAGTGGCCCATCAGTGCCCGGGCCCGGAAGGTCACGGGTGCATCGACCCCGGGACAGTCCGTCGCGTCCACCGTGAGCCCGTTCATCATATGAGCCGCGACCACGAGCTCGAGGGCCGACTGCCGCACGTTGTCGCGCATGGCCACGGGGTTGTTCACGTTGAAGACGAGGAACTGCTCGTCCATGTGGTCGGGGTTCCGGGGCCCGCCGTGGGGGCCGTCGATCGAAACGCCAGCCCACCCCACCGCCGCGAATTCACGGGCCGGTCCTGCCCCAGGCTCTTCCGGGGGACCACCGGAGACGGGGCGAAATCCTCGGTCGACGAGGGGGCGTTCACCACCGCCGCCGGTCCGGCTCATCACGACCGTGGGCACCGGAGCCGTGGCGGCGGCCCGGGGGATGGTGATCACCACGCGGGCCGAGGCCTGGTTCGGAGGTGAGGTGAGGTCCCAGGCGCCGCCTTCGTCATAGGGAAGCTCGCCCCTTTGATAGTCGGGCATGAGCGTCATTCCGGCGTAGACGCAGTAGCCGTCGAAGACCTCGTCGAGGGCGAGGTCGGTAATGTCCGGAAGCGGGAGGTTGAGGGCGAGGCGCCGCGCCTCGATCATGCCCCCGGTGGGCGCGACGGCTTCGAAGACGGCCACGCCGACGACCGCGTCGAGGTCGACGGCGCCGGCCCCGAGAACACCGAGAGCCCGCTGGTGGGCAGCAAAGGCAGCGTCGCCCATGCCGGGCGGCTGCTCCCCGGCGCGCAGGGAGTCGAGGGCCGCGGGCGCCGTCAGTGGCCCTCCAGCGGCGGCCCGAACTCGGTCGGTGACCACTGCCGCGTAGAGCCCCGGTTCGAGGGGCCGCCCCTGGAGGGGCAGGAGTGAGAGCAGATTCTCGGCTCCCCAGGGGCCGCCGTCTTCTCGGAACTGCACCTCGACCGGATGTCGCGACGGCGCCTCGTCGGGCGACGAGGGGACCCGGACGAGGAAAACCGGCGCGTCGTCTTCGAGGCTCGCCGCATAGCCGACCTGGACCGACGAAACATCGAGGGCCGCGGTCGCCTTGAAGTAGACCGTCGAGGTCAGCCCGAAGGCCGGCGTGTCGTCGGCCACCGCGAGTAGTCGCGTCATGAAACCCGAGGGGCGGGCATTGGGGAAGGCCGAGAGATCGACGGTCCCGTCGGCTGTACGGTGCACTTCATCGGGGAAAGGGACGTCGAAGAAGGCCTCGCTCGCGTAGTCCATCGCGATGTGAGGGGGCCCGGCGGCGGGGGCATCGTCACCCCCGCACGACGAGACACCAGCGAGGACAAGCGTCGCCGGGAGCGCAAGGAAACGCCGCCACATGTTGGAAACGTAGCGCGTGACTGCAACTCACGCGAGTCGCCCTACGGATGGTCGTTGACGCGCGGCGCCCTCGGCCCCGATCCTCCCCGGGGGCTCGGGATGGCGAAGGACACCAAGTTCGGGATGCTGGGAGGGGTATTCACCCCCTCCGTCCTCACCATCCTCGGCGTGATCATGTATTTGCGCCTGCCCTGGATCGTGGGGCAGGCGGGGCTCTGGCCGACCCTCGGCATCATCCTCATCGCCCACGTGGTCTCCATCGCCACGGGCCTGTCGATCAGCTCCATCGCCACCGACAAGAAGGTCGGCGCCGGCGGCCCCTACTACATCGTCTCCCGGAGCCTCGGCCTGCCCATCGGCGGCACCCTGGGGCTCGCCCTCTTCGTCGGCCTCTCGTTCTCCATCAGCCTCTACGTCATCGGCTTCTCCGAGAGCTTCCTCGGGATCATGGACATCGAGGCCACGCCCACGACGATCCGCATCTGCGGCACGGCGACCCTGGTGCTTTTGATGACCGTCACGTTCATCAGCACGTCCTTCGCCATCAAGACCCAGTACGTCATTCTGGTCGCCATCGCGGTGAGCCTGGTTTCCATCTTCCTGGGCTCGCCGGAAGTCACCCCGACGTCCCTGCACACCGAAGGCCTCGAAGGGGCCCCGGACCTGGCGTTCATCTTCGCCATCTTCTTCCCCGCGGTGACCGGCTTCACGGCCGGGGTGAACATGTCCGGGGACCTCAAAGACCCGAAGGCTGCGATCCCCGTGGGCACGATGCTCTCGATCGGAGTCGGCCTCGTGGTCTACGTGGGCCTCGCCTGGTTCCTCGCGGCGACCGTCACCCCCGAGGTCCTCGTCGAGGACTACGATGCGCTGCTCAAGATCGCCCTCTTCCCCCCGGCGGTCATCGCCGGCATCTGGGGCGCAACGCTCTCGAGCGCCCTCGGTTCGATCCTCGGCGCCCCGCGCATCCTCCAGGCGACCGCCGTCGACGGCATCACGCCGAAGATCTTCGCCAAGGGCCACGGCAAGGCCAACGAGCCACGCAACGCCCTCGTCCTGGCTTGTGTCATCGGCGAGGCGGGCATCCTCATCGCCGAGCTCGACGCCATCGCCCGCATCGTGTCGATGGTCTTCCTGACGACCTATGGTTTCTTGAACCTGACCTCGGCGATCGAGTCGATTGTGAGCCCGGACTTTCGTCCGAGCTTCCGCATCCCACGGTCCATCAGCTTCATCGGCGCCGCGACCTGCACCCTCCTGATGATCCAGCTGGACATGCTGGCCATGGCGGGCGCGACCGCGGTGATGGCGGCGCTCTTCGTCTATCTCCAGCGCCGGCAGCTTCGCCTCGAGAGCGGCGACGCCTGGGAGGGCATCTGGACCACCCTGGTCCGCGCGGGCCTCTACCGCCTCCGCGACATGGACCGCCACAACCGCAACTGGCGCCCCAATCTGCTGGTCTTCTCCCGCCACGGGACCGACGCCATCGACTCGCTCCGGGGCCTCGCCCGGGTGCTGATCAGTGGCAACGGCATGGCCACCGAGTTCGAGATCTTCGGCGCCGACAGCCCCCAGGGGACCCAGAACACCGACGGGGAAGAAGATGACGACGAAGGAGCTCCCGACGAGGTCGGCTACTTCCGCCGTGAAATCGAGAGCGACGATTTCCACGGAGTGGTCGCCGGCGTAACGGCCCACCACGGCTTCGGGGGCCTCGAGCCGAACACCGTCGTCATGGACTTCTCGGCCTGGCGCGAAGACCCGGAACGCTTCGGCAAGCTGCTCTCCCACATCGGGCGCCGGGACATGAACCTGCTCCTCGCGGACTCGGATACGAAGGGCGAGCGTCGGGACCCAGCCAAGACCATCGACGTCTGGTGGCACGCCGGGGGCGGCAACCTGCCGCTGTGCATCTCTCTGGTGCGCTTCGTGACCCGGGCTGCGCGCTTTCGCAATGCCGACGTGCGCTTCCTGCTGCTCGCCGACGAAGAAGTCAGCGGCGACTACCTGCGCGCCGAAACCTACCGCGCCCTCGACGACAACCGGGTCGGCGCGACGGTCCGGGTCATCCACTCGACGAGCGGCGAAGACGACTTCGACGACCACGTCCGCGGCGAGTCCGGGGACTCGGACATGGTGATCATCGGCCTCCCGGATCTGGTCCGCGGCAAGGGCGACACCGGCGGCATCGACGAGGCCCTCCTCGAGCGCTTTGACTCCTTAGCCAAGGCCGTCGGCGACGTGATCTTCTTCCGGGCCGAGTCTTCCTTCGTGCCGGTCCTGACCACCGAGCGCACCGGCGAACCGACCGGGCAGGTCGAGGTGGAGTCCCCGGAGGCCGAAGAACTCGAGCTCCCGTCCCTCGTGACCCCGGGACCGCGAACCCTCGAAGATGCGGCGAAGCTCTTCGCAAACCACCACGACGACCTCGCCCGAGACCTCCTCGACCGCGGCCTCGTCCCGCTCCACGAGCGAAACATCGCATTGATCACCGAGCTCGGCGCCCTCGCCGACCGCCACTTCGACAGCCTCGAGAAGCGCCTCGAAAAGGCGAAACCCGGCAAGCAGGACAACGTCGTCAACCGCGTCCAGAGCGCGTTCCTCCTCGACGCCGAGAAGCTGCTCGCGGGCTTCCAGGAGAAGGACCTCGTCGAACAGCGCAGCCGCCTCGAAGCGCGCACCGACGCCTTCCGCCGCGATGGAGCATTCCGCCCGGTCACCGTCCAGAAGGTCCGCCGCCCGAAGGCCGACTTCGCCGCCAAGGCCGACGACCCCAAGCACCTCGCTGCGTTCAAGCGGCGCAAGCGTGCGCTCGGCGTATTCCAGAGCACCGGCAACTACCGGGTCAATACCGAGCAGCTCGTCCGCTATTACCAGGCCGAGGCCGCCCGGGGCATGCTGCTCGCGAGCCTCGAGCGTTTCGCCACCGACAGCCACGCCCTCGCCGTTCAGGTCGGCAAGCTCCTGAGCACGTCGACCACCAGCCTCGCCCTCCTCGGCCAACGGTTCGACGACGACGAAGACCGCGACGCCTTCGTGAAGCGGGCAAAACGCGCAATCCAAGAGCGCGTGCAAGAGCTTCAGGGTGACCAGGAGACGCGGCAAAAACGAAACCGGCGCGTGCTCCTCGGCTCGAGCAGGGCGCTCTCGCAGCGCTACGCCGACGACCTCGACCGCCTCGACCTCGCGCGGCACCAGAAGCGGTCTCGACGGCTGAGCCTCGAAGCGAAGGAGGACCTCCTCCGCCTCGACGAACTCCCCGGCGCATGGCTCTCAGCCCAGGAGATGCTCATTTACCGGGCCAAGCTCGGCCTGAGCGTTTCGACCTTCCAGCACCGCCTCGCCACCGTGGTCTACCGGACCCGCGAGACGGTGAAGGTCGAGCTCACCGGCGGGGTGCGCGGCTCCGTGCAAAAACTCCGCGACGCATACGCCAAGTGGCTCGAAGAAGGCGGACCGACCACCGGCCTCAAGGTCGCGACGGATCTCGACCACCGCTTCGACCCGAAGCCCATCGTCGAGCGTGTGGTCCGAGAAACGACGACGCTCTCGGCGGGGCTCCCGGAGGCGACCACCACCCTCAGCGACGAGACCATCCGCGAGCTCACCCTCGGGCAGTGCCAAGACATCGTCACGCGCCGGGTCTCGGCCCGGGGCGTCGCCGAGCTCCTGTTGGAAACCGAGTTCATCGGCCAGGTCTCCCGGGAGCTCGAAGCGGTCACGCCCCTCGAAGAACGCGCCGTCACCGTGGCCCGGGACGTCATCCGCCTCGTCGCCTTCAACCTCGAAGAGGCCAACAACCTCGACCCGGCGAGCTTCGAAGAGCAGATGCGGTCGGTCCTCGCGAGCGCCGTCGAGCGCCTCGGCGCCGAACTCGAAGAGCTCGACGCCCTCGCCCCGCGGATCGACGCCTTCCTCATCGAGCGCCTCGAGCGCGTGGTCGATGGCACCGACCCCTACGAGCTGACCCGGTCGAGCGACAACCTCACCCGGGAGTTCCGGAAGGTCGGCAGCAAGAAAGCCATCCGCGGCCTCCGGGGCCGCGTCCAAGAAGGCGTCGTACGCCTGCGCCAGCTCATGGTCTATCTGCTCTATCGGCGCAGCGCCGGCGTGCTCTACGCGCGCCGCCTCTCCGAGCGGGCGACGGGCCGGGGGCCCACCGCCGACCGCCTGAGCGCCCTCGTCGGAGCGACGCGGCCGCGCCCCGAGGTCATGGAGGCCCTGCCCTTCTTCTACCGCCAGCTCTTCCTGGGCCAGTCTTCGGTGAACAAGAGCTTCTGGGTCGACCGCCCCGAGCAAATGGCCCGAGGCCGCGAGGCGATCGGTCGGCACCGCGCAGGAGCCCACGGCGCCGTCGTGGTCACCGGCGAGCGCCACGCCGGCAAAACCGCGTTCCTCCATCGCCTCACCCAACAAGCGCTCGCCGGTGAGAAAGTCACCTGGGTGCATGCCCCCCGGGCGGGCAGCGCATCCGTCGCGGTCCTCGAGCGGGCGGTCCGCGAGGCCACCCACCTCGAAGGTGACCTCGACGCCATGCTCTCGGAGCTCCCCAAAGGCGCCGTCGTGGTCCTCGATGATCTCGAGCTCTGGTGGGAGCGAAGCGAGCGCGGCCTCGACGCGATCGAGCGCATCTACCGCGCCATCGTCGACCACGGAGACCGCATCCTCTTCCTCATCGGCGTCGGCACCACCACCTTCCGCCTCATCGATCAGCTGAGCCCGTTCGCCGACAAGGCCATCGGCATCATCGACTGCGGCCCGGTCGGCGCCGAGGAGCTCAAGTCCATCGTCGAGCTCCGCCACGGCACCGCCGGCATGCGCTTCGAGCTCGACGAGCAAGACGAAAACACGCTCTCCCAGTGGGCCCTCGCCCGGCTCTTCTCGAAGCACTTCGATTACGCCGGGGGCACAGTCGGCTCGGCTCTCCGAGCGTGGGTCTCGTCCATCCGCGAGGTCAACGACAAGACCCTGGTCATCGAAGCCCCGGAGCCCCAGCACTGGGAGGTCATCGACGAGCTCACCGTCGAATGGAAGGCCCTGCTCTTGACCCTGGCACTGCACAAGCGCCGCTCCCCGGAAGCCCTGGTGCGCGTCACCGGCCTCGAGGGCGACGTCGTCGACCGCGACCTCGGCGCCCTCGCCCGGGCTGGGCTCATCGTCCAGAGCCGGGACGGCGTCGTCGAGATCGACCCCTTCATGCATCACGCCATCACGGACCGCTTCGTCCGCGGGGGGTTGCTCTCGTGATGGGGTTCTTCGACAACGCCGTAATGGACGTCCTGACCCTCGCCCTCCTGGGGGCGGTCCTCATGGCGGCGCTCCGGCTGGCCGGCTGGGCCATCCGCGTGCTCCCGGTGAGCCGCGCCCAGGCCGAACTGACCGAGCGCCTCTGGCCCGCCGTCGCCGCGGTCGTCGTCGTCGTCTACCTGCTCGTCGCCGCCAACGTGCTGCTCGGCCGAGCCCCGCACCTCGCCCCCTTTGCCGGTGTGGCGGTCCTCGCGCTCTTCGTCGCGCTCTCGTGGTGGGTTCTCCGGGACACGGTCAGCGGCGTCTTCTTGCGCGCCGGGCGCACCTTTCGGGAGGGCGACTTCGTGCACATCGACGACGTCGAGGGCCACGTCGAGCGCCTCGGCTGGCGCGCCATGATCGTCGTCACCCACGACGGCAACGAAGCCATCATCCCCTACTCCCGCGCCGCCCAGGCCGCCGTCATCCGCACCCCGGGAGAGGCCCAGGCCTCGCCCCACGTCTTCCAGATCCCCGTCGCCGACCACGACCGCATCGGCGCCGTCAAAGACACCGTCCGCCGCGCCGCCCTGCTGAGCCATTGGTCGAGCATCGTCCGCGAGCCCGAGGTCCGCCTCGAAGGCGACGACCACCTCGAGGTCGTCGTCTATACCCTCGACGCCGAGCGCGGCTACGAGGTCGAAGCCGCCGTCCGCGCTGCCCTCAATCGCGCCAAGAACGGCCCCGGCACCAGCAAGTACCCGCCCCCCGGTGCGCGAACCGAGGTTGGCCACGGGGCCCCAGACAAATGAGACGGGCGTAAGCCGCCACCCCCCTCCCCTTGCGCCAACGCCCCGGAAGCCTCATCTGGTCTCATGTGGCCGGCCCGTGCTATCACGCCGGTCCTCATAGCCCCTGTAGCTCAGCTGGATAGAGCATTCGCTTCCTAAGCGAGAGGTCGCACGTTCGAATCGTGCCGGGGGCGCCGCGGTGGGGGGCCAGCCACCAGCGACCTGGAAGCTTCTGGTTTGGAAACCAGGTTTGCATCAAACTACGAGAGCCATGGGTAGCCACCAAGCATCGGCGAAGGATGTAGAGGCTGAACTTGCCGCACGACTCGAGGCGGCCTACGACGCAGACGGCGTCGACCGGACACTCATTCGCGCGAGCCTCGCCAAGACTCCCACGGAGCGCGTCGTCGAACTCGAGGACCTCCTGAATACGCTCGCGACCGCGCGCCGGGTCGAGCCGACGCGCTGATGTTCAACTTCCGCGCGCTGACCCGAGCCTTGGTCGACCACGAGGTGGAGTTCATCATCGTCGGGGGATTGGCGGGCGTCCTCCAGGGCGCCCCCCTGATGACCAAGGACGTCGACATCCTGTACTCGCTCAGCGAGCCGAACCCGACGCGCCTGCTGGCTGCCCTCGAAGAACTGGACGCCGTCTTCCGCGGGGACGCGCGGCGACTTCGTCCGAAGGCCTCGCATCTGCTTTCGCGCGGGCACAAGCTCCTGTCGACGCCTTTCGGTGACCTCGACTGCCTGGGAACCATCGAGGAATCCACAACCTACGAAGATCTCGCGGGACACATCGACCTCATCGAACTCGATGGAACCATGCTCCAGGTCATCTCCTTGCCGCGCTTGATCGAGGTAAAGAAGAAACTGACCCGGCCAAAGGACCAGCTCGCTCTTCTTCAGCTCGAAGCCACCCTCAGGGAGCGCACGAAGAAGCCTTGATCAAGAAGCCGATGGCTCGAAGCTCTCTCGGCACCTAATTCGCCGGACCGAGGCCCACGAACCACATCGCCTCGATGAGCTGTTCGAGGGCGTCGACGCCGGCGAGCACGTCTTTGCGCTTCACCCGGTTGTCGGTCCTCTCCATGAGCATGAAGAACGACTCCAGGATGTAGTGCTGGATGAAGTCACTGGCGAGTTGGTCCCGGGGAAGCGGGCAGGCCTCGGCCAAATGCTCGTTACGCTCATAGAAGCCTAGGGCGTCGTAGTCGCGGGTGAGGTCCCACCGTGCACGCTTAATGGCCTCCAAGAAGGCTGAAAGGGAGGGCCGCGGAGCCCCCGCCTCGAGCACTTCGGTGAAGCGATTTGCCCCCGGGCCTTCGGCCAAGCTGACGTCCGGGGGCCACCGGGTCAGGTCCTCGGCGACCATCTTGGCGACATGTTTCACGGCAACCGTGACGGCTGATTCTGGTTTCAGCCCTTCGAGCCACTCCCAACGGTCGAATGCCATGGTGGGGAGTATACGGGCTAGAATGGTCGCAATGCGACAGCGTGTAGCCCAACCCGTCCTCGTTGCCATGGCTCTTTTCTTCGTCTGCTTGGTTCATGCCTGCGGCGACGACGCGGCGGCGCCGATGTGCGTGACCGCCGACGACTGCGACATGGGCGAATGCATCGACGGCCAGTGTCGCATCGAGACGCCGACCGATACGGGGACCCCGCCGGTCGCCGACAGCGCGATGCCCGATACGAACGTGCCGGTCGCGGACGCGGGGCCGGCGCCGGCGACGCCGGTGGTGCGCTGGCCCTGGAACGGCGCCGCGACCGGGAGCGTGCATGCATCGGGCGCCGTGGTCGCCTACCCGCCGCTGGCGCCCGCCTTCCGCTGGGACGCCGTCATGGGGGCGACGCGCTACGAGATCCAGATCACGAGCGAGTGCGAGACCGAGACTTACCTCTCCTGCGCGTTCACCAGCCCGACGGTCGAAGCGAACCTTCCCGAGACGGTCTTCCGGCCGGCCGACGAACTCCCGGTGTCCATGACGGCCCCGGTCGGGACCCGCTACTTCTTCCGCGTCCGTGCCTGCACGACGAGTCCCTGCTCCGACTGGTCACGGGTGCGCTATCTCGATGTAGGCCGCCGCCTGCATGCCTTCGACGGTGATGGCTACGCCGATGCCCTCGTCGGCGCCCGAAGGCAAAACGGCGCCGCGCTTCGTGAGGGGGCCGCGTGGGTCGTCAATGGCGGCCCTCCCGGCGTCGCCGAGCCCGCCCGCGAGCTGCCCGCCCCCGACACCGAGGTCGACGCCTACTTCGGCGTGGACCTCGCGAACCTCGGCGACGTCAATGGCGACGGCTACGCCGACGCGGCCATCGGCGCACATCTGGTCGACGGGGTGGACGTCGATTCGGGCCGCGCGTACGTCTACTACGGCTCGGAGACGGGCCTCTCGGCTGCCCCCGACGTAGAGCTGAACCTGCCCGTCGCGGCACCGATGGCCTACTTCGGCCGGGGCGTCACCGGCCTCGGTGACGTGAACGGCGACGGCTACGCAGACCTCGCGGTCGGGGCCCACGGCGTCGCCGGCGCTACGACGGCCGAGGGCAGCGTCTTCGTTTACTACGGGAGCGCGACCGGCGTCGCCGCGGACCCCGGGGTGACCCTCAGCGCCACCGATGCCCAGGAGTCCGAGTCCTTCGGCGTGCGCGTCGCTGCCGCCGGCGACGTCGACGGGGACGGCTTCAGCGAACTGCTCGTCTCGGCGTACAACTGGGACGCCGACACGGTCGCGCTCAACTCGGGCCGCTTCTTCCTCTTCCACGGCTCCGCGGCCGGCATCTCGGCCGGGTCGTCGACAGTGGTGACGACCCCCAACCCCGAGGCCATGGGCCGGTTCTCTTACTGGGTCGCCGGCCTCGGGGACGTCAACGGCGACTCCTTCGGGGAGGTCATCGTCGGCGCCCGCGCCGAAAACACCCGGGGCCGGGCCTACGTCTTCGACGGGGGCCCCGCCGGTCTCTCGCCCACCCACTCGTGGATGACCGAAGTACCAGCGGCGAACTCCCTCGAGTACAGCTTCGCCGCCGAGGCCGCGGGGGATGTCAACGGTGACGGCCTCGCCGATGCGGTCGTCACGGCCCGCCTCGACGAGGGAACCACGACAAACCGCGGCCGGGCGTGGGTATTCCACGGCACGACCACCGGCCTCGGCGTTACGCCAGCCCAGAGCCTCGTCGGGGACCCTCGCGAGGCCGGCGCGCAGTTCGGCTTCACCGCGGCCTCCGCGGGCGATACCAACGGCGACGGCTTCGTCGACCTCTTCGTCGGCGCCGTCAACCAGGACCAGGGACAGGTAAACGAGGGCGTCGGCTACTGGTACTTCGGCGCCCGAGGCGGCATCCCCGCCACCGCAAACGTGAAGCTCGACCACCCCGAGAACATAGCGAGCGCTCAGTTCGGCGGTTCGATCGCGCGGCCCATCCCCTGAGCCCCCTAAGGTGTGGCCGGAGTCGGCGTGAACGAGAGAGCGCCAACGCGGTCCGCTGCCTGGGGCATGTCCTCGGCCTGGGTCCACAGGAGGCCGTCGGCGCTGGAGTAGACCGACGCCGAGTAGGTCCCCGAGTTTCCGCCGACGATCCAGATGCGCCCATCGTGCACGGTCGCGCCGGCGTTGTAGGTCGTCACCGGGAAATCGAACCCTGCGTCGGTCCACACGAGCCCATCGGCGCTGCTCCACACCTGCTTTCGTCCCGCCGGCGGCTCATCCAGGCCGCCGATGTACCAGAGGCGTCCCTGAAAGACGACGATGGACCCGCCGGCACGCCGCCCCGGCAGCGTCTCAGTCTCGACGGTCCAGCTCGACCCGTCGGTGCTGGTCCAAATCGCGTCGCTCGCCCCGTCCACGCGCTTGCCGCCGAGGTAGAAGAGCTTGCCCTGAAAGGTCGCCAGACCACCCCAGGTGGAGGGCTCCGGCAGGTCACCGATCTTCGCCCAGGTCGCGCCGTCCGCGCTCGCGAAGACGTCGGTGTTCTCGCGTACGTCCCCGTCCCGCCCCCCGGCGTAGATGATTCGGCCGTCATGAACCACAGCACCGCCCCAGCCGCGTGGCGCCGGAAGGAGACCGGCAGCTCTCCAAGAATCCGCCGTGCCGTCTTGGCTGCGGATCACGGCATCGACGTTTCCCGTCCCCGATTCATAGCCGCCGAGGATGTAGAGGGCGTCCTCGAAGACAACCGAGACGACCTCGCCGCGAGTGAGGGGGAGCATGTGCGACGTCCAGGCGCTCCCGTCGGTGGTCTCGCGGACCAAGTCACTCACCATGCCGTAGTAGCCGCCGACGGCAAAGAGGCCAGTCCCTCCGACGGAGACCGTCACCTCGGCCGTGCCGTCGACAGAGTCCGTCACGCGTACCCGCATCTCGCCGCCGTAGTTGGGCGTCATGAGCACGCCCTCCGCGTCGACGGCACCTTCGCCGGATACGAGACTGAAGCTGTACGGTGCAACTCCCCCTGTTGCACCGAGACGAGCCGAGACATTGACGTTGATCGGCGACGTCGGTGCCAGGATCATCAACTCGCCTGCATCGACCCCGGTGTCCGTGCCCGCATCGACGCCGGTGTCGGCCCCCGCGTCGAGACTCGCAGCAACACAGGCCCCAGCCACGCACTCGGTAGCGCCAGCGGGGTCCCCGGGCCCGGGGCATACGACGCCCGCGCAGGCGCCGTCGATCTCGACGGTTACCGCCCGGTCCGAAACCAACTGGATGAGCAGGCGCTCGGAGACGACGGGGGCGTCCGCGAGGGTCAGGGTGACGCGCAGCGTGTAGGTGCCCTTGGCGAGGTCAGCGAACTCGGCAACGCGGTGCCCGGCGACGAAATCGTCCGCCGGGCCCGCGGAGATGCGGCTGCTGCGCTCCGGGGGCCGCGCTTCATCCGAGAGCAGCTCCGTCGAGACCTGGTCGAAGTCGGTCCCGGGGACGAGGTCGGTTTGCACGTCGACGAAGATCTCGACGTTTTCGTCGCCACATGCAGACCCGAAGGTGAGGACAGCGAAGACCAACAGGTAGCCGATGGCGCGGCTCATACGCGCACGGCCCGACGGCTGCGCGTGTTGGTCAGTAGCGTCCCACCCATGGTCTCGGAGCATTCTACGGCATCGAGACACTCCCACCGGAAAAAGTTCGACCGTCGATTGGCGAAAGCGGCGCGCGCGCGCTCAGTCGGTGTCTTCCGGGTCGACGAGGGTCCGGTGGGCCCCGGGGTGTCCGTCGGCAAGGGACTCGTGCTCGCGACCCTGGGTGAGGCCCTGGGACTCACTGAGCTTGGTATCGACGTGGGGGTCGTCGGTCTTGGCCACGGAGTAGGTGTGAACGCGGGGATCCGACGCCGCTTCAGTGACGATGTGGCTACTGCCAGGACGCGCATCCGAGAGACGGTGGGCTCGCTCGCCGTG
>Ga0164313_10002636_pt1 | contig 16043 bp, 12 predicted proteins | sample GuaBasSedimGuay4_FD_113735 | JGI IMG/M metagenome (GOLD analysis project Ga0164313, IMG submission 113735) | Subseafloor sediment microbial communities from Guaymas Basin, Gulf of California, Mexico - Guay4, Core 4569-4, 0-3 cm | ecosystem: Environmental > Aquatic > Marine > Hydrothermal vents... | reverse complement strand
TTGAAAATGGGGTAGTTATGGCTGGGATCGGCCTTCTTGGGTGATTGAGCGGGCGATGGAGGCTCAGGAGGCCGACTCACGCGCTCGCGAGAGCGGGCTGAGCCGCAAGGAGCTTGATGAGGTTGTGACAGAGGCAAACCAGGGTCCACTCGGCACGGACCTTGAACACACCTCGCAGTGAAAACCGTCTGAAGCCGCGTGGCTCCTTGATGTGGCCGAAGACCGGCTCGACAATCCCTCATGGACGGTGGAAACAGGTATGCCTGATCCGGATTCCATGGACGGTACTTCTTCGATGTCATGAACTATTCTAATTGGGACAAGGACTGCGTCCCATGCTCTATTCCTCTTTTTCTACCAACTCCTGGATCGTCTTTCGAGATTTGCGCAGCAAATCCATTAGGAGGGGCGCCGCATAGATTCCGTTGCTCAGCAACGGAATCTATGCGGTGCAGCCTCCTAGCCTGCGCCAAACCAATCCATTCCCTTTAGTTTGGTTGCAGGTCCTGAATGCCCTGCCTACAGCCGAGAGAATCACTGACTCTTCACCTCGCGCCGGTCATCTGTTAGGATTGAATCGCAATCGCTTAATATGACCAAAGCCAGGAGGAGTGAGACGATGGACCTTGCGTCGGGTTCGAAGATAGGTCGTTACCGTGCTGAGGAGAAAGTCGGTTCTGGTGGATTCGGCGACGTCTACCGAGCCACCGATCCCGTGCTCGACAGGGCCGTGGCAATCAAGGTCATCCGTACAGCGAAGGGCGAGTCGGCCGGCCGAGTCGAAGACGCCCTCGCCGAGGCGCGCACCGCATCCGCCCTCAACCACCCCTCGATCGTCACGATCCACGATGTCGACGAGCACGATGGGGAGCCTTTCATCGTCATGGAGTGGATCGACGGCAGGTCTCTCAGAGAGCTGTTGACCGGGGTCCCCACGCCGCCGCAGCGAGTCGCGGTGCTCGGCAAGCAGATTGCCTCGGCACTGCTCCGCACCCACGAGGTGGGAATCGTGCACCGTGATCTCAAACCCGAAAACATCATGGTCCGCACAGATGACCTCGTGAAGATCCTGGACTTTGGTCTGGCGCTGCATCGACCTGCGGTGGATTCCAGCAACCAGGAAACACTGGGGGTGGAAATCGCCGGCACACTTCCTTACATGGCGCCTGAGCAGCTCGAGGGTGGCATCGCAGATGAGTCTTCGGATCTCTTCGCGCTCGGTGTGATCCTGTACGAGCTGGTGACCGGCAAGCATCCCTTCGCCGCGGACACGCCGTTCGCCATATCGCGGCGAATCCTCCATGCGGAGCCCGAGGCGCCCGGGTCTCTGGTTGACCTTCCGAGCGGTTGGAACGAGTTGATTCTGCAGCTCCTGAGCAAGGATCCGCGCGCCCGTGCGGCCGCCAAGGCCGATACTTTGCCGGTGCTCGAGCTCGTCGGCCGAACTGCCGACGCCGGATTGATCGTGAAGGCCGAGCAGAAGCAGCGGGCAGCACACATGGTGGGCCGCGCAGCGGAGGTCGCCGAGATCGACCGCTTGTGGTCGGAGGCCAGGTCGGGATCGGGGACCTTTGTCATGGTCACCGGAGAGGCAGGAACAGGAAAGACGACCTTGGTCCAGAACGTCGTTGCATCGTTCGCCGAAGAAGGCGGTACGATGGTCGCGACCGGAAGGTGCTCGGAGCGTCTGGGCGCCGGTGAGCCCTACCTGCCTTTCCTCGAGGCGCTGACCCAGCTGTGCGGGTCGCGACACGGAGCCCTGCTCAGGGCAATTCTGAAGAAGAAGGCGCCGACGTGGTTCACACAGCTCTTCCCCGCCTCGTTGGGCGACAGCTCGTCGCGGGACCGCCTTGAATCGGAGCTGGTGGGAGGAAGCCAGGAACGCATGCGCAGGGAGCTCGGCGACGCGCTCGAGGAGGTCGGCCGAAGCTACACGATCTGCATCCTGCTCGAGGACCTGCACTGGAGCGACCTCGCCACCAGCGAGCTGATCGCGTACCTGTCCAAGCGCATCTCAAAGCTCCCGCTGATGGTGCTCGGAACATATCGCCCGGCCGATCTGCGACGTCAGGGCCACGCCCTGCGACCGATCCTGTTGGAGATGGAAGGGCACAGGGTCTCAAGGGAGATTCGGCTCGACCTGCTCACAGAAAACGACGTGGCGGCCTACCTCGGGCTGGAGTTCGACGAACACCGCTTCCCGAAGGAGTTCGCAGCCTGGCTTCATACAAAAACGGGTGGTACGCCACTGTTCATGGCAGACGTCGTGCGATACCTGGTGAAACGTGAGGCGATTGTCAAAAGCACCCACTGGCAGCTGACCAAGGCCATCGAGGAGCTCGAGGGCGAGGTACCGGCGAGCGTGCGCAGCATGATCGAACTGAAGATGGACGTCTTGTCGGAGGAGCAACGGCGCCTCTTGGTTCTCGCCTCTGTTCAGGGAGAGACGTTCGACTCCCTCACACTTTCCGAGGTCGCGGACATCGACGAGCTGCGTTTGGAAGAGCAGTTGGAAGAGTTGGCACGCCTGCACAATCTGGTTGTGCCGGTCGCCGAGGTGGAGCTCGGGGAAGACGCTGTGACGATGCGCCACAAGTTCGTACATGTTCTCTACCAGAACACCCTCTATAACACCCTCACCCTCAAGCGGCGAATGCTCCTTCACGAACGCGTCGGCGGAGTGCTCGAGGGATACTCCGGCGTCCAGGGCGGGCCCGGGGCGGCAGAGCTTGCGCAACACTTCGACCGGGCACGAAAACCAAAACGGGCGTTGCCTTACTTCATCAAGGCGGCGGAAAACGCTGTCTCCAAGTTCGCCCACACCCAGGGTGAAGCGTACTGTAACCGTGCCATCGAGCTGGCGATGAAGCTCCCCGAGGACGAACGAGACCGCCCTTTGCTCGGCATCTTGAAAACGCAAGGCAAGATCCTCTTTGAGATGAGTCGGCTGGAGGATGCCGCCTCGGTTTTCCAACAAGCCCTGGAATGCGCCGAGCGGCTTGGAGAGGTCGACTCACAGATCGAAACCCTTTTCAGCCAATCCGTGGCGCTCTTCTGGGACAAGAAAAACGACCAGCTCGAGCGTAAGGTCGAGAAGATTCTCACCATGGCCGAAGAGCACGAGCAAGACGGTGCTTCCGCTCCTGCCCACCTCATTCTCGGCATGCAGCGCATATGCTACGGACATCTGGACGAGGCTGACCGATTGCTCAAGCTGTCCGAGCAGGAGATGGGAGAAACCCAGAACCTGCAGGTTCTCGCGCGTACGACAACCTGGCGCGGAGCCGTCTTGTACTTCCGCAGTGACTATGATCGCGCCCTTCGAGCCTTGAAGAGGGCCGAGGGATTGGCGAACGAGACCCATGATGGTTTTTTCCTCTTACAGGCTCGCTTCTTTCAAGGATTGGCAATGGCCAACTCGGGCCATCTCGCTGATGGGTTGCAGACCATCGACCGAGGCCTCGATATGGCGGAGAAGAACCACGACCTCTTCTGGCTCGGTCGTTTTCCCAATTGCCGGGGATGGATCCATGCCGAGGCCTTCGACCACGAAACAGCACTCGAGCTCAACCGGGAGGCGGTGGTGATCTCGCGCGAGACCGGTTTCTTAGAGCCGGAGGCCAATGCCAGGATCAACCTCGGTATCGTGGCCACCCGGCTGGGTGAGTTCGATCTTGCCCGGCAGTCGTTTCTCGATGCCGACGATCTGTTTCTACGGGATGAGTGGTTCAAGTGGCGCTACCGGCTCCGTCTGCTGTGCGCCTGGGCCGATCTTCTGCTCAAACAAGGGGATCCTCAAGGGGCGCATGAAAAGGCCAAGCTCGGTCTCGAGGCCGCGGAGAAAGCCGGGGCACGTAAGTACTGCGCCCAGTCGAGCCTTCTCCTGGGACGAATCGCTCTGGTCGAGGACAGAATTGCGGACGCCGAGCGCTATCTCACAGCGGCGGTCGGCCACACCGAAGACCTGCAGGCGCCCGTCATCGCCTGGAGGACCTACGCCGCTCTCGGGGACCTTCACCGGGCCACACACCGTGACGACGAAGCAAGGGACGACTATGCGGTAGCCCGCCAGCTGCTGCTTCTCATGGCGGAGCAATCTTCCGAATCATTTGGCAAGAGCATTCTCGCCAGCGAGGAAGTCCGTAATCTCGAGTCCTAGGAGGCTGCACCAACTCCTTGCGCTCTGGTCGTTTGCAAAAAGCCTCGACATACCACCAGTATTCCTGCATTTTTTTTGCAAACACCAGAGCATCACGGACTTGGCACATCTCATCCGGCAGAATCGCTCAGTTTAGGTCAGAGTTTTTTCAGCAGCTGGTTGGCGGTGGTCAGGGTCGGGTCCCATGTTGGGCCGAACGGGGGCGCGTAGGCTAGGTCGCACTGGCTGAACCGCGCCACCGTCATCCGGTTGTGGAGGGCGACGGCGGGTGCATTGATCCGGTGAGCCACTCCCTCACGTCCCACCATCTGCATCCCCAGCAGGCGGCCGGACTTTCGGTCGCCCACCATGTGGTTCCAGATGGGCGTCGATCCGGGATGGCCATGAGCCCGTGAGCGGGTCTTGATCACCACGCCGACAGGGTCAAAGCTGGACGCCCGAGCTTCGTCAATGTTCAGGCCGGTGCGGGCCACCTCGAGTCCGAAGACCTTGAAAACCGCCGTGCCGGCGATCCCCTCGAGCTCGGTCGGCCTGCCGCAGACATTGTCGGCCACCGCCCAGCCGGCCCGGTTGGCGCGCAGGGCCAGCGGGATCCACGTGCGCTGACCATCGACGACCTGAAAGGCATCCGCACAGTCGCCGGCTGCAAAGATGTCCGGCTGCGAGCTGAGCATCCGGCGGTCCACCCGAATGGAATCGCCGATGGAAAGGTCCAAGCCCGCGTCCGCGGCCATGGCGCTGTTTGGGGTGACACCGATGGCCACCAAGACCATATCGGCATCGAGGGTCTCCTCGTCGCACACCACCTTCAACCGAGACTCTCCCCCGTTGCTCTTTTTGATGGCGGTGACGCCCTGCCCGGCGTAGGTACGCACGTCATGAGCATGCAGCTCATCGAGAACGACCTGGCTCATTTCATCCGGCATCCAGGGGAGAAAGATAGGTCGGGGTTTGACCATGGCAACGTCGACATCCAGGGCCCGCAGGCTCTCGGCCATCTCGAGGGCGATGTAGCCCATGCCGATGATGACGACCCGGCGAACCTCGCGGCTGCCGAGGAACTCCTTGATCCGGCGTCCCTCCTCCAGACTCTTGAGCACCATCACTCCGGGCAGGTCGAAGCCCGGTAGGTTGGGGCGGATGGCCGAGGCTCCGGTGGCGATGAGCAGCTTGTCATAGGAGACCTCGAACGGCTCACGATGGCGAGCGTGCCCCGAGACGGTCCCGGAAACAGGATCGATCCTCTCCACGCGATGTCCCGTCCGTAAATCGATGCCGTTCTTGTCACGAAACACCTCGGCACGCCGAACCACCAGATCTTCGATATCCCGCTGCGGATCGGCGAGATTGTATGGCATGCCGCAGGCGCTGTAGGAGACATCCTCGGTAGCCTCGAGAACCACCACATCGAGCTGCGGATCGATCCGCTTGGCGCGACTCGCGGCACTCATTCCTGCGGCATCCCCGCCGATGATGACGAATTTCATGGGTTGTTCCTCCGTCGCGTTAGACTTCGATGGTAGTGCCCGTGTGGAACGTCTCGAGCGTATCGCCCACTACTCCCTGGAGCACCTGGAATCCCTTGGCCCCGGTACAGTGAGCCGAATAGACCTTGCCTGGCGAAAACGTCAGCATCTCTCTACCCATGTCCTCTATCAGGCCGGCGATCCGCATCCAGGCCTCCTCGTCGCCGGTGGCCGCCGATCATGACGATCGGGTCGTCTCCGAGTCTACTTCACTCGCATTGAGTCCGCGGAGATCCTGACCACACATTCACCTTTGGCGAGTTCTAGCCCGCACTTCTCACCAGCTGTTCGACTGCGGCCAACGATGCACAGCACTTCTGGCTACCGCGCCTCGTCGCCCTCGTGACGAAACCTGGTGAGAAGTGAGTGCTAGGCTCTTCGCCATGGTGCTCTTGCTCGGAATCGTCGTGGTCGCCGCAGCTGTCCTGTGGGCTGGAATGGCGATCGTGTCCCACCACTACCGCACGCCTCGTGTGTCGCACCGGCGCGACCCCGGGGCCGACGGGATCGGTTTCGAAGAAGTCCGCTTTCCGACGGTGGGTGGCAAGCGGCTTTACGGCTGGTGGATCCCCGCAGCAACGGGCCAAGGTGCGCCGACACTGGCTCTGGTACACGGCTGGGGACGCAATGTCGAGAGGATGTTGCGGTTCATTCGTGAGCTCCACCCTGCCGGGTTCAACCTCATCGTCTTTGACGCCCGCAGTCACGGCAGCTCCGACGCCGACGGCACTGCCAACATGCTCAAGTTCTCGGCCGATCTCCGTGCGGCCCTCGACGAAGCGGTTCGACGGGGCGCTGACGCGGGAGGGCTCGGCGTGCTCGGGCTGTCTGTGGGTGGCGCCGCTGCGATTCACGCGGCTGCTCATGACCCGCGGATCGGGGCCGTGGTCACCATCGGCGCTTTTGCACACCCCGGCGATCTCATGCGGCGCGAGCTTCGGTCGAGGGGCGTGCCTTCAGTGCTGGCACCGCTCATTCTGAGGTACGTCGAGCACAAGATCGGGGCACGCCTGAATGACATCGCCCCGGAGCGTCAGATTCCCAGGATCACCGCGCCGGTGCTCTTGGTTCACGGAGAGGACGATGTCGTGGTGCCCGTCGACCACTGCCGCCGCCTCGCCACGGCGGGCGGTGGGAACGTCGAGACCCTGATCCTTCCCGGCCGCGGCCACTCCGACTGCAACCGCGATCACGAGTTCTGGCCGCGCGTTCTTTCAGTGTTCCATCGGATCTCCCACTCCAAGAAACACGGGGATTAACTCATCACCTGATGTTACAGACTCGCCGGCCGCAGCAGGAAGTTAGTCGGTCAGAACCTCCAGCACCTCGCGAAGCGCCGCGCGGATGGGAGCCAGAGCCGGCGTCTCTTCATTGACAAGCTCCCTCGTCCGACCGTCGAATACCACGGCGCCATCCTCCAGCAGCACGACCCGCGGGGCTGTCCGCAGGGCGTCGAGCGGATCGTGGGTGACATGGAGCATCGAAAAGCCCCCAGCTTGCTGGCGCTGCCGCAACAGCTTGGTCATCTCGAGCTTGAGCGGGAGATCGAGCGATGCGAACGGCTCGTCGAGCAGAAGCAGCTCGGGGCGCGGCGCCAGCGCGCGGGCCAGGGCCAGGCGCTGGCGCTCTCCGCCGCTGAGTTCGGCCGGTCGAGACCCGGCGCGGTCGCCGAGCCCAACGTCGTCGAGTGCGGCGAGGGCCAGCTCATCCGCCTTCCGGCGGGACAGGGATTGGCCGCCAAGCACGAAAAGAAGGTGTTGCACCGCAGTCATGTGTGGCCACAGTGCCAGATCCTGAAAGACCAGCGAAATCCGGCGTCGTGATGGCGCCACCAGGCTGCGGCCCCCCTCACTGACCTTGCGTCCCCCCAGCGCGACCGTCCCGGCGATGGCGAGCTGCAGGCCGGCGATGGTACGCACCAGCGTCGTCTTGCCGCTGCCGGAGGCGCCCATCAGGGCCACCCGCTCCCCGTCCGCGATCGTGAGGCCGATGTCGTGCAGGACCATGTGGCGACCCAGCTCGACCCGCAGTCCGGTGATGGCGAGGGACGTTGTCATGCCGTCCGCCTTCGCGTGATCGCCGCCAGGAATGCCAGCCCGAGCAGGGCGGACAGGCCTACCTGCAACAACGCCAGTGTTGCGGTCTGGGCCGGCGGCGCGTTGGCCTCCAGCGTCAGGATCCGCACCGCCAACGTCGCACCACCGGGCGGGTAGACCGCCAGGATCGTATCCAGATCGCGCAGAACCAGCAGCGCAACGGCCGTCCCCACCGCGACCGTCGCTCGCCTCACCGGCGGGGTCGTCACCCGCAACCAACGCGCCGGCACACTCGTTCGCGCCACCAGCGCCGCCTCCTCCTCGGCCGCCGGAACGGCGTCAAAGGCAACCTTGAACGCGCGCTGCGCCAGGTAGAGGTATCGCCCCACGAGGCCGAGCACGACCACCACCGGAGCACCGTAGATCCAGCTCGTCACCGGGCGGTTCCACAGTGCGATCAGTCCGATGCCCAGCACAACTCCGGGCAGGGCCAGACCCAACAACGCGGCGCCTGCGGAGAAGACCTGCTTGGCCGGATCGCGGGCCCAAGCGTGACCGCCGAGCAGACCAAGAGCAACCAGCGGCACCGTCGCTCCCACCACGTATAGAAGCGTCCGACCCACCGACTCCAGGGCTGGGCCCAGGGCCGACAGCGGATCAGAACTCGAAGTGGCCATCCACACCAGTCCCAGGAGCGGCGCCACACCAACCAACCCCGCTGTGATCAGTGCGGCCACCCGGATAGACCCACGGCCCAATAACTCTGGAGCAGGTCCGTGGCCGGCCCGGGCCGAGGGCAGGACGGCGCCACCCCGGTCAAGGCGCAGCAGTGCCGCCGCCCCGGCCAACGCCACCAGCACCATCGGCAACGATCGGGACAGCGCCTCACCGGGCAGAAAAGACAAATCGGCGAGCCGCGCGAACACGGTTCCGGCGTAGGTTTGAACACCCAGCAACATGGGTACGGCGACCTCCCCCAGCGTCAGCAGGAATACCAGGGTCGCCCCGGCTGCGGCCGCCGGCAGGGCCTGCCGTGCGACGACCCGCACCATCGCGGCCCGCGGGCCACGAGCCAGCGCGGCGGCTTCCAGCGGGGTGGGGTCCATGCCACGAACCGCGGCCAGCACCAGCAACGTCACCAGAGGTGTCAGCGCCAAGATCTGGATCGTCACGAAACCGGCCTGCCCGTGAAACAGACCATCGACGACCACTCGCAGAGGGGACCCCAGAATCGTGTCGAAAGGTCCGCCACGCGCCAGCCCGTGGACGACGCCAAGCGCCAGCAGGTAGGGCGGCAGACACAGCGGCAGCATGTGCAGCACCGCGCCGGTCCGACCCCAGCTCGAACGGACGGTGGCCAACGCCACCCCCAACCCGAGGCCGCCGGAACCGGCGATTGCGCCGGTGATGGCGGCCAGTGCCGCGCTGTTCAGCAGCAGCCGCCGCAGCACCGGATCGGTCAGAACAAACCACGGCGGCGTCACCTCCGCGCTGTCACCGGACGACTGCATGCCGGCCAACGCGACAAGCGGAGCAATGATGCACAATACGGCCGCGAGCCCGGACAGAACGTGGCCCGCGCGCACGTCCGCAGCTCGGGCCAGACTCAAGGTCCACCGGTCCCTTCGGCCCACGCCATGAACCCGGGATGGAGTCGCTCCACTGCATCACCGAGCGTCGGATAGTCGACCTCCATCGCGTCGATCTCCGCCACAGATAGCACGTTCTGGGGAGTCGGCACACCGGCGCGCAGCGGCATTTGGCGACAGGCGGCCTCGGCCAGCGCCCGCTCCACCTCCGCCGAAACCAGGTAGTCCATCAGCGCCTCGGCGGGCCCGGGGTTGGGGCTCTCGGCGATTCGGACCGCGACCGTGGGGATCACCAACGTGCCGAGGTCCCCATCGTCGGGGAAGATTACGGCCACCGGGGCGCCGCTCTCCACGGCCACCGCAGCGTCATCGGTGTCGACCACGCCCCACGCCACCTCCCCGGCGGCGACCAATCGCTTGACCTCGCCGTTGGATGCGGCAACACGGACCCCGTTCTCGCGCAACCCCGTCAGAAAGGCCCGTCCCTCCTCGTCTCCCCATGCCTCGAACAACGCCGCGATATGGGTCGTCGTCGTACCGTAGGCCGGGTTGGCGATCGCAGTTCGATCCTTCCACCTCGGCTCCAGGTAGTTGCGGATCGAATCGGGTCGCTCATCCTCGGGGACCAACTCGGTATTGACCAGGATCACGCGGGCACGGGCGGAGAACCCGGTCCACGTGCCATCCATGGCGCGGAACGCGGCCGGGATGCCCTCGGCCGCCGCCGGCTCATATGGCGCCACCAGCCCGCGGGTGATCAGGATCTGCGGTCGGATCGGGTCTCCGGACCAGAAGACGTCGGCACGTGGGTGCTGAGACTCGGCGAGCAGGCGATTGAGGACCCCGGTCGACTTGGTTTCCTCGGTGTCGTAGACGGCCCGGACGTTGATTCCGGAGAGCTGCTCGAACGCCAGCAGCACCGGCTCGGCGAAGACCTGGTCCACCGAGGTGTAGACCACCACCTGCTCGGATGGTGCTCGCGCGCAGCCCAGCGCCGCCGTCACCGCGAACAGGCCTGCGATCAGAACTACCCTCCGGCGCGTCATGAGCCCACCGGCGTCACGTGCAGATCGTCGAAGAGTGCCGCGGCGTCAGCCTTGGTCCACAGACCGACCAAGCCTGCCCCGGCAAAGGTCTCATCGTCCACGCTGAGCAGCTTCTCACCGTCGAAGTAGCAGTCGATGTGGGCGCTGACGGCCACTACCCGGATCACGTGCCAAGCCGAAGTGTCGCCGGTCGCCGCGGCGGTGGCCAGCTGCTTGCGGCGCCCGTCCTTGACGAAGTAGAGGCGGAAGTTCTTCTCCAGCGGGTTCCAGCGCGCGATGTAGTAGTTCGCAGAGTCGGCGGCCCGCCACACCGGTCCGCCGCCCTGGTCTTCCTCACCCGAGACGGCCGATACCGCCACACTCAGATCCAGGTCCTGGAAGCGAGCGCCATCGGCCAATGCCACATTGAAGGTGGCCCCATAGTTCGCCGAAGAAGTCACTCCAAAGACATTCGGCGCCGATGGAGCATCGGACTGCGCCACCATCTCCCAGGTCGCCGGTGTCCCGGCGCCGTTGGTCTCGGCCGGACGCCAACCGTCCGGGACCGCGCCCGAACTCCCGGCGTCGAAGGACCACCCCTGGCCCATCGTGTTTGCGGCGACCGAGGTCTCCGCTGGTGGCGGTTTCTCCACGGTGAGATCCGGACTCGCGGCGCCCCCGCTTTGCGCGGGTTCTCCAACGCGCGAATCCGAGCGGCAAGCCGTGACGGCAGTGGTCAGGGAAATACCGAAGAGCAGGGCAAGGATGCATCGAAACGCTTGACTCATGCGTGACCTCCTGAAGAATACGATGGTACCGCAAAAACTGAACCGGGCGGCCATCGACATGGCGGTGTCGCCACCGTTGCCGCGCGGTACCCAACTGCCGAAACCGAGGTGCCAGACGATGCCCCGGCTTTCGTCGACCGCGAGTACCTGGAGGAGATCCTCTCGGTGCTCGATCGCGCCGCAGCCGCCGGCGGGCTTTTCGGAGCCCGCTCGCATTTTCCTTTCGACCTGGTCGATCCACATGAGATCGCGCGGTCCAGTTGAACAATCACTCAAGTAACATCTTCTCAGTGGTTTATACTCGCTTTGTGTTGAGAGCTCGTTTTCCGTTCCCGACGAAAGGCCTGGTCTGGGCGTGCCTGGTTGTACTCGGATGGGCTGTCGGTGGCACTTGGATGACCCACACCTGTCAACCCGCACACCCGCACGACGCCAACAACGCTCTCACCATCGAGAGCGGTAGCCCGGTGGCGGCAGATCCAACCGCCGGTTGGCAGCACAACGACGCCGGCGTGTGCGCCTCGTGTGGGGTGATCCGGACTCTCCAGAGCACCTCGATCACAGACGTACCGGTGGTCGCGCCGATCAAGGTGGTTGACGATCTTCGGCTCGCGGCAGCGGCGTCTGTCGCCCCGCCGATCCGACTCCCGAGTTCAGCGCGTTCACCTCCCTCGCGCTGAACCTGCCGCAACCACCCGACCGATAGCTCTCCATTCCTCCATGGGAGGTTCTCATGCATGCCTGTTTCCCGCCGTATCGCCTCGTGGGTGTCGTACTTGTATTTGTTGCGCTCACAAGCCCACTGCCGGCGGCGCCGCCATCGGGCGCCGGCGCCGGCAACACCGTTACCGGTCTCATCGTCGAGGCGGGCGGCAACGATCCTCTCCCCGGCGCCCAGGTTCGACTCGTCGAGTTGGATCGAGTCGTGTTCAGCGATTCAGGCGGTCGTTTCAGTTTTGGTAATGTCCCTCCCGGTACCTTCACCATCGGTGTTCACCTGGCGGGCTACTCCAGCTTCCACGAAGTCATCGAGGTTCCCGGCGCCGCCGACTTCACCATCGAGCTCGCGCAGACCCAGTTCGAGGACGAGATCTCCGTCACGGCTTCGCCATTCGCCGTCAACCGGCTCGAGATCGCTCAGCAAGTTGACGTGGTGCCGGGCGAACAGGCCAAACGCGAAAGCACGGCATCCCTGGGTCAGGCGCTGGCATCCACGCCGGGCGTCGCCAACATTCCGACCGGGGCGGGCCTCGGCACGCCCGTCATTCGCGGTCTCTCGGAGAACCGCATCCGCGTGCTCAACGACGGTGTTCCGCTGAACCACCAGCAGTTCAGCTGGCGACACTCGCCCAATGTCGAGGCGAGTCTCGCCCGAACCATCGAAGTGGTCCGAGGCCCCGCCAGCGTGCTCTACGGGCCCGACGCCATGGGCGGCGTGGTCAACGTCATTCAGCCGCCGCTGCTGGTTTCCCACGGCGCCCGGCCGATCGTGCACGGCGAGATCGCCGCCGGCTGGGGGTCCAATGCCGGCGAGTTCACCGGCAGAGCCGAGGTCGAGGGCGCAGTCGGCGCGTTCGGGTGGGATCTCGGTCTGGTTCATCGCGACTCCGGCGACATGGTGACCCCCGACGGTCCCCTCGATAATACCGACTTCGAGCAGACCAACGGGAACATGGCCGTCGGCCTGACCGGCGCTTGGGGCACCGCCCGCCTACGATGGAACCACTGGGAGCTCGAGACTGGCTATTACCGTCCGGAAGGTTTTCGGCTCGGGCTCGAGGACGATCTTGTGGCGGGCAATCTCTACATGCCCACATCGATCGGCGACATCGAGATCAAGGCCGGCCACCAATCCAATACCCGCAAGGCCTTCCCGGCGCCCCTCGAGGGCGTAGCGGCCGTTGATCTCAAGCTGGTGACGACGAGCGTGCGCGCCGGTCTGCACCACCGCCCCATCGGGTCGTTTCGCGGGCGGCTGGCGGTGGAGTACCTCGGCCTCGACAACACTACACGGGGCCTCGGCGAGCTGTTGCCGGAGTACTCGAGCAACGGCTTCGCGATCATGCTCTTCGAGGAGGGCCGCTTCTTCCAATCGCCCGTACTCGACTACGACCGTCTGATCCTCAGCTTCGGTGCACGATTGGATTCATCCGATCTCGATGTGCCGGCGGATCCCGACTTCAACCTGCCCGACGGTTTCACCGCCGACTACGGTTCGATCACCGGATCACTGGGAATCGTCTACCGCCTCAACTCATGGTTGTCTCTGGCCGGCAATCTGGGACGCGGATGGCGCCCGCCGAACGCCTTCGAACTCTTCGCCCAAGGAGTCCACAATGGCGTCTCGGCGATCCAGCTCGGCAACCCGGACCTCGAGGAGGAATCCAACTTCAACGGTGAGCTCTCCGTCCGCGTGGCGACCGGTCGGCTTCGTGGCTACCTCACGGGTTATCGCACCGACTTCGACCGGTTCATCTACATCGCGGACACGGGGGAGGTCGTGGGCAACCTGCCTGTTTTCGAGTACCGCCAGGCGGACGCCACCCTGCAGGGAATCGAGGCATCCGTCGAGGCATCGGCCACCGATTGGCTGGTCGTCGGCGCGACCTACACCTGGATCGACACTGAGAATATCGAGACCGGCGATCGCCTGCCCCAGCAGCCAGCCAATCGCTGGCAGCTGCGAGCCGCGGTGGAAGGACGAAGGCTCGGTCCCATGCGCTCGCCCTTCGCCGGTCTCGATGTACATCTGGTCGATTCGCAGGAGGTATCGGGCCCGGACGAGCCCTTTGGTGTCGGCACCGACAGTTACACGCTGGTCGATCTGCGTGCCGGCTTCGACGTGCCCGCGGGAAACCTCACCTGGGGCCTTGTTCTGACGGTACGGAATCTCCTCGACGAGGCCTACACGGACTTCCTCTACAGCTACAAGGCCGTCGCCCAGAACCCGAGCCGCGATGTGCGGCTGGTGGGAAGGCTCAAGTTCTGACTGTGTGATCGTCCAATAAGAATGCGGCACAGCCATCACAGAACCGAAGATCTTTGAGATCGATCTCCTCGGGCAGCCGCGATGCTGCCATCACACACCAGGGCAGGCGGCAGTGGACGAGGCCGAGAGTGTGACCGAGCTCGTGCAAGACCTCCTTGGCCAGGCGCTCCCGCGTTCGACCGGTTCCCTGGGGGAAACCTGCATACTCGGTGCACAGCCGATGAACGGACGCGATACCGACCTGGCCGCCGAGCTGCGCGGCGCCGAAGACATGGGTGAAGACAGGAAGGTAGAGGTCAACTGAAGCGATCCCGATCCGGCGCTCTCCGGGTCGCGGAATCGGCACGAGCAATCGTTGCATGAGCTCAGTCGCCAAATATTGACGTCGATTCGGGTCGAACGCCGGTCCCGGGTCAAGCTCCCAGTCGGCGATGTGGACCTCGCGATGGAGGCAGGACTCGAGGTCGTGGCGAAGCTCGGGCATCATCCTGGGAGGCAGGGCCCCAACCGGTACCAGCTCTAACATCTTTACCCGGGTCGGTCGATTCCGTACTTGCGCATCTTGTTGTACAGAGTGGCGCGGTCGATCCCGAGGAGACGGGCCGTCTCGCTGACATTGAACCCGGTGCGATCGAGAACCTGCCTGATGTGGAGGTTTTCGACGGTCACCAACGAGAACCGGTCTTCACTCTCGATCTCGCCGCGGCTCGGGAGGTGGCCGCTGATCGGGAGGTGCTCGAGTTCGATGGTGGTCCCACGGCATACCACCAGCGCCCGCTCGACGGCGTTGGCGAGCTCACGCACATTTCCGGGCCATGAGTAGCTCCTCATTAATTTTTCCGCCTCGGGAGAGAAACCCGTGACCTGCCGGCCCATGGCGGCAGAAAAAGTACGAAGGTAGTGATCGGCGATGGGCTGGATATCACCGACGCGATCGCGCAGAGGTGGGATCCTGATTTCGAAGACGTTGATGCGATAGAAGAGGTCCTCACGGAAGCCACCCTCACTGACCGTTTCCTCGAGATCGCTGTTGGTGGCGCAGACCACCCGAAAGTCAACTTGGATTTCGTGGTTGCCGCCGAGGCGAGTCACCTTCTTGTCTTCGAGGATCCGCAACAGTTCCACCTGCACCTTGGGCGAGATCTCGCCGATTTCGTCGAGGAAGAGGGTTCCCCCGTCGGCCAGCTCGAGCTTACCCTTTCGCATGGCGGTGGCACCGGTGAAAGACCCCTTCTCGTGACCGAAGAGCTCAGACTCGAGGATCCCCTCGGGCAGGGCGCCGCAGTTGACAGCCACCATTGGTCCGAACGCGCGTGGGCTGCGGGTGTGAATCAGCCGCGCGACCAGCTCCTTGCCGGTTCCGGACTCACCACGAATAAGCACCGTGGTTTCCGTGGGGGCCACCGACTCGACCAGCTCCATCACCGCCGCCATGTCGGTGCTGTCGCCGACGATCAGGCGTGGCCCCGCACCTTTGATGCGCTCCCTGAGAAGGACGTTCTCCTTACGCAGACGCTGCTTCTCCCACGCCTTCTCGACCACCCTGGTCATCTCCTCCGGGTCAAAGGGCTTGGCCAGATAGTCGTACGCCCCCTCCTTGAGGGCCTGTACCGCCGTGGGCACAGATGCGTACGCGGTGATGACGATGATGGCCAGGTCGGGGTCGACCTCGAGGATGCGGTGCTGCAGCTCGAGACCGTCCATCCCAGGCATCCTGATGTCGGTGATGACGATGTCGAAGGATCGCCTGCCGAGCAGCGCCAATGCCTGCTTTCCGCTGTCCGCGGTCACGACGTCGTAGCCGTCCTCGGCGAACCAGTGGGAGAGGGATTCGCGGACGTGCAGCTCGTCGTCGACGATCAGCAACTGGGGGACGGTGTCGTTCATGCCCTTCCCTCCTCGTTGTCGGTCCCGGGTGGGTTGATGGGAAG
>Ga0164313_10002635_pt1 | contig 16044 bp, 11 predicted proteins | sample GuaBasSedimGuay4_FD_113735 | JGI IMG/M metagenome (GOLD analysis project Ga0164313, IMG submission 113735) | Subseafloor sediment microbial communities from Guaymas Basin, Gulf of California, Mexico - Guay4, Core 4569-4, 0-3 cm | ecosystem: Environmental > Aquatic > Marine > Hydrothermal vents... | reverse complement strand
GAGGGGATTCTCGTGGCAACGCTCGTTGAGCAGCAGAACCCTCATCGGGCGCGCCATGGGATGCCTGCGGTCGCGTTGCTCTGATTGAGCAGTGCCCTCATCGTACTCCTTGAGACGAGCGCAACAGAGATGCTGCGAAAGCGCGTGGATCCCGTCGATCCGACGCTCATCCAGGGCACGCACGACGTAGCGCCATGCCGCCGAAAAACCACCCCCTGCGCAGCGTCTGCAAACTCGGCGCCGAGGCCTGGCTACCGACCGCCCCCCGCCCCGCGATCCCACCCCAGCCCACGCCCCCCAAGACTCAACCCCGGGCGCGGCGTGAGCGGGCGAGGCGTCGGGGGGTGGTTGCCGACCGACCCACGGCGCCGCCACGCGATCCCACCGACACCACGCCCCCCCGCGCCGTGCCGGAGAGAGGCCACCACCCCCCGACGCCTCGCCCCCACCCCAGCCAACGCCCGCAGCCCCTCAATCCAGCGAAACCCCCAACAACGTCTCATCATCATCCGCCGGCCGCCCCCCCCGCCACTCATCCACCGCCCCCAGCACCCGATCGAGCAGGGCCTCCCCTTCATGCGCTCCGCTGGTCACCACCTGCGCCAGGCGCTCGCGCCCGAACTGCTCGCCGCCGTTGCGCGCCTCGATGATGCCGTCGGTGTAGATCAGCAACTGATCGCCGGGGTGGATCTCGGCGCGGGTCTGCTCCCAGTCGAGTTCGGGCAGCGCCGGCGACACCAGCGGGCCCGTGAGCTGCAGCTCGTCGAGGCTGCCCTCGACGCGGCGGATGAGCGGGCGTGGATGCCCGGCGGTGACGTACTCCAGCATGCGATCGTCGCGGAAGATGCGCCCGGCGAAGAGGGTCACGAAGCGCCCTTCGTCGAAGGGCGCGATGGCGTTGGCGATGCGGCGCACCACGGCCAGCGGCTCGAAGCGGTCGACGCGCGTGGCGCGGTAGGCGGCCTTGATGATGCCCACCATCATGGCGGCCGACACGCCGTGGCCCGACACGTCGGCCTGGATCACGGAGACGCCGCCGCGGCCGGCATCCACCCAGTCGTAGAAGTCGCCGCCCATGGCCGCGCAGGCCTCGTAGCGCGCCGAGACCGTCACGCGCTGCAGACGCTGCGTGCCCTGGGGCATGAGCCCGAGCTGGAACGCGCGGGCCTCCTGCAGCTCGGCCTCCAGGCGTTGGGTGTGCGCGCGGTTCTCGGCGTTCAGACGGCGCACCTCGAGGCAGCGTTCCACCAGCGTGATCAGCACGTCACGGTCGAACGGCTTCTGCACGAAGTAGAAGGCCTTCTCGCGGATGGAGCGGATGAGCTGGGCGTCCAGCTCGTGCACCACGCCGGTCATGAAGATCACGTCCACATCGGGCACCACCTTGCGCAGTCGGGTGGCCAGCTCGAAGCCGTCCATGTGGGACATGCGGATGTCGAGCAGGGCGATGTCAGGCGCGAAGTCCGGCGCGATCACCAGCGCCTCGCCCGGCAGGCGCACGGCCAGCACCTCGTGCCGGCTGCCCAGCACACGCTCGGTGGAGCGCAGCATGGCCGCGTCGTCATCCACGATCAGGATGCGTGCCTCGCTCATGTCTCGAGCTCCGCAAAGGGCAGGTGGACCAGGATGCTGGTGCCCTCGCCGGGCACGCTCTCGATGTTCATGGCGCCGCCCATGGTCCATACGATCGAGCGGCAGATCGAGAGCCCCAGACCGTTGCCGTGGCGCTTGGTGGTGAAGAAGGGCTCGGAGACCCGCTGCAGGTCGTCTGCGGCGATGCCGCGGCCGGTGTCGCGCAGGGTCAGCACGACGTGCCCTTGGGCGGCGCGCGCCGAGACCGAGAGCGTGCCGCCGGACGGCATGGCGTCGCGGGCGTTGACCGTGAGGTTGAGCACGACCTGTTCGAGCTCGCCCAGGCTGCCGCGCACCGAGGGCAGTGCGTCGGGCAGGTCGAGCTTCAGCTTGACCCCCTGGCGCCGCAGGCCCTCCTCGAGCACGGCCAGGGCTGAGCGCGCGGCGCGGCCCACCTCCGCGTGGCCCAACTGGCCGCGCTGACCCTGCCCCAGGGCGAGCATGCCGCTGAAGATGCGCCGGCACACGTGCACCGAGGCCTCCACCTGGGACAGGTCATCGAGCAGCACGTCGGGCTCGAGCCGGCCCGCGCGCAGGTCGGCCGACATCTGCTGCACCAACGGCAACACGGCGCCCATGGCGTTGTTCACATCGTGGGACACGCCGCGGGCCAGGTCCGCCATGACGTGCTTGCGCTCGGCCTGCAACATGCCCTGCTCGAGCGATTCGGTGCGCTCCAGGTTGGCCACGGCCACCGCCACCTGGGGCAGGAAGCCGTGCACCAGCCCGGCCTCCCACGCGTCCAGCGCCTGGGGCTGGCAACTGGCCACCTGCAGCAATCCCAGCAGGCGATCGCGCGCCACCAGCGGCGCCAGCAGCACCGAGCCCGCGTGCTGATGCGTGTCTTCCAGCGCCGTGTCGCGGCTGCCCTGCAACAGGGCCGCCAGCACGCAGCCGCCCGGCGCGTCCGAGCGCGCACACCAGCGCCCGTCCGCGTCGCGCCGCAGCAGATGCACGGCCCCGGCCTCCAGCACCGAGAGGGCCTCGTCGTCCAGGGAGCGGCGCGCGCCGATGCGCCCGCTGCGCGCCTTGCGCCAGGCGATCTGCTCGGCCGCCAGGCGCAGCGCCCCGGCCCCCGCGTCGAAGATGAACACCGCCGCCGAGTGGTCGTAGCGCGTGAGCGAGCGCAGCCCGTGCAGCACCTGATAGAAGAGGTCGTTGGGCCGCAGCTGCTCCAGGATCTTGCGGTCGATGCGGGCACGCACCTCGGCCGCGCGCGCGTCGTCGATGCGACGCAGCTGGCGCGACGCAAAGACGGCCGCCGACGCCAGCTCGCGCCGTTCAGCCAGGGTGAAGGGCGCGGCACGGCGCAGCACGAGGTGCCCCCACACGCGCCCGCGACGTTGCAGCCCGCCGGTCATGAGATCGGGAGGCAGCTTGGGCCGGCGCGGGTCGGTCAGGAGCTCCAGGCGCTGCTGGTCGAACTGGACGCCGCGTGGCGCCAGGAAGCGCGTGGCGACAGCGGCGCCCGGGGGCGTGACGGCGACGCAGCCGGCCTGCGCTGAGAACAGCCGCAAGGCCAGGCGCAGCACGGTCTTGAGCGCCTTGTCCGAGCGGCGCACCTGATCGAGCTGCTCCGCGAGCTCGAGCCGGAACCGCAGCGACGCGACATGCAGCTCGGTCTCCGGGCCGCGCGGGGGCTCGCGCTGGGATCCGCGCTCGCGCCCAGACGTGGGCAACACGCCGTCGGAGAAGCCGTCCGTGGAGGCAACCATGGGACGCTGTTGAAGCTCCTGCGGGGCCACGCCCGGTGAATGGCGGGATGGTAGCACGGGCCCAGGAGCGCCCGCGGCCCTGTGCGTACGCCGGGTCAGGGCACGGCCGCTCCGAGCTGCCCGCGCGCTCAGGGCAGGCGCGAGAACGCCAGCCGGAAGCCCGTCTGCAGCTCATCCGCGTCGTCGTGGGCCCAGGTCGGGTGGCCGGGGTCGTCGCCCCGCCGCTTGAGCAGGTGCCGCTCGGGGCGCACCCGGTCGTGCCCGCCCGCGTCACGCTCGACGAGAGGCGAGGCGGTCCACTCGATGAACGCCGGGTCGGCCTGGTCGAGCCCCAGCTCGACGGCGCTGCGGGCCTGCGCCGCGCGGTCCCACTCGGCGGCGCTGGGCAGGCGCGCCCCACGCCAGCACGCGTAGGCCCGCGCGTCGTCGAAGCGCACGCCCGTCACCGGCGCTGACGCGCCCACGTCCGAGGGCGGCTCCCCAAGCAGCAGCGAGCGCCCGGACGCATATCCAGTCGCGCGAACAAACTGTGCGTACTCAGCGCGCGACACCGGCCGCGGGGCCAGGAAGAACGCCGGTAGCGCCAGGCGACGCGCGCCGTAGGGCGAGCGGGCCTGCTCGCCCGAGCCATAGCTGAGGGCCGAGGCCTCGAAGGCCAGCCGTTCGACCGGAGGCGGGCGCGGGGCGGCGCTCAGGGTCACATGCTCGCGCGAGTGGCGCGGCTCCAGCAGCCGCTCCCAGACGGCGTCGCCCGCGCTCACCACCAGCAGCCAGGGCCCGGGCGCCAGGGCACGGGACGCCAGGGGCAGCTCGCCGCCGTCCTGCCAGGGGCCGAGCGGAGTCAGATGCCAGGGGTCCAGCCGGCGCAGGCGCAGGCGCGCGCCGCTCGCGCCGGGGGCCGCCAGCTCGAGCGAGGGCCACCAGGCGTCGCTGGCGCTGAGCGGCAGCAGGTCCGGGTCGTCGGGCCACAGCAGGGCGGCGCTGAGCAGCCCGGGCGCCACGCCCCGCGGCGCCGGCCAGGGCTGCCCGGCACGCTCTGCGTCGGCGGCGGCCAGGGCCGCGTCACGCTCGCTGCGCCCGCGGGCGGCCAGGGCCGAACGCAAGGCCTGCACGCGCGCGTGGTCGTCGGCAGCGAGCGGCACCCACCACGCGGGCTCCTGCTGCGCGACGGCGGCCAGCTCGCGCACGGCGCCGGCCACATCGAGCAGCTTCGGCAAAGGCATGCCGGCCACGGCCCCGGGTGCGGGGAGGGTCTCCAGCGCCGCCCTCGTCCGGGCCCGCTGAGCCCCGATCCAGCCCGCTCCCAGCGCGGCGGCCAGGCCCAGACCCGCGGCCAGGCCCAGCAGCAACGCAGCGCTGCGCCTCGTCAGCAGGGCCGGCCACGACGCTGCCCACCAGGCCCCCTGGCTGCCCGCCTCCAGCGAGCCCCTGAGAGCGCCGCCGGACGCAGCGTTCGGCGAGCACTCGGGGCCGCGTGTGTCCGCCCCCCGCCCCGCCCCGACGGCGTCCGCGCCCGCACGCACGGCGCGGTGCTCGACGAAGCGCATGAGCTCGCGGGCCAGCTCGTCCGCCTGGGCGTAGCGCTGCTCGGGACGAGGCGCCAGGGCCTTGTGACAGACGGCCGCCAGGTCCCTCGGCACGCTCGGATTGAGCTCGAGCACCGGCACAGGCTCAGCGGCCTCGATGGCGTCGAGCAGGGCGCTCAGATCGTCGGCCACGAAGGGCCGGCGCAGGGTCAGCAGCTCGTACAGCAGCACGCCCAACGAGAACACGTCGGACGTCGGACCCAGCGCGGCGCGGTCGCCGCGCGCCGCCTCAGGGCTCATGTAGTAGGGCGTGCCGGCCAAGTCGCCATCACCCGAGATGGAGGCCTCTGCCAGGTCGCGCGCCAGACCGAAGTCGAGCAGGTGCGGCCGGCCCTGCTCGTCCACCAGCACGTTATCGGGCTTGAGGTCACGGTGGATGATCGAGACCTGATGAGCCGCGTGCAGCGCGTTGGCCAGCTCGGCCACCAGCCGCGCGGCGCGGGCGTTGTCGATGTCATCGACCAGCGCGTCCCTGGCGAGGTCCCCGGAGCGCGAGCTGTCCGAGCGCGCCAGCGCCCGCGCGCGCTCGTCGGCGATGTGACCACGCAGCGTGCGGCCTGGTACGTAGTCCATGGCGATGTACAGCCGACCCTCGGCCTCGCCCACCTCGTGGATGGTGACGATGGCCGGGTGGCGCAGCTTGGCGAGGGTCTGGGCCTCGCGCCGGAAGCGCAGCTCGTCACGGCCCAACGCGCCGCTGGGCCGGCGCATGACCTTGAGCGCCCGTTCTTCACCGCTGCGCTCGTCCCGCACCAGGAACACCTCGGCCATGGCGCCGCGCCCGATCTGACGCTCGACGCGATAGGGACCGAAGCGCGCGGGGCGCTCGCTGGTCGCCGGTCGTACGCCCGCCAGCAGACCGTGGATGCCCAGCAGCTCCTGGCAGCGGCCGGCCAGCTCGCCGCGCAGCTCCGCCGGCTGGCCGTCCAACCAGTGGGTCAGGTCGAACTCGGGGTCGGCCTCGCGCTGGTACAGGAAGCTAGCCAGCAGCTGTTCGAGCTGTGCGTCGGCTGGCCCACTCATGCGCTGCCTCCCCGCTGCGGCGCCCCACGGCCCCGCTGCGCACGTGAGTATACGTGAGCCCGGCCGCCCGCGGCCCGGACCGGCCACGCCCATGCCGTATCATCGTTGTGCTCCCCGACCCGCGGCTGACATGACCTCTGACGACGACAACCTGGCCCAGTCGATCGACCTGGTGAAGCGCGCTCAGGACGGCGATCCAGCCGCGCTCGACAGCCTCATCACGCGCTACTACCCCAAGGTGCGTCGCATCGTGCGGCTGCGACTGGGGCGCGGTCTGCGTCGCTGGCTCGACAGCGAGGACATCCTGCAGGGCACCTTCATCGGCGCCGTGCGCACCCTCGACCGCTTTGAGATGCGCGATGAGTCCAGCCTGCTGCACTGGCTGGGCAAGATCGCCGAGCACCAGATCAAGGACGCGGCCGACTACCACTACGCCCAGAAGCGCGACGGGCGCCGGCAGCAGTCGCTGCGCGTGACGCCCGGGAGCGACTCGTCGGACGACTTCCAGATGGAGCTGCCGAGCGACGAGCGGCCGCCCCTCGAGGGCGTCATCGGCGGGGAGCAGCTGGCGGCCATCGAAGAGGCCATCCCCGACCTGAGCCCCGAGTATCGCGAGGTCATCCTGATCCGCGACTACGAGGGCGGCAGCTGGGCCACCGTGGCCGAGCTGCTGGGCTCACCCAGCCCAGACGCAGCGCGCATGCTGTACGCGCGCGCCATCACCGAGCTCACGCGGCTGGTGCGCGTCCGGCGCGAGTCGGCCGAGGGCTGAACCGGCACGGGGTCATGGGCGGGCGTGTCGCCGCGGCAGCGTGGCGCGGCAGCGTGGCCGGCCTCATGGAAACGTCCAGGCGCTCAGGTTGCTCAGCGAGCCCGTGCCGGACTGGGTCGCGAAGGCCTGCGCGCCCTGGAAGTACGTCACCAGCCCCGACAGGGAGGAGTTGCTGGGGATGTGGTAGCTGTCCACGGCCGTGCCGCCGGGGCCCAGCACGGCGCCGCTCGGGAGCTGCACCAGCGCCACCGGGTCCAGGGACAGATAGCCCCAGGGCGGCAGCGGCAGCGGCGTCGCGAGGACCGCGGGCGCCCAGAACAGCAGGTAGCCATCGCCGGCCTGACCGCGGCTGGTGACCGAGAGCGTGCCGCCCGGGACCCAGCTGCCTGACAGCTCGATCTCCGGGATGCCGAGGGCGCGCACGGCCGCGCGGACGTCGGGCCGGCTGCCGATGATCTGGAGGCCCTGCTGAGGCGTCCCGGTGCTGGCCAGCAGGGCCCGCAGCGCCAGCGGGTCGATGTCCGCGCCGAAGGCCGCGCGGTGCATGGAGGCCAGGATCACGCCGGCGCCGGTGACGATGGGCGTGGCGCTGGAGGTGCCGCTGAAGTCGTCGGAGTACTCCTGCGTGGCCGCGCCCGACTGCAGGCTGCCGTAACCCGTGGTGGTCACGGAGAAGCCCCAACCCTGCGAGGTCAGGCGGCTGCCGTAGTTGCTGAAGCTGGCCTTGGAGAGCGCGCCGCCGTCGGAGGCCCCCACCAGCACGGCGCCGCTGTCCTGCACGCTCAGATCGAAGGCGCCCCCGTAGGCTGGCGCGTCCAGGTCGTGGCTGCCGTTGCCCGCGGCCGCGAACACATGGATGCCGTTGGCGGTAGCCGTCTGCAGCGTGGCAAACATCGCCGGGTCGTACTCGCAGGGGAACGGCCCGGGCGGAGAGCCGTAGCACTGGATCTCGATCACGAGGGCGTCTCCCGGACCCACCGCGGCGGCGCCGTTGGCCACCGCGCCGGGGATGTTCTGGGGACCGCCCACCGGCGAGTGCGTGCTCATCAGGCCGTCGGCCGCGTGGCAGATGCCGCGCACGCCGAAGCCATTGTCGCCGCCGAACAGCTCGCCCATGACGGCCGTGCCATGGTCCCAGGGGTAGGGCGCCGGCGTGAAGCCCACGTGCTGGCCCGCGAGGCTGGCGGCCACGTCCTCGTGGTCGTCGGTCCAGCCCGTCTCGCAGTCGGCGACGGTGATGCCTTCGCCGCGACCGCCGCTGAAGCTGTTGCCGTAGTCGGCGTCCACGCCCAGGGGCGCGGCCTCACGGTAGCTCTGGGAGCCCGTGAAGTCGGGCGTCGCGCCAGCGTCGCCGCCGCCGCCGACCGACAGCAGCGGGTCGCCGCCGCGGGGCGCAGGCCAGGCCAGGCTCACGAGCGGCAGCGCGTTCAGCTCGTCGCACAGGGCCCCCACGGGCTGCCCGGCGGCCACGTCCACAAAGCAGAACAGGTTGAGGTCATGCAGCGCGATGCCGCTGCGCTGCTCGCCGCTCTGACGCCAGGCGTCGAGCCAGGCCTCGCTCTGGGCGAACATGCGCCGGGGCGTGGCGCCGCGTGAAGCCAGGGCCGCGTTGACGTCGTGCAGCAGCGCGCCGCCGCGCACGAACAGGCCGTCCGCCAGGCGCACACCCGAGTCGTGCGCAAACTTCAGCTCGATCACCCCGGGGAGGTGCTCGCTGGTGACCTGCGTGAGCGCGGGCTTGGCGCGCAGGGGCGCGGGCCGAGTGGTATCGCCGCCGTAGCGCGAGAGCTCAGCCTGTGCGGCGAGCGGCAGGCTCGCGGACAACAGCGCGAGCAGCGGCAGGACCGACCGCGTGAACGCAGTCTGGACGGCGATGATCATGGCAACTCCGGTGCTGGGCGGCAGGTCGGGCGGAGCCAGCTGGCTCGACTCAGCCTAACCGGTCCCGCGCGCAGCGGCGTCCCGGCGCCCTGGGAGCCCCGCCTCAGGCGCCGGCGCCGCGCCCCGCGCGCTTGGCCATGACCAACACGTGCTTGAACTCGGCCGCGCGCACGGGCTGCACCGACAGGCGGCTGCCCTTCTGCAGCAGGCCCATGTCGGCCAGGGACGCCTCGGCCAGCAGTTGCTTGCGCGTCACCGGCACGGCAAACGTCTCCACGTGCTTCAGGTCCACCAGCACCCAAGTGGGGTTCTCGACCTTGGACTTGGGGTCGAAGTGCTTGTCGCGCTTGTCGAACGCGGTGGGGTCGGGATAGGCCTCCCCCGCCACCTCGGCCACGCCCGCCACGCAGAGCGGGTCGGCGTTGCTGTGATAGACCAACACGCGGTCGCCGGGCCGCATGTCATCGCGCATGCTGTTGCGCGCCTGATAGTTACGCACGCCGTCCCACATGCTGACGCCGTCCCGCGCGAGGTCGTCGATGGAGTAGACCGAGGGCTCGGTCTTCACCAACCAGTAGCCCTTGCGAGCTGCCGGGCTCACGCGCTCGCTTCCGTCTTGGCGGGCTTCTCGGGCGGAGGCTTGAGCCACTTCTCTTTGTAGTGCTTGAGCTCGGCGATGGACTCCTTGATGTCGCCCATGGCGCGGTGCTGATCACCCTTGCGCGGCGCCCCGGCAATGGAGCGCACGCCCCAGCGCGTGGCGCACTCCTTGAACGAGCTCACGTCGATGCAGCGGTAGTGCAGCCAGGCGTCGATGGCCGGCATCTGCAGCTTGAGGAACATGCGGTCGCACCAGATGGAGTTGCCGCACAGGGGCGCCTTCTTCTCCTTGAGGTGCTGCTTGAGGAAGGCCAGCGTCTCGCGCTCGGCGTCCGCCATGGTCATGGTCGAGGCGCGCACGCGCTCGACCAGACCCGACTTGGTGTGCATGTCCTTGACGATCGGGATCATGCGCCCGAGGTGCTCCTCGCTGGCGCGCATGATGATCTCGGGGCCCTCGGCCACCAGTTCCAACTTGGCGTCGGTGATCAGGGTCGCGATCTCGATGACCACGTTCTGCTGGGGATCGAGACCAGTCATCTCCAGGTCGATCCAGCACAGCAGGTCACTTCGGGGCGCGGTCGGGGGCGCGGTCACGGGGTCGTCTCCTCAGCCAGGAACCAGCGTTCAAGAACCAGCAGGGTATAGAGCTGCTCGTGGGCTGCAAGCTTGCCGGCGGCGTGGGCGTCGATCAGGCGTTCCACGGCGACGCGGTCGAAGAGCCCGCGCGCGGCGGCCCGGGGCGAGAGCAACACCTCGCGCAGGTGCGGCAGCAGCGGGCCGGCCAGCCAGCGGTCGAGCGGCACGCCGAAGCCGCGCTTCTTGCCGCTGAGCACGTCGGCGGGCAGCAGCCGGGACAGGGCGCGGCGCAGCACCCGCTTGCCCACCCGCGGCGAGGCCTTGAGCGCGGAGGGCAGGGAGGCGGCAAACTCCAGCACGCGCTGGTCGAGGAAGGGCGCCCGGGCCTCCACCGAGCTGGCCATGGAGGCGACGTCGACCTTGATCAGGATGTCGTCAGGCAGGTAGCGCTCGCTGTCCAGCAGCAGGGCCTCGTTGAGCGAGAGCGGCCCGGGGACGTCGGGGCCGTAGTGTGCGGGCGTGCCCAGGCGCAGGGCGCCCTCGGGACTGAGCAGGCTGGTGAGACGCGCGGCGGACCCGGCCAGGCGCCAGGCGTGGTTGCGTCGGCGCGGGCAGGCCGCCAGGGCGTCGGCGAAGCGGCCCAGGCGCGCCGAGAGTGAGCGCTGCCCGCCCACGCCTCCCAGAGCCGTGACGCGGGCCGCCAGCGCGATCAGGCGGCGCGTGACGGGCCCCTCCAGGTGCCCCGCCAGCAGCAGGGCCCGGTGCCGATCGTAGCCGCCGAAGGCCTCGTCGGCGCCGTCGCCGCTGAGCACCACCTTGACGTGCTCGGCCGCGAGCTCGCTCACCAGGAAGGTCGGCAGGGCGCTGGCGTCGGCGAAGGGCTCGCCGTGGTGGGCCAGCACGCGGTCCAGCAGCTCCAGCGCGTCGGGCCGCACGATGCGCTCGCTGTGATCCGTGTCGAACAGCCGCGCCACCCGGCGCGCGTCGCTGGTCTCATCGTAGGCCGGGTCGTCGAAGCCCATGCTGAAGGTGGACACGCGCCCGGCGCCCTCGCGCGCCATGAGCGCCACCACAGCGGCGCTGTCCACGCCCCCCGATAGCAGGGCACCCAGGGGCACGTCGGCCATGAGCCGGCGGCGCACGGCCGCGGCCAGCAGCGGCGCCAGCTCCTCGGCGGCCTCGTCCAGGGAGGGGCCGCGCTCGGGCCCCGGCGCCAGGCGCCAGTAGCGCTGCGTGCTGATGCGGCCGCCCTGCGCCACCAGCACGTGAGCCGGCGGCAGCTTGGCGGCGCCGCGCCAGGCCGTGGCCGGATGGGGCACGCAGCGAAACGCCAGGAAGTCCGCCAGGGCCTGGTCGTCGGGGGTGGTGTCGAGGTCGGGGTCGTGCCGCAGGGCGGGCAGCTCGCTGGCAAACGACAGCCCGCGCTCGGTGGCGCAGTAGGTCACGGGCTTCTGGCCGCTGCGATCGCGGCCCAGCACCAGGCGCCGATGACGACCGTCCCAGATGGCGAAGGCGAACATGCCCTCCAGGCGGGCCACGAAGTCGGGGCCCTCGCGCTCCCAGTGCTCGAGGTAGAGCGGCAGCAGCACCTCGCTGTCGCAGCGGCCGGCGAAGCTGTGCCCGGCCGCGCGCAAGTCATCGCGCAGGGCCTCGTGGTTGTAGAGTTCGCCGTTGATGACGGCCATGAGCTCGCCGCCCTCGCGCAGCATGGGCTGAGCTCCTGCCGCCGACAGGTCCACGATCGACAGGCGCCGATGGCCGAACGCGGCGGGCCCCTGAGAGGCCAGGCCCTGACCGTCCGGCCCGCGGTGGGCCAGGGCCGCGGTCATGGCCGCCACCAGCTCCACGGGCGCCGGCGCGGCCGCATCGAACAAGACCTTGCCGGCGATGCCGCACACGTCGGCTCAGCCCCTCGGCCGTGGGGCGCAGGCGCAGCTCACCCGGCAAAGAAGGCGCGCGTGGTGTCGACCACCGCGTCCTTCTGCTCGTCGGTCAGCTCGCCGAAGACCGGGATGGCCAGGGTCTCGAGCGCGGCCGCCTCGGTCAGGGGCAGGTCGCCCTCGCTATAGCCGTGGTGCGCCAGGCAGGGTTGGGTGTGGCAGCCGCTGGGGTAGTACACGGCGCAGCCCACGTCGTGCGCGCGCAGGTGCTGCATGAGCGGGTCGCGCTGCGCGGCGGGCATGCGGATCACGAACTGGTTGTAGATGTGCTTGACGCCCGGGCGCTCGAAGGGCAGCTGCACGTGCTCGCTGAGCCCGACGTCGGCGAAGCGCTGGCGGTACTCGGCCGCGTTCTTGCGGCGGCCCTCGGTCCAGCCGTCGAGGTACGGCAGCTTGACGCTCAGCACCGCGCCCTGGATGCCGTCCAGGCGGAAGTTGCCGCCCATGATCTCGTGGTGGTAGGCCGGCTCCATGCCGTGGTTGCGCATGATGCGCATCTTGTGCGCCAGCTCGTCGTCGTTGGTGGTGATCATGCCGCCGTCGCCCGCGGCCCCCAGGTTCTTGCTGGGATAGAACGAGAAGCAGGCGGCCGCGCCCATGGACCCGGCCATGCGGCCGCCCGTGTCGGCGGCGCTCAGGGCCTGGGCCGCGTCCTCCACCAGCGGGATCTGGTGGCGCTGCGCGATCTCGCCCAGGGCGGTCATGTCGACGCACTGACCAAAGAGGTGCACCGGCACGATGGCCTTGGTGCGCTCGGTGATGGCCGCCTCGACCCGGGACACGTCCAGGTTGTAGGTCGCTGGGTCGATGTCCACGTACACACACGTGGCGCCCAGGCGGTCGATGCAGCCCACGGTGGCAAAGAACGTGTAGGAGCTCGTGATGACCTCGTCACCGGGGCCGATGCCGAGGGCCATGAAGGCCACCAGCAAGGCGTCCGTGCCGGACGACACGCCGATGCCGTGCTTGGCGCCCACGTAGTCGGCGATCTCGCGCTCGAGCTTCTCGACGTAGGGCCCGCTGATGAAGGCCATGGAGTCGAGCACCTCGTCCACGGCAGCGTGGACCTCGTCGCGGATGGGCGCGTACTGCGCCTTGAGGTCGAGCAGGGGCACCTTCACGCGGGTGGCGGTCATGGCGGGGCGAGGCTCGCGTTACGGGTCGGGAGAGGGGGCCGTGCACGATAGCCAATGGAAAGGGGCTCCGGGAGTAGCCACGCGCCGAGCCCCTGCCCGGGAGGCGCGCGAGGGCATCGCCCCCTGGAGGCTGATAGTCTCCCTCCGAGCCCGCCCGACGCGCGTTCGCCGCACCGGTGCTCAGCAGCCCTCAGCGCCCGGAGAAGCCCCACCCGCCGTGCTCTTCAACTCGTTCAGCTACCTGCTCTTCTTGTGGACCGTGTACGTCCTGTTCTGGACGTGGCGCGACCGGCGCTCGTGGCGCCACTCCATGGTGCTGGTGGCGAGCTACTGGTTCTACGGCCAGGCGCACTGGGGCTACACCAGCCTGCTGGCCATCAGCACGGTGGTGGACTATTTCGCAGGGCTCGGTATCGACCGGGCCCGCGAGCGCGGCGACAAGCGCGGCGCCCGGCGCTGGCTGGCCATGAGCCTCACCAGCAACCTCGGCATGCTGGGGGTCTTCAAATACTTCGACTTCTTCGTGGACGGCTTCGAGGCGCTGTTCACGCGCATGGGCATGGACGCCGAGCTGTGGCACCTGGACGTTGCGCTGCCGGTGGGCATCAGCTTCTACACCTTCCAGACGCTCAGCTACACCATCGACATCTACAAGGGGCGCATGCGGGCCAGCAACCGGTTCCTCGACTTTGCGCTGTTCGTGTCGTTCTTCCCGCAGCTGGTGGCGGGGCCCATCGTGCGCGCGGTGGACTTCATGCCGCAGCTCGAGAACCCGCCCAAGCTGGAGCCGTCGCGGGTCTCGTCGGGGCTGTTCCAGATCCTGCGCGGCATGGTCAAGAAGCTGCTCATGGCCGACGTGCTGGGGGCACATGTGGTCGACGTCGCCTTCGCCGACGGACAGTCGCTGGGGCAGCTCGGGGCGCCGGCCCTGATCCTGGTGACCTACGCCTACGCGCTGCAGCTCTACGGCGACTTCGCCGGGTACAGCGACATCGCCATCGGCAGCGCGCGCGTGCTCGGGTTCGAACTCAAGAAGAACTTCGATGCACCCTTCAAGGCCATCAACCTGGAGGGCTTCTGGGCGCGCTGGCACATCTCCATGTCGAGCTGGTTTGGCGACTACGTCTACATCGGCATGGGCGGCAGCCGGGCCGGGCTGCTCAAGGCCTGCCGCAACGCCTTCGTGGCCTGGACCCTGGTGGGCCTGTGGCACGGCGCGGCCTGGACCTACGTGCTGTGGGGCATGTACCACGGCGCCTGGCTGGCCCTGGTGCGGCTGATCCGGCAGGTGTTGCCCGGCGGCAAGCTGCCCGACCGCTGGTTCGTGCGCCTCCTGGGCTGGGCCTTCACCTTCCACGTGGTGGCCTTCTCGATGGTGCTGTTCCGCTGCCAGGACCTGTCGCAGTTCGGCGTGGCCGTCTCGCGCCTGGGCGACTGGAGCGCGGGGCTGCCCAGCCTGGAGAGTGGCCCGCGGGGCCTGGCGCTCATGTTCCCCGGCGCAGGTGCGCTGCGCTCCATCCCCTGGCAAGTCCTGCTGGTCATGTTGCTGGGCTACGCCACGCACCTCATGCCCGAGCGCTGGCTCACGCGCACCGAGGCGCGCTGGGTCGCCACTCCCGCCGCGCTGCAAGGCCTCGTGCTGGCCGCGGCCATCCTGCTGTTCTTTGCCCTGCGGCCCCCTGGCCTGAGCCCATTCGTGTACTTCCAATTCTAGGATGAAGCCCGTGAACTCCCCCCAGCAACTCATCGGCGCACGCACGCTGGTGGTGTTGCTGTGCCTGGTGGGCACGGAGCTGACGCTCAAGCACGTGGGCGGCTTCGGCTGGTGGACGGTCAACGAGCAGAGCGAGCGCTACGGCTGGCGCATGCTGCCCTCACAGGACGCCCGCGGGCGCGATCTGACCGTGGTGGAGTCCATCAACAGCGAGGGCTTCCGCGACCGGGAGTGGGAGGCGCCTCAGCGCGGCCCGGACGGCGCGTGGCAGAAGGACGAGACCCTGTTCCGCGTGGCCGTGCTGGGCAACTCCATGAGCTTCGGTACGTCGGTGCCCATCGAGGGTGTCTACAGCCGGCAACTCGAGCGCCTGCTCCAAGTGGAACTCGATTCGCGCGGAGACGACCGCCGGGCCCTGGTGATGAACTTTGCGGTGCAGGGCTACGTCTTCGAGCAGATGGCCCGGGTCTACGACGACATCGCCGCGCGCTGGCGCCCCGACCTGCTGGTGGTGCCGTTTCATCCCCACGACATCATGCCCATGCGGCCCTCGGCGGATGACGCCGACTACGACTTCCGCACCTGGGTCCTGCGCAGCGCCACCTACGACATGCTCGAGCGGCACGTGATCGACCGCTGGCTGCCGCCGGTGCCCCCCAAGGCCGCCGAGAGCGTGCGCTCCCTCGGGCCAACCCCGGACGAGCTTCCTCTCCGGTTCCGGGACTGGGCGGCGCTCGACCTGAGCATCACCGAGCAGCCCTTCAAGCGCGACAACCGCCGCTGGTGGCGGCTGGCCGGCGAGCGCATGCAGGGCCTGCTGGAGCAGGTCGAGCAGGACGGTGGGCGCCTGGCCATCATGGCCCTGCCCCGCTGGCGTCGGCACTTCAGGCCCAAGGTCATGGACGCCGACTCATTCTGGGCCGGTTGGGCCTGGGAGCGCCGGCCGCGGGTGCTGCGCGTCTCGCCCTGGCCGCTGTTCGAGCAGGGCATGGCGCCGGTGCTGGCCGACCTACGCGCCACAGGCATGGAGCTAGGGACCACCCACGACCTGACAACGTTGACCTGGACCGACAGCGCCGGGAGGACTCATCGAGGGGACGAGCTGGCGTCAGCGGAGCAGTCGCTGCACCTGTTGGGTGACATGGGCCACTTCACCGCCCACGGTCACAGCGCGCTGGCCCGGGCGCTCATGGACGCTGTCACCGATGCGGAACTGCTCGGACCGTGACTCCGGCCTGACATCGCGTAGGGCGTCGGCCGACCCACGAGCCAAGCACGGGAGCGGCCCTCGCCCTCAGCCCTCGTCGCGGTCCGGGTCGCCGTGGCCGTGTGCGTAGCCCTCGCAGTGCGGGTCGCCGCGGTGCGCGTAGCCGTCGCAGTGCTTGTAGCGGTCGCAGTGTGCGTAGCCGTCGCCGTGCGAGTAGCCCTTGCAGGCCGAGTCAGCGTCGAGGTCCTCGGCGCCGTCG
>Ga0164313_10002633_pt1 | contig 16047 bp, 32 predicted proteins | sample GuaBasSedimGuay4_FD_113735 | JGI IMG/M metagenome (GOLD analysis project Ga0164313, IMG submission 113735) | Subseafloor sediment microbial communities from Guaymas Basin, Gulf of California, Mexico - Guay4, Core 4569-4, 0-3 cm | ecosystem: Environmental > Aquatic > Marine > Hydrothermal vents... | reverse complement strand
TCTTGTGCCGCTGCACGGAGAGTTTCTCTCCGGGGTTAACTCTCAGTATCTTAACGGCGCATTGCTCATTCTCTACGTACTTGCTGAACCCGCCCCAAGGGCGTTCTTCCCTGTATGTGGTTGTTGTCATCTTAACCTCTCTAGACGATAGGCTCGTCAGGCAGTACGTTGTCGATATCTATACGCTGTAACTTATCCAAGCCTAACGAACCGGCGTAGTCTCTACCTATGTCGCTCTGGTCCTGGCCTGGCTGCCACCAATGCTTCAAACTGGCCGAGGACACGTAAGTTCCAGTAGACGTGAGAAGATCTATATCAAAAGCCCCACTAACTACTGTTCCGAACTCCTCCTCAGCAAGGATTGTATCCCACAGAGCAAGGTGTCCGATCGACCCACTGAATGGGGCGTACGGCCCCACAGCAGCTCCGTAGTATGTGAAACGATCTGGTGAGTCAGCCATAGTACCACTGGAGTTAACGAATGCTGACCCTGTGACGGTAACGGCCCCGTTCTTGAATGCGTTGAGCTCGGTACCGTCCCATTGGAGAAACACGTGCGTCCACTGGTCGTATTGAAAATAATCTGACCAGCTGATGTGCTTTATGGTAGTGCCATTCTCATCCTTGATTATGACCCGGAGAGAAGCATTGTCTACCTCTAAGGAACCAGCTGGCGTGGAGATGGGAGTAGAGGATATGTTTATCTCGTTCCTCAAATCCCTCGGAGCTGCGGTGGAAAACACAGTTGCGTGCTCCGGGTTGTCCAAAGGGCGAGACCATATACCCAACGTCCAGGTATCACCGATGTCCAGAGCGTCAGGTTCCGGGGTACCCATGTACTGGCCCTTACCGTCAAGGATCAAAGCTACTAACGATCCGGAGATGGAAAGGGTTAAGTTGTAAATACCGTCGTTGTACTTACCCTCGTTATACTTGCTTTTAATAGCCACTAAACTACCTCAGTGCCCTGCACCTCGAACACGGTACCGCCATATAGCCACCGTAGTCCACTGGTGGTAGTGTCTACCCACACGTCACCGTCTGACACGCCGGAGACTGTCGGTACATTCAGGCGCTCCGTGAAAGTACCGCTCGTCACTGTGATATTATCCACGAGCTGGGCACTGGCACCGATGTCCCAGATGCGGACATCTGTATAAATCTCAGGGAAGGAATCCTGGCTGGACTCCACCCCATACCCGTTGGATGTGCGGGTGATAGCACAACGATGCCGGATCTCTATAACCTCTTCGACTGCCAGTGTAAATTGCCCTCCACCTTGAGAAGTACTGGTGCCGTTATACGTAGTGTCTGTATACTCCGATGTCCCTTGAATGAGAACTGCCGCCGATGTTACCGAATAGAAATATGCCTTATGTCGGCCAACATCGAAAGCAGGGGCTGTGAACTCCGCGTAGTAGTTTCCAGCCGGGAGTGTAATCTGATTAGCACTGAGAGACGCCCCGGGGATCCGGTTAGTAACCTCGCTGTTGAGGTCTCGAGTCTGGTAGGGTCCGGCCGTAAAGGAACCACCGGTGGTGCTGGCAGTCTTACTATCCCGAACGTGAAACAGTAACCTAAAACTGGCGTCGGCCAGAATGTTAGTCCAGGGTGCGCCGCCTACGAAGACTTCGTCAAATACCCCAGAGGTAGTAACAACGTGAGTACCATCTATAGCAGTGGTGCCACTGACAGTAAGTCCGCCACCAACAGTAACGTCCCATCCAAAATCACCATCTTCTGTGGCGGTGATGTTATCGGTGTCTATTGTCGGTGCGCTAACGGATGAAGTAAAAGTCCCCACCGTGGCGGTTATTGTTACCAGGGTGGGGTTATCGTTTAGACTAAATGTTACATTGCCGTTACCATCATCGAAGATCTCCATGTTCGTACCAGAGATCGCCGAGCCGGTCAACAGACACCCGTCCAGAGTATCCAGAGACTCGTTTAGCCTGAAAGCCCAGTCGATCTCTACGTCTGGGACAGGCTTCTTCAGTCCAAGGTTGGGTGTCGATACGGCCAATCGTTACTCCATGGAGGCAGCTAACGTTAGTCCGTTAGAGACAGCGTGTAGTGGATCTGCAGCGTGGCGAACCTCTGAGATTTCTACAGGCATGTCTACTGCCGCGAGTGCTTGCTTGAACTTCTCAATAAAGCCGCGGGGAAGTGAAGTACCGCCACCCACGACCATCGGAATCGGATCCTTGAACTTGGGCAGGGACGGAGAGCGCTGAAGATCGTATGCGATCTGCTCCAGGGTATAGACCAGCAGGTTACCATAGTAAATAGAAATGGCTTGCTGAATCTGACTACTCGGATCAGGGTTCATAAGATCGAGATCAGGATCTTCTTTCTCCTGCTGAATGATACTCGAGGTAAGGTTGGTAGCCGTAGCAGCTTGCTGGTCCACCCAGTCTCCCGACCGTGACGTGCTGAAGGTCACTACGGGGTCACCAGACGACAGCACAGCGACGTTCATCATGCCTGCGCCGCAGGACACCGCTATACCAGTTAGTCCCTCTTCGAGGAGCTCAGAGTACGCAAGTGCCTCCGCTTCGTTCATGGGCTCAGCATCAAAGCCAAGACCATTGATGAAGGTCCGAATCATCTCCTGGTGGAACTGCTGATCAAAGTCCGCGTCGATAGGCTTAGCGGGGACAGAGAACACCAACTTCTCATTAGGCACCGTTGGTTCACCGACGAGGCGAGAGATTAACTCCTTCAGGATGGGAAACGCTTCCTTCTCTGAGGGGGACAGTACTCCGCGAGACATAGGCCGTCTCGTAGTCTCGTGTCGTTCATTGGCCATTAGGAAAGCATCTTCACCGAGGACGTAGTACTTACCATCCTTTTCAATAAACGGAGCTCCGCGATCCATGAGTCCCTTATACATGATCTTCTTATTGATGGGGCTCTTAGGTGTAAGCTCCAGGAAACAATCTCGGTACTTCTGGAAATGGATCTTCCCATCGTCCGCGAATCTCCCGGAAACCAGGAAGGATGTGCCTACGTCGAGGCCAACTCCCTTAGGTACGTCTTCTTCACTCATTTTATACTCCTTCTTCTTTAAAAGCTCACGCTTAGAAATATCTGCTGGAGGAGGAAATAGTTCCTTCGGTTCCTCATCTGGCTCCTCGTCCTCAACCTGCTCTGGTTCTGGAGGAGGAGGTGGTTTGGGTCTGTTCTTATTCCTGTTCTTCTTGCGGTTCTTCTTCCCAACGTTCTTGCGCGGATCGTCCGTTGAACGGTCAGCAACAGGTGGTTCTAATTTGTCAGCGTGAATGACCCGTATGCCATTCTCTTCGCTTACAATGCCTTTCTTTTTAAGATCATCGAGCTTCTCGTTATCCATCGCCCTTGATCTTCTTTAGCAGGGCTCTCTTCTTAGCAGCCTCGTCGTCGGACTTACCGGTCTCGCCCTTCATGTCCCCCACGACCTCGAGATCTGTCTTCTCGTGTTCCAGTTCATTGAGCATGGTGTGCTTCATGCCTGGACGGGCGGGGGCTGTAACACTCCCTCCCCCGGCGTGGATAATCTGCGGGGCATTGGCAAGTCCTTCAGCCAATGCTGCCTTAATAGCTTCTGCTATCTCTGGACCAATCTCTACGGTGGTCGTGGTCTCCTGCTTAGCACCGATCAGATTGTTGAGCTCTAAGGCGAGCTTAAGGTTCTCGAGCTGACGCTCATCAGCTTCATGGATACGCCCTTCCTTGACCATACGGATCAATTCCTGCATATCACTCTGACGAGCTTTCTGCTCCTGCTTTAGTTGTGTCTTTCTAATCGCGTCTGCTACTCCAGGCACATCTTTATCCTTCCAGAATTTGACGGAGTCTATCCACGATCTCAGGGTCGTCATTATCGTCATCTTCGGCTCCTCCCTCAGGCTTGGATTCGAGCTCCGTAATCTTGGCTTTTAGTTCCTGTTTTTCTGTCTCTCGTTTCTTGTTACCCGCAAATAGATCATAGGACTTAGTGGCAGATAGCCACGTAGCCCCCGAGATCAAAAGCAGTTGCATGGCGAACTTCACCGTAGCGACAACTCCGTCATCCAGCGCGTCGAGAATTACCGCCTCAGGGGTATTGTAAAACCACCACAAGGGGCATACAATAAGCGCAACAGCGCCAGATACAACATCAGCCTTATACTTGAAGGAGAAATTCTTCTTCAAGAGCTGTGTTATACCAATGATAATCGGAACTGCTGCGGCGTTGCCTAAGAGGGCAAAGTCCTCCATGGCACCTCCTAATATAGTCCTCCGAGCACCTCGTTCGCCACGACCTGAGCATTCATCTTATCTCTCAGAACATGACTATGATCGTCTACGTAAGCAAGTAGATCTTCAAAGTCGGAGAACACTTGTGTAGTTTCTCCAATCAGCCACGTCGGGATATCCTTGAAAGCAAAGTCGGTTACCAGATAGACTGGACGGCCTTCTCGGAAAGATTCCCAGGCTTCGGAAATAGTACCCGCGCCCTTTTGAACGGACTCATCGTAGTATACGATAATTGCATCTGACATCTGAATCCCGTACATGTCCTTTCGGAACAGGACCTTTCGTACCAGACGTCGCACCTCATCCAGCTTACCTTCTTCCTTAAGCTGCGTGAGTCTTGTCTGGATCGGGACATCGTGCCCAATCTCTTCCTCGGCTAGTTCAAGCTTAACTGGATTTATCGCGTCGTGTCGTCTATTCTCGAGCTCGCGTGTGATCCACTCTCGCCATCCCATTCCCAAGTTCTTCTTGTATTCCATTCCTCCGGATAGATAAAACTTCATCCCAAGTACTCCTTGATGGCGTCATAAGCTTCACGCCAATTGTTCACACGTGTGTGACGTCCGCGCTTTCTCTCCAACCCGTGGGGATCAAGCGGTAGGTCAGCATTCCAAGGCTGATTCCTAATAACAGAATCTATTCCCGCAGCCCTTAGATCCATGAGCTGTCCAACCTCGTCCTCATGCATCACATGAATCCGAGCTTGTTTACAGAAATCTGCCTTACGGTCCGTGTGGAACACGTCCTCGTACTGGAAACCATTTGAATCCAGCCACGCGATCGTGTCTTCCCGTATGACATGTGATCCGCTCCGTGCGGTCACAATATAGACCTTAACTCCTGCGTCCTTCAGACGTACCGTAAGTTGCTCGATATCATCTTCCAGCTTAGGCAGGTGTCGGAATAGATGCAGCTCTTCGTAAAGAAGCTTTCTCATTCCTTCAGGCCTGGTCTCCGTCGTAAGTCCGAACACCTCTTCGATGGTGTATGCGGGCTTAGAAAGATCTGGTACTAATCCGTAATGTTCCTTGAGTAGCGGTATTGCTCCGTGCAGGTAATCCGCTACGGTACTATCGAGATCGATTCCCACTCTCGAGATCGTCCTCGGCGTCTTCGTAGTCGTCATTCTTAATCCTTTCTGCAGTCTGTAGGATGAACTCGCTAATACCTTCCAAGTCTTCTGACTTGTGGTCTGTAAGTATGGTGATCTTAGGGATATCAATTCCTACCGTAGCACGAACCAACTCTCCATCCCACAGGAATCTCCATGAGTTAAAGAAAGATCCTTCCTGGATCTCCAAAGTAGTTTCGGCTATCATGCCATTGTACTCACGCATTGTACCACCCCATCGCCATTTCCAACTTCTTCTCATCTGAGGTAGTAGGTAGAAGAATCTCCGCCGCGTTGTCGGGGAGTCTTGCATACTTTCTAAGGTATTGAAGAACAGCCAGATCAACGGCGCATTCTAATTCCTTTGAGGAGAAATCAATTCCTTCCTTGTTCCCTTTGGCTCTGAGACGTACATTCTTGTAATTGCTCTCGGCCGTGGCTAGCATCAGAGAAAATGTCTCCAAGTGCTGAAGCTTTGATCCGTGCGCTTTTAGAAAGAACTTAGCTTTTGTTATGTCCATACTCTAATTATACCTCAAAGACAGATTTTTATCAAGGCCATTTCGATTAACATCTTCTGAATAGTGAGAGTTCTGTCGTAATCACTGAATCGTAAGAAGCTATCTAAACGCATTAAGTCCTGGAGAGCCGTGTCTATTTCGTCTAAGCTCCAGAATTGATTGGCCACCATGGCCTTCTTTACCCTGAAAGAATGTTGTTTTATTTCACGTGCGATGGCATCGGCGGGCTTACCTTTCCGCTGCATCACTTGGCGTATGAGTAGAAGATGCCCAAACAGTAATGAGAACATCGCGAAGTGATTGTACTCCGCTTCGAACAATCTCTCACAGTGGAACAGTACTTTACCCGTACTCTTGGTATTGATACAGTCCAGCATATCAAAGGGCTTGATCTCTGGCTTGGCCAGTTCCTTAACAGCAAAGGCTTTCTTGATAAGCTTACCAAGCTTGGTAGTCTTATTCCAACCTCCGCCAATCAGGACTACCGCTCTACCGTCCATCGGCTTCTCTGTCAGCGTGGTGCAGAGCTCGAATACTCTATCCCCGCGCACATCCGCATTACGGATAAGGAAAACCTTCTTATCGGCGAACAGGTCATTACTCTCATACTCACTGATCACATTCCCCACATTGAACTTGTCGAGAGCCGCATCGAGGCGTACCCAGGTGGCACCCTCGTACTTCTTCTCCAGGTCCGGGAGGTATCTCTTCTCGATCATATCAGAGTCGTCACCATGGACGTAATGGAATCCTTTTACAGCCATTGCTTCATACTCCCCTAAATCTCCACGCGCAAGATAAAAAAATTACAGACAAAGTTTCATGACTCCCATGTCAAGTACAACCTTGCTGTTTGGGGTCACAAGGAACTGACGCTCTATGTCGAGGCAGGTATCGAACAGTCTCTGAAGGTGCGAGAGATCGAACTGTAGGTCCTTCTGATCCTCAAAATAAGAACGTATCGGGGTCTTCATTCCATAGGACTCCATGGAGCACCAATAGAACCACTTCTCCAACGTCTGGATGATGATACGGGACTCCTCGGCTTTCTTGAGGGTTCCTACCTTCTCCAGGGCAGTGGCGACGTCTCCTGCGTACAGAGCACCGACGAGTTCGAAGTACAGTCGAGAGTTATCCTCTTCCTGTTCTCCGGACAGGGCCTTCTGCAAAATAGAGAGACCGTCTCGTACGCTGCCTTCCGCCTTCATAGCGGCCATTTCAATATCGATATCCAGGCCCTCTTTGTGTGCGAGGGTGGAGTAGTAACTCCGGAGGATGTCTATATCCACTTCGTGGAACTCATAGCACTGGCAGCGAGACTTGATCGTGGCCGGTAGCTTGTGAGGTTCAGTGGTGGCGAGAATGAACGTTACCCCGTCTGGGGGCTCCTCAAGCGTCTTGAGAAAAGCATTGAATGCTTGGCGCGTAAGCATGTGCGCCTCATCCATGATAATTACCCGATGACCAGCAGTCTGGTACCGGATGTTATCTATGATCTCTCTGACGTGATCTACACCATTATTTGAGGCCGCATCAATCTCAGTCACTACTAAGTGGCTGCGGTGTTCCCAATCATTGTAGATCTCAGGAAAGTCCTTGTTAAGTTCTCGAGCGACGATACGGGCAGAGGTAGTCTTACCTGTACCGCGTGTCCCGTAGAACAGAAGGGCATGTCCGAGAGTATTGTTCTCGAGCGCCGAAGAGATCTGCTTTACGGTTACGTCCTGTCCAATGACCTCATCAAAAGTCTGGGGTCTATACTTAAGAGCAAGTACTGCGTTGTTCATTTAAATCTCCAAATTCGATTGCGGTCTTGTTTCCCTTTCTTGAGTTACAAGAAAAACAAGACAGTACCCAATTCTCTATCCCGTGGACACCTCCACGAGATAATGGTAACGGGTGTTCGAGGATCTCACGGTTGGGATCCTGCGGTGACAAATCAGAAGAAATCTTGACTTTACAATAAAAACAAGCTTCTTCTTGGGTTACACGTAGAAGTCGTACTATCTGCTCCTCAAACTGGCTCCACAGTCCCAGTTGTGCTTTTTTCAAAGCCCGTCTTTTCCTGGATGCCTTTCTACAGGGTTCTGGATTTTCTTTTGCCCAGTTACGTTTTCTGGTACGTTCCTTTTCAAGGTTGTCTTGCACCCACTCGCGCTTGTGAGTATCCACAGTATCTCTATTCTTTTGATACCAGTCCGCCTGATACTTGACGTAATACCCGGGGTGGTTTCTTCTCCATGACTGTGCGTTTTCCCGTAAACAAATTCTACAAGACCGCTTTCCATTCTTAGGCCGGGTGTACGTATTTTCCGGGGTGAAGTCGTGCCCGTTCTTACAACTCACGGACTGAGGAAGAGTCATCCTTACTCGTCTTCCTCAACTGGAGGGAGTCCGAAGCATTCTCGAAGTGCATTGTTCTCGTCGAGCTCATGGGGATCTACGCGCCACTTCTTCTTCATCCGGTGATAGCCAAGATGGCAGTCACATCCGGGGCACTTGAACCAACGCGTGTCCGGATTGGATCGCTTATATGAATAGCTGTTCTCCGCCTTCTCCAACTTAACCTCTGGGTTCATTGGGCACACGGGGAGATTTTCAATGTCTCCCGCGTTCAAGGTATCGGTTGCCGAGGTATCTAGTTTTTCATCTGACATTCTTACTCCTTTTCTACTTCGAAGGTCGCACCTTTACTTTGGTTCTCTGCTGCCCATAACGGCTGCAAATTAGTGTAGTGGCAGGCCTTCTTGCATTCTTGCGCGTCCGTCAGGTTGAAAGACGCTAAGGGTTGTACGTGATCTATGTGCCATTCTCCGTAGTTATCCCAAGACATCCCGTCCTGAAACAACCGTTCTAAATGACTACGTAGTTCTTTTATCGAACAGCCTAAATCTTTAACCGCCGAGGTGGTCTTTGAATTTCTTTTTAAGGCAGCGTAGAAACGAGAACGCATGTTACAGGCTATTCTGAAACTAACATCTTCTTTCACACGGCGCGCTTTGTTCTTTCGGTGCCAATTGTTTTTGTAGAGTTTATTATTACGGTACCAGTCCGCATTTTGCTGACGTGTCTTTTCCGGGTTGTCTGCTTTATAATCCACGGCGTACTGGCGCAGACGTTCCCTATTACGGACTCGCCATTTAGCTTTTGACTCCTTGCATTTCTCTGGATTTTCCAAACACCATTTATCTACCACTGCGCCCACCTTTAGACTGGAGCTTTAGCTCCCGTACCTCAAGTTTGTATACCGAAGTAGAGAAGTAGACTATAGGTGTTTCAATTCTATAGACAGTAGGGGGCCCTATAAGGACCACCGTACGATCACTGTCGCTGTCGTTATCCATTTGTTATCATCCTTAGTCTTTGCACCTTCAAAGGCCATATATCTCGGAGTATTTTAACTGCTTTCACGATTTGTACCCTATGGGTAAATCGAGCCCCGAGTATCTTTAGAATCACGCGAGTCTGCTGGTATAGCACAAACTTGTTGCTATCAGACAAGGTTTCCCGTCGAGCCAGAGTCGTCACGTTCTTCATGCACCTTTGCAGGCGGCGCTCCTCCTTCGGTGAAAGCCGAAGGGTTTGCAAGATAGTCCTCCATTACTTTCACGGAAGCACTCATTCCAAGTCTATCAGCACCGGCACGTACCATCGCTATAGCATCTTCGTAAGTCTTGATACCACCGGCTGCCTTTATTAGTGGTCTATCGGAGTGGCCACGTAGTTCGTTCCAATAGGCTATCTCCGAGACCTTAGTTCCTCTATAGGACATACCCGTAGAGGATTTGATGAAGTCGATGCACGATTCTTCGCTTAGTATCTGAAACACCTTCTTCAGTAAGGCTTTGTGCTGGAGCACGGGTGTCTCTACAATACACTTAGAGACAACGTTGCCCTGCGCACACATTTCACCCATCGCGCCCATCTCGGCCGCGACACGATCCCAGTTCTGGTTGAGAACCTCTCCATAGTGGAGTACGAAATCAATCTCATCCACACCCTGGTCTATCATGTACGAGGCTTCCCGCAGCTTAAGTATTAGTGGGATGTTGCCCTGGGGAAATGCTACTACCGTGGCTACCTTAATGTCAGGTTCGGGTAGCATTGCCTTCACTACACCGCTGGCGATGTATGGTGATACGCACACTGCGCGGAACTTGTACTTAATAGCTTCATCACATAGAATCTCGAAAGCCAGGTCCAGCACTTCTGCTTTGAGCATCGTATGGTCGATATACTCGTTAAGAGGTTTCATCCTCGGTTTCCTTTCGTCTGGCGCGTTCAGTTTCTACAGCGGAGGTTAGAATTTTCAATCCCTTATCGAGATCTTCATCGTCCCAGAAACGAAGAACAAATACTTGATTACCGAATAGTACGGTTGTCCCAAGTTCTGGATGCTGTAGCATATCAAACGCGAGAATCTTCCCACCTTCTTCTTCGATGGTGAATCCATACTCATGAGTAAGGGTGTGTCCCTTCTCAGTCTTTACCGCCACAGTCATAACGTTCTCCCCTGTCATTCCCGGAGGAGGCGTCTCTAAGTCTGCGCGGTACTCTGTATCATCTGGCATTTTCTACTCCTTAAGTATAAATTGAGCCAGCCCGCTATATGGGCTAGCTTAAACTGTATATAGTTCCACAAGACATGCAATACTCTCCCATTCAATAATACGTCAGTTTCTCCTAAATTTCAAATCCTTTTTCAGGAAAAACGTATCCATCTAAAATATGATCCCTCTGCGTACCGGCCTCTTTACGGGCCTTTAGCAGTTCACCAACCAGCCTGTAATCTATCTTGTCCAGAGCACGCTTAGTGAACATGCCGTTTTCGTCTACCACGTAGATCACGGTACTCTCTGCGACTACGGTACCGTCTACGGCGCACAGGCTGCTCTCCATGACGTTGAGACCGCCTTTACTGGTGTATCTCCAAGTACCGCCGCGGCCGTATACTTGCTCCGCGCCGAGCTTGACGCCACACTGACTCGTCTCTGTGGCCGGGCCTCTTTCCTTCTCAATGTCCTGTGCGAACTTGCCTATCGCGGTAGGCGGTTTCTCGGGAGAATCGGATGCGGTGCACAGCGTAGCGCATCCCAATGTAATTGCAAGTCCGGCTACTGCGAGTAGTCGGATCAGTTTCATGTTACCTCATATCCTAATTCGAACATACAGTCCAGGATATCCCGTTCCATTTGTCTATGGTCGGGTCCGTGATTCCACACAGAAAGATGCGCCAACTCGTGGGCCAGTGTGTGAAGAATAGTCTTGGCAGCCAAAGCCCGTCGAGGGTTGTTTAGCTGGTGGACTCTAAGATATAGAATCTTCTCGTTACAGTTGATCTCATCAATGTGTTCGGTGTTGATACACTTCTGACACGGGCTGCATTCCCCATAGTATCGTACTCGACTTCTGGTCTCTGGTAGAATTTTTCCATAACTCAGCCCAAAGTGTTTGCAGACTTTGTCAGCTATCTCATGTATCTCCTTCCATAACACAACAGTAGACTTAGGTGTCAATTTATTCCCCTCTAAGAATGATTGAGTCTTTGTAACGAACTCTTACCTCCTCTACAACACGGTCTGTCATAAGAACCCCGTCGAGATGATCCATCTCATGCTGGATAACAGAAGACAGAAGACTATTCTCATCCTTAACTGTATACTCTTTATTGTCTAAGCCAGTGAACTTGACTCGGATGTTACGAAAGCGTGGTACTTTCAATCCCAGGGTGGGTAAACTGAGACATCCTTCTGGGGATTCATAGAACGTCTCATCGTGCTCAATGTACTCGGGGTTGAACATAACTATCGGCATCTTAGTCCCTGCCATAAAAGCAGGATCCAATACGCACAATCTAATCTTCAATCCTACTTGGTTGGCGGCTAGACCGACGGCGTCTATGGAGTACATGTATTCTAACATATCCATAGCGACTTCAGCCAGTTCCTCCGTGACTGTAGCCACGGGTTCTGTTTGAAACCTTAACCGCTTGTCGAACTCTTCCTTACGATACTTCTCGGCCGTTATCAATTGCATCAATCTTTTCCGCCAATGTGATTTCCCGTCCAAAGAAGAATCCAATCTCTCGCTGGGCGTCGTGATCAGTAGCAGAACCGTGTACCGCGTTGTTGGTTAGGTTCTCATGATCTCCGAAGCGCGCTCTGAGTGTATCAGGCTCTGCTTCTGCGGGGTTGGTGGCTCCAATAAAATTGCGCCACTCGTCTACTGCATTCTCATGCGATACGACCATTACCCATACGGGTCCTGTGGTCATGACGTTTATAAGGTTGGGGAAGAAGTCCTTACCCTCATGTTCCTTATAGAACTCCTCAGCTCCTTCACTCCGAAGCTGAATCATTTTAGCGAGGAGGATAGAGAATCCGCCCTCCTCAATTGCAGTAATAACTTGACCCACATTCCGTCCCATGACGATGTGGGGTTTAATCATTGCTAAAGTCAAAGGTCCTGTAGATGACACTTACTTACTCCTAATCTTTATGTGAAAGGTCCATCCCTGATCGGCGTTGTGCCCTATCGGTTCGAACCTACTTCCTGGGTAGTGGAGTTCTACTATCTTCTGAACATACTTATGGTGGCTCCTGTTAACCTTAGGAAAGATATTTAACCTCTCCAGGACTTGCTTACTCCCAATGGTAGCTCGCCAGAAATCACCTTCTTTCTGACCGTTCTCTATTACCAGTTGATCGATGGCTACCCTGTAGTCGTTTGACACGTTGTTAAAACTCCGATATGTCCAGCAGGTCGGGACCCTGTCCCGTATTCTCTGGACCGTCCAGAATACCGTTGAGCTCATCTACCATCTTCTTAACCTGCTCCACAGACGGCTCGACTACTGTACTAATACTTGTGAGGTCTGCGAAGTGTTTCCGAAGAACTGCAATCTGCGCTTTCTGTAGGGGGATGTCATCGTTCTCGAAACGAACGAAAGCTTCCCCGTCTCCGGAGATCCCTACGAATTTACATCCTGGTAGTTGTTCTGAAATGAACTCACCGATCTCTTGCGGTGTGTAATTATTTACCACGGTCTCGTAACTCCTCTAGTCTATCGCCCAGGTCCTGGAGCCGCGTTTGGATCCACGTTAGGGCGTCTATCTCGTTGGACTTATAACACCTGATTCCTTCTAGCAGCATCATCTTGACTACGTAATCCACCATCGGTGGTACGTCCTTGTTATAATTTGTCATCATTCTTATAGGCTTCCTGGACCTTAAGCATCATGTCTACAAGCCAGTCAGCTTCTATCATAACCGTGTCAGGGTCTTCTAAAGGAATGGAATGCTCGTCAATAACCTCCCGCATGTAACTAAGCATTAAGGTATTCATAGGCCTTCCTCCAAGTCTCTTATTTAGATGTATTGTCCGTGTCCCTCAGTAGTAGACCCGGTGCCACTTACTGGCACGTCGCTGCCCGCTATTGGGAATTGTGGCATTGGCATCCCTGGCATTCCAGGCATCCCACCACCTTGCATCGCCCCCATTAGATCCATAGGGTTGATCTCACCGGACGCCACTTTTCTCTCGACCTCGGCCATCATCTTAGCTCGCTTTCGTTGGAACCACATAGAGAATAGAAATCCAATTACCTCTACTATAATGAAGTGCGCCAATAATGCGGCCAATACGGGCCCAAAGATCGTCCAAAAACTCATAATTACTCCTTTCGTTGATAAGCAGTCAGCATTGCTACGCAGGTCATCATTACCCAGGTGTCCCCCGTAGCTGCCCCCTTAATATAGCAGCGAGGCGTGTTGCCTACCACCAGATCCTGATAAACTAAAAGATCCATAATATACGTGTAAAGAGGGAACTGGTCGTTCATGCTGCTCTCCAATAATAAAACGGAACCGCTAATAAGTCAACCCGCCTTGTGGGGTCAGCTTTGAAAAATTTCGCGAGGGGGTTGGTGCCACTTCCCCTTTATGAATTTGAGCGTTTTGGCTCATTCAGAGTTAGCAGTCCTACCCGTTGCCATCCTTTCTCATCATTCCGTCTCATACTATCTTTCTTCCGTTGGAGCTCATTAGATACAGTACCGCCACATACCCGGTACTCAAGCTCCTGCACTCTTTCTCCCATCATCAGCACTATCCCTACCAGATCGTACATTAACTCCTGCGTACGCTCTCCTGGGACGTTACACTCTATCTCTTCCACTACGTTCCTAAGCTGTCTTCTAACTGCAGGAACCTCATCCGCTACATCAAGATACTCTTCTATTTTATCTCTAGTCATAGCCCTCTCTACCCTCTCTGGGACAGATGAGTGGAATACGAGTACATTGGGTAGTATACCCTACTTCCCAAGGAACTCCGACTCCCCGTACATGTATATTATGCGCGCCGTGAAAATCTAACCAATTGGCTCATTTCGCATACGTTTGTCTTGGCGTGATCTCAGCAGCGTGACTTCTTCCTCGAGACCCTTCACTATCCGCAGGAGCTCCTTATTGATATCCTGCTGGACCTCGAAGCATTGTTGTGAGTGGAACTGCGCGTGACACACGCTCTCGCACTCGAGCTTGTCTATCAGCTCATCCATTTTAGACATAATGCTCTAATCCTCCCCTAATACTCTACGCAAGGGATAATTTATTCCTCAGAGAAAAGTATGTTCTGGTCTGCGCCCAGCATATGCCGTTCGAAGATGGCTCGGTAATGACGTTTGTAGTTTCTCTTGTTGAATGCAATCCCATCTACCCCTGGCATCTCTTCGGGCATCGCTTCAACAATCCCTGCTGTATTATAGGGTTCGTACCCTATAGTGTACCAGGACCTGTGTTCGAGTGCCCAGAAGTAGAACCACGCGTAAGCATTCGCGGTTCTAATGTAGTGGTCGATGTCAAGGGAGAGCTGCTTGTCTGAAAGCATCTGTACTACCCGAGCGTCACAATTAACTTCATTGAGCGCCCAAGCCAAACAGCTCGCTTCCGCATCCTCATCTGAGAGCTCATCAATTTCATTCAACCAATTGAAGAAATCAGGAGCTTTGAGATATGCGGCCCACGTGGGTTCTTTCTCAATCCATTGTCGCATATGATTGTACTCATGGATAAATATAGGGAACCATTGTTCGAACGGTGTCCCAGTTTGCCATGCGAGTACAGGGTGCGGCGGATCACCATACGCCTCATCAAAAAACCCATTGCATTTCTCCACTACACCATTGGGGTAAGTCATTGCTACGTGGTCTAGTGGGGACTCGTGTAACGTTACGCCGTATTCTTTAGCTTCAAGTTTAGCGGCCGCAACAAATTCTTCCGAAGTCATACTTATTCCCTTCGATGCACCGCCTCAGTAATGGCTTCGTATACTACGTCATACACAAGGTCAGTACTGTCGGGCTCAATTACGTCCTGGATCTTGCCCAGAGCTTCCTGAACAATCCCATCAATATCCCAAGGTGTCAGGTCGACTGCGCGATTCTCTTCCTCGAAAGCGGCTATGATCTTATCTTCCATTGGAATCTTATCTACTTCTTCCATGAAGGACTCAATAAGATCCTGATCCGCCTGTAGTTGCGCGAGTACCTTTAGATCCTCATTGTTCTCCATTTTGGTTCTCCTCCCGTAGCTCTTGGAATCGATCGCGTATCCACTGGAGACGCCCTTCTCCCATAAGCTTTTCAGTTTCGTCAATCTCAATGATACGTTCACCAAGTTCAAAGACCCTGATCTTAAAGTTCTCTAACTCTTCCTCGAGACGTTCTACTTCAGACTCGCACTGAGTGTTCTTCAGCCGCGCGCTATCTAAATCAGATGCGTTCTTCAAGAAAAATCCGTCGTTATCAAGCATAATAACCATTTAGTTCCCGTATATGTGCATCGCTGTAGATGTCACGGACTGTAACGAAGTCACCTGTGTACGAGTCATTCCCGTCTCACCTGTGTTAATCGCGAGCTTAGCACTAATAGACATTGCTGCGCTCTCTGTTTTGCTGAGTGGTGCTCGAATGATTAGTTCTTGACCCTCGCCTGGCGTGTGACTATCTGGAAGTCCTGCATTCGCTGTCACACAATCTATTACTAAACTGCCAGAGGCGGCTGAGACTGTACCGCTAACTTCTCCTACTGAGGTAAGATGGTGATCCACCGCAGAAACAAAGTTGCCTAATCCGTC
>Ga0164313_10002632_pt1 | contig 16050 bp, 18 predicted proteins | sample GuaBasSedimGuay4_FD_113735 | JGI IMG/M metagenome (GOLD analysis project Ga0164313, IMG submission 113735) | Subseafloor sediment microbial communities from Guaymas Basin, Gulf of California, Mexico - Guay4, Core 4569-4, 0-3 cm | ecosystem: Environmental > Aquatic > Marine > Hydrothermal vents... | reverse complement strand
TTGGTATTGACGTACCAAATTTCCAATATGGAGCTGAAAGTTACATTACTGCTCCTCAAGCACATTAAGAAGAGGTTTACTTATGAGTAATACATTAAAAGGATTTAACGACAGTGCATCAACATTTAATGCTGATATGGATACAGCATTTGCTGTGCACTTCATACTTTCAGGAATATTGATTTTATCTGTGATTGTGCCGATGTTCTATTTCGCATGGAAATACCGTGCAGACAAAGTCAAAAATGAAGATATTGGTACATTAACACACCACACATTACTAGAAATATTATGGACAGCTATACCTGTAGCTGCTGTAATGGTTTTCTTTTACTATGGTAATACAACAATGCAAATGTTTAGAACAATGCCAGCAGAATCACAAAGTATTGTGGTTAATGTTGAAGGTTCTAAATGGAAATGGAAATATGAATATGCACCAAACAAAGCAGGTCACGTTCATAAGATAGGTGGGGTTTACGATAAAGAAAAAGGCACTATGGGCATGTCTGCTCTTTATGTTCCTGTAAACACTAATATTATCTTAAAAATGACAGCACCATTAAATGATGTGATTCACTCATACTTTGTACCAGCATTTCGTATGAAAGAAGATGTGGTTCCAGGCCGTGTTACAAAACAATGGTTCAACGCTTCTAAAGTGGGTGAGTATGATGTGGAATGTGCTGAGTACTGTGGTACTGATCACTCATACATGTATTCTAAGATCGTTGTTATGGAAAAAGCTGATTATGAAGCTTGGTACAATAGCACTGATAAAGATACACCAGCAGGTAACTTTGCTAAAGATGGTAAAGCACTTTATGCACAAAATGGTTGTGCTTCATGTCACTCTATTGACTCAGATGCAACTTTAGTTGGTCCAAGTCTTCAAGGTATAGGAGCTAAATATGATGCTCAATATCTTTCTGATGCATTGACTAACCCAGATAAAGATGTTCCAGAAGGATTCTACCCAGGTATCATGCCAGCGTTTAACCTTCCAGCTGAAGATCTTAAAACACTCATTAAATACATGGAAACAGGTAAATAATGATAAAAGACTTTTTTATAGTCACCAAGTTTGTTCTCTCCTTTGCAGTATCTTTGTCTGCACTCTTTGCCTATATTATGGCAAAGGGAGAGATTGGTTTAGATATGTTTCTTGCTACCTTCTCTGTGCTTTTAGTAGCCATGGGCGTTTCCACTCTTAATCAAGTACAAGAGTATAGAGAAGATTCCAAGATGGACAGAACTAAACACCGTCCCATAGCATCAGGCCGTATGTCACCGCGTACAGGAGTCATCATTGCAGTAGTATTGATACTTATCTCTTTTGGTCTTATTTATATGCTTTTAGGACTTACAGGTATCAACTTTTTTGCCTTTTCATTTATCTGGTATAACCTTATGTATACACCTTTGAAAAAAAGATCTGCATTGGCAGTTGTTCCTGGAGCATTGCTCGGTGTTGTACCTCCAGCTATTGGATGGTTGGTTGCAGGTCACACACTTTTTGAGATTGAATTTATTGCAGTAGCTGTTTACTATTTCATTTGGCAAGTACCTCACTTTTGGTTGCTTGTGATGCTCTTTCATAGTGACTATAAGGATGGTGGCTACCCGACAGCTATGCGTTTGTTTGGTGAAGGTACACTGCAAAGACTTACTTTTGTATGGTTAATGCTGACTATACAAGCCGGTGCATTCATGGTCTATACCTTTACAGTATATTCAAATATTACTATAGGTTTGTCTGTGATAATAGGGATATGGGCATTTGTGACATCTATGAAACTACTTAAAAAAGAGTTCAAACTTACAGATGCGCGTTCTATTTTTTGGAAGATCAATGCTGCTTTTTTAGGGATCATTGTATTGATCAGCATCGATGAGTATATTAAGCATCATCTATAGACTTATCTTTTAATAGCAGACAGTTCTGCTATTAATCCCTAGTACATAAAAAACTACTACACTTTCATAAACCTATTTTGAGGAAACATCATGCAAGAAAAAAACTATACACTTAACGATATTTTACTAAGCGTATTTACAATAAAAGAAAATAAAATGAAAAAAAGATTGATTCACAATTATGCGATCTTTGGCGGACTAAACAGTAACTGGATCAAATTGGTTTTTTTTATTTTGCCATTTGCCATGTATGCAGCTGTTTTCAATCCAACAGCATTTAAAGCATTGGGTATAGCGCAAGCCATCGTTTTTTATATCATACTTCTAGTAATGGCGATGCAAATTGTAGTGGGTGTAACATATTTTAATAATAAAAAAACCATTAAAAAAGCTACAAAAGAGTGGGAGAAATATTTTCCAAATATAGATTTTAGAATGATACTGTCATCAGGTGTTACTCCTTATGTAGATTTTAAAAAGCATTATGAATCAGCTTTAAATGATGGTCTTAATGAAGAGGCAATGAAAAAAAGACTAGTAGATGACTTTAGAAATATGGAAGAAGAAAATATTGTTCTTGTAGAGGCAATGAGAAAAGATAAAGAAAAGAAAGAAGGAAAATAGATGCTTAAGATTATAATTTTATTTACTGTGTTTACAATGGCTACACTCACGGCATCAAATGCAGATGATCTAAAGAATGCTTGTCATGAAAATAATGCTACGGCATGTTATTTGTATGGTTTGCCTTTAGTGACAGGAGATAATGAAAAGATACAGGATATTAGAGAAGAAGGACTTAGTTATATGCGTAAAGCTTGCTTACTAGATGAAACACGAGGGTGTGACATTATGGGTAAGAATTACTATAAAAATGAAAACTATAGAATAGCTAGAGAATATCTTGAAAAATCATGTGCTCGTAGTGTCAAATTTGCCTGTGAAATAATGGGAACGATCTACCGTGATGGTCATGCTGTGAGACCAGATGATGTAAAGTCAAGAGAATATTATGAACAAGCGTGTGACTTAAAAAGTGGAGATGCATGTTTTAATGTTGCTATCATTTATCGTGGTGGTTTTGGTGTGGTAAAAAGTAGAGAAAAAGAGAAAGCATTCTATAAAAAAGGATGTGACGAGGGACTTAAAGCTGGGTGTGATAGATTTGTTGAATTAGACAATGAAGACAAAGGCATTGAAACGGGTATTTGGGCAACTGTAAAGGGTTGGTTCAAATAAATAATTACGCTACATTATCATAATTAGGAGTAGTTTACTCCTAGTTTTATCAAAATAATTGATAGAAACCTATCAAATATAATCTTTTCTTTTATGTTAATATAAATATATTAATGCGTCATTTCTAATTTAAATCCCCTAAAACTCCCTAAAAATAGAATTACTTGATACGGATTAAGCTTTTAGGATAATTATTGTCTTATAATAATTACTGAATGTTGTAATTTTCAACATAGAATTTATATAAGGGGGTATGCATGCAATCAAACGCAGCATTGGAATATGATTATTCATTATCAAAAAAGTTTACTTTTCTAACTATTTTGTTTGGATTTTTAGGGATGTTAGTCGGTACAATTATTGCCGCACAAATGGCATTTCCAGAATTAAATTATCTACTGGGTGAGTACGGTACGTTCTCAAGATTAAGACCAATTCACACCAACACTGTGGTATTTGGATTTACAGTTTCAGGTATTTTTGCTACTTGGTACTATATAGGACAAAGAGTACTTAAAGTATCTATGGCAGAATCTAAATTTTTGATGTTTATTGGAAATCTTATGTTTTGGCTCTACTTTGTAGGTGCTTTATTGGCTACTATCTCTTTACTTTTTGGTGTTTCTTCATCTAAAGAGTACGCTCAGTATGAATGGCCTTTTGACCTGGTTGTTGTTGTAGTATGGGTACTTTGGGGTGTTTCTGTGATGGGACTTATCGGTATCAGAAGAGAAAAAGCACTTTATATCTCTGTATGGTACTATCTTGCCTGTTTCCTTGGTATTGCTATGCTTTACCTATTTAACAACATGGCTATTCCAACATATTTTGCTACTGAAGGTTTAGGAAATATTCTACACTCAGTATCTATGTACTCAGGAACAAATGATGCCCTCGTACAATGGTGGTATGGACATAATGCTGTTGCATTTGGATTTACTGTACCAATCGTTGGTATGATCTACTATTTCCTTCCAAAAGAATCAGGACAAGCTATCTATTCATATAAGCTTTCTTTACTCTCTTTCTGGGGATTAATGTTCGTTTACCTTTGGGCCGGTTCACACCACCTTTTATGGTCAACTGTTCCAGACTGGATGCAAACTATGGGGTCTGCGTTCTCTGTAGTATTGATCTTGCCTTCATGGGGTTCAGCGATCAATATGCTTCTTACAATGAAGGGTGAGTGGAATCAGTTAACAGACAACCCACTCATTAAGTTTATGGTACTTGCATCAACATTCTATATGTTGTCAACGATTGAAGGTCCTATCCAAGCAATCAGATCAGTAAATGCGATTGCACACTTTACAGACTGGATCCCAGGGCACGTTCATGACGGTGTACTTGGTTGGGTTGTATTTATGATAATGGCAGCTATATTCCATATGGCTCCACGTATGTTCAGGAGAGAAATTTACTCTAAAAAACTTATGGAAGCACAATTCTGGCTTCAAACAATAGCTGTTGTTCTTTACTTTACATCTATGTGGATCGCAGGTATTACACAAGGTATGATGTGGAGAGCGGTAGATGAGTATGGTAACTTGATGTATTCTTTCATTGATACAGTAACTGTACTTCATCCTTACTATGCGATTAGAGCGCTTTCAGGTGTCATGTACCTTGTTGGTTTCTTGATGTTCGCTTACAATATTTATAAAACTATGACTTCAGGCAGACAATTATCTGAAGAACCACAGTTTAGAACACCTATGGCATAAGGAGGTAGTTATTATGTTTTTTCATTGGTTAGAAAAAAATCCATTCTTTTTCGCTGCGGCGATATCGATTGTTATCTCTTTTGCAGGGCTTATTGAGATCGTTCCAAACTTCGCTAAAGCGGGGAAACCACTAGTTGACTTGAAACCACGTACGGTTCTTGAGCTTGCTGGTAAAAATGTGTACATGAAAGACAACTGTATGTCATGTCACTCACAAATGATCCGTCCATTTAAATCTGAGACAGATCGTTATGGTGATTATTCACTTTCGGGTGAGTACGCTTATGACAGACCATTCCTTTGGGGTTCTAAAAGAACAGGTCCAGACTTGCACCGTATCGGTAACTACAGATCAACGGACTGGCACGAAAACCATATGTTTGCACCTGCAGATATCGTACCTGGCTCAATTATGCCAGCGTATAAACATCAGTTTACTAACTTAGCTGATATTGAAACGGCTTATGCTGAAGCAGTTACAGTTAAAAATGCTTTCCATACACCATATGGACCGGAGTTCAAAAGAACCAGAGCAGCATGGGATGCACACAGACCAAAAGTACTTGCAGATGCAAAAGCAATTGCGGATGACATGAAAAACAAAGATGTTAAAGAAGCAGTTGCGAATGGTCAAGTACCTGAGATCGTAGCACTTATTGCTTACCTTAATAGTTTGAAGTAGTAGTACGAAATGGATATGGATCTTAGAAACCTACAAGGGTATGCGAGTTTTGCTATGAGCATATTCTTAGTGGTGATGTTGTATTGGTATATCATACACCTGTACAGATCTGAGAAAAAGGGTGAGCGTGATTATGAAAAATATGGGAAAATTGCACTGGATGACGAAGTCACCAGTACACCTGTAGAAGATAAACCCGCGTCAGAAAGAGAATATAAGGAGGAGAATAAATGAATGCATTAATGATAAAAGCGTTAGCATTTGCAGCTATACTTATTATAGCAACTATTGCGGTAGTAATGAGCCTGGATATTGATATTGTTGGGGACTCAGTAAATGCTATAACAATGGGTGGTGCTATTGCTATTGCTGTGATCACAGCAGCAGTTTCGGTTAAATATATTAACCAAATGAAAACAGATACAGCGACAGGAACACTGGTTGATGATAGCTGGGATGGTATAGGTGAGATGACCAATGAACTTCCATCAGGTTGGGCCTACTCATTTTTGGCTGTATTTATGTGGTCTATGTGGTATGGTTTTGCAGGTTACCCTATTAATGAGTATAGCCAAATAGGTGAATATAATGAGGAAGTTTTAGCTTATAATGCTAAATTTGAAGCACTACATAAAGATGCAGATGCTGCAACGTTGCAAGAGATGGGTGAGTCTATCTATTTGGTTCAGTGTGCACAATGTCATGGTAATGCAGGAGACGGGCTTGATGGTAAAGCGCATGACTTTACTTCTAGAATGACTAAAGACCAAGTACTTGATGCTATTAATAATGGTTCCAACACTTTAGGTTATGCTATGGGTGCAATGCCTGGAGGTCTGGCACAAGGTGCAGATGCTGAAGCTATTGCGACCTATGTCGCTGGCAGCATGAAAGGTGAACGACCTGCATCATTTGTAGCATGTTCATCATGTCACGGAGAAGATGGTAAAGGGAATGGCGGTATGTCACCAAATCTTGTAGCTTATGATGCAGCATTAATGAATAACGTCATCAAAAATGGTAAAAAAGGCTCTATGGGTAAAATGCCAGCATTTAAGACGTTGATTACGCCTGTACAAGAAAAAGCATTGACTGTTTATGTTCAGTCATTGTTAAACTAAGGAGTTTAAAATGGCAGAAAATACAAAAAGAAACGTATTTGGATTGCATGGCGTATTTGGAGTTTTAATTTCAATTGTGGGGATTCTTGTAATCCTTGTAATTTTAATGCTTATGAGCATTGTTGTGCAAAGAGATGCAGCAAAGAATCCTTATGATCCATCTGTTATTAGGGATGTGAATAACCTTAAAATGAGATCTATAGATAACTGGAACTATTCATTTCAAGCACCGAAAAAGGATAAATAATGATTAAATATATGGATAAAGTACTTATTGCGTGTATGATATTTGCTGCAGTTGCAGCAATGTATTTGTCATTTACAAGTAGTACGAACCTTTTATACGTAGGTTAAATATGAATAAAGCTAAAGTAAGGGCAAGCGTGCTTGCCGTACTTGCTTTATGGATGCTTCCACTTCTACTGAATGCTACACAACTCCTCAGAAACGACCTTTTAAAATTAGAAGCTGTACAACTCATAGATAAAATGGGCGAAGAACTTCAAGAAAAAACAGGTGTCAATGCCTATGTTATTGCAACCAATGAGCATTTTCCTGAGAGATTTAATTTAGTAGAACACAGTAAGCAATATGAAGCAAAGTTAAGTAAGCCGTATGTATTGTTTATCTTTGCTCCTTATGCAACGATAACAAAGAAAGCAAAAGCACGTGGAAGAGTAGGGATCATACCTTCTTCTGACAGTGTAAAAGCACTCTATAACTATGATGATGTACGAGATGCCGGTATCAATATTGTTGCTATTAAGGACAGTAATACGGATGAAGATAAGTTCAATATAGGGGTACTTCAAGCCTATTCAGTTCTTGCCGATAATATCGCCGCTTCCAAGGGTATAAAATTAGAAAAAACGATTCCAGATGAGATGGGTACCATGGTGACTATATTGAGAATACTTGTCTATGCAGGTACCGCAATATTACTTTGGATATTTGTACTTAGATCATTATGGATAAGGATGAGAGATGGAAAACAAGAATAAAAAAACCTATTGGCCGCATATGATAGTGGGCTTTTTGGGCATAGGTATGACATTGGGTTACTGGACAGTGAAGTCAGCCTCATCTTTGCCAGTACAAGAGTCAAACCAGTATATGTTGAAGTATCAAATGGCTGATCTTACTATCAATGAAATATTGGAGAGTCAAAAAACGTTTGATAAAGTGTATACTATAGAGATACAAGATGTGCAGATGATGGTGATGACAGACAATGTTAACAGCAACCGTCCTCAGCCTAATCCTGTAAAACTTAGTTTCGGTACAAATCATTTTTCTTATCTTGTGCGTAAAAAAGATGGTACTGTAGTGAATGATGCCAAGGTAAGTTTTCTACTTACGCAACCACATTCAAGAAAAAATGACGTCTATTTAGAGAATGTTGTTTCTAGCAATGGCAGATATACGACAGAAGATCTTGAGATCAAAAACGCGGGGAGATATACACTGCAGTTGAGAGTTGTTGTGCCTGGTAGCACTGGCTTTAGTGCGATCCCAGCCTATCTTAAGCCCCCTAAATAGTCATAGAGAATATCTTACCTTCGGGCTGGTTTTCTGCCAGTCTTAGGTCAAATGCCATACAAACATTTCTTACAAACATACGTGCAGATTCTTTAACTGCAAGTCTGTTATCATACACTTCTATCAGTTTATCTTCTTCCATTTCTTCAAGTCGTTTCAGTATCTCAGGCATGGTATCTAGTTTCATCTCATCATTTTCCCATGAAGTCTCAAGGTTACACATGAGGTTTAAAATATGTTGACGCACTATGAGATCTTCTGCACTAAGCAGGTGCCCTCTAAAAACAGGCAATTTACCTTCATTGACCCTGTTGACATAATCTTCTACACGTTTTTCATTTTGTGCAAAAGAGTACCATGAATCAGAGATGGAAGACATGCCCAGACCTATCATAAGTTTAGTTTTACCGGCAGTGTACCCCATAAAGTTTCTATGGAGTTTTTTATTTTTCATTGCTTTGTAAAGCGAGTCTGTAGGTAATGAAAAGTGATCCATACCTATCTCTTCGTATCCTGCTTCAAAAAAGAGTTGTTTACCCAATTCATAGAGTTCTCTTTTGTATTCATCTTTAGGCAAGTCATTCTCATCAAATCCTCTTTGCCCTACACCTTTTATCCAAGGTACATGCGCATAAGAATAGTATGCGATACGGTCTGGTCTAAGTGCTACTGTATTAGCGATAGTTGTTTTAATATTTTCTTTATTTTGATGTGGTAATCCAAAGATAATGTCATGAGAGATAGATCCAAAACCTATCTTGCGTGACATATTATTGATCTTTTCTACTGTCTCATAAGTCTGAATACGGTTAATGGCTTTTTGTACGGTTGGGTCATAATCCTGGATACCAAAAGAGGTACGGTTGAATCCTAGATCAAAAAGTGTTTGTAGTTGTTCTTCTGTTGTTTCATTTGGATGTGCCTCAAAAGAAAAATCATAGGTCTCATGAAGTGTGGCATCTTCTAAAATACCCTCTATCATACGTTTAAGGTTTGCAGAGGAGAAGAAGGTAGGTGTACCTCCACCAAGATGGATCTCGGCAATGGAGGGTTTGTCATCCAAAAGATCCACATAGAGTTTCCACTCTTTAAGTACAGTATCGATGTATGTATCTTCTACAGTGTGCTGTTTGGTGATGTGTTTATGACAAGCACAGAAAGTACAAAGACTCTCACAGTAAGGCATGTGGATGTACAAAGAGATGCCCTCCTGCGTATTACTCTCATTGAAAGAACGTTTAACAGTCTCTTCCCAGTCAGATTCTTTGATGCCTTCTTTATCCCAAAATGGAACAGTAGGATAAGAGGTGTATCGTGGACCCGGAATGTTGTATTTTTGTATGAGTGCGGAGTTGCTTAAGTATTGCATTGTCATCCTTGATGTATATTGGTAAGGATTATATCTAAAAGCCGATTTAAGAAAAATGATATACGTCAATGTTACTTCTGCTATGTTATACTTCTTCTATGATAAGAATTAAAATTCAATGCATGCGAAGCACTAAATGCTGAGTCGTAATCAACTGCATATATATCCAACTTCAAGAGCTTTAAGAACAGTAAGTACACAACATAAAGAGTTGAACGGCTTTTTACCTACACTCATGCGTATGGATGAGTTTGAACAGCGAACTATATTGCTTGAAAACAGAATGCAGATAGACCCTTTACAACGAATATTAATTTTGCGTGAAGCAGCAAAGTTTGAAGCGTTTGAAGATTTAAAGCTAGATATCTCTTTGGTAAGGTTTTTTACCAAGAGTGATGCCTTGTTTAAATTTTTTGAAGAGTTGGCAGCAGAGCAGATAGATTTTATGACTTTGTCCCAGGCTGATGCCTATGCAGAGTTTGGTACGCACTTGGAAATACTCGAAAGACTTTTGGAAAATTACAAAAGGCTTTTGGATGAGAAGGGCTATACAGATAAAGCCTTTATACCTGGTAGTTATATACTGAATATAGGTTTTTTAAAAGGGTATGAACACATAGAAATCCATCTTGAAGGATATTTGAGTCATTTTGAACTTGAACTGTTAGAAAAGATCTCTAAAGAATCATCATTGACCGTCCATTATACCACTTCGAAGTTCAACAAAAAAATGCAAGAGCGTTTTGGGATGCTAGGCATTGCCTTGGAAAATGGTCAACATATCAGTTTTTCTATGACAGATAAAAAAGTGTTAACGATGCAGAAGAATGAGAATGCTATCCATGCAAAAGTGTATGCTGTAGAAGAGAGAGAAGAACAGATCGCTGTAGCCTTTGCCAAGATAGAAGAGATGGTTGGCTCAGGGATGAAAGCAGAAGAGATCGTACTGATACTCCCCGATGAGAGTTTTAAAGAACACTTTACCATTTTTGACAGACACAATAACCTGAACTTTGCGATGGGATATGACTACAGTAATGGACGTATCTATAAATCGTTAGATGCACTTTACGGATACTGGCAAAGTTTTGATGTGGAGAGTAAAAAACTGCTTGAACGTTATGGCTTGAACGTTGAAGAGATTGAAAAGATATCTGCAAGTAAAAAAATGAATGTGGGTAGTTTTTTTACCTGTATTGATGGATTAGGGTTACATGACAGTCCTTTATTGGAGGGAGAAAAAAAAGAAAAGTTCAATGAACGGGTGCATGAGAAGTATCTGCACTTCATAAAAGTATTAGAAACTGAAGAGCTAGGTTTGAAAGAGTGGCTCTTTTTATGGCTCAAGGCACTTTCAAAAGTAACGATGGATGATGTGCGCGGTGGAATGATAACTGTTATGGGAGTACTTGAGACCAGAGGTGTGCATTTTGAAGGTGTGGTTATCGTAGATTTTAATGAAGGAGTCGTACCTGCCACTTCCAGTAAAGACCAGTTTTTAAACTCACAAGTACGGGCTTTTGCAAATCTGCCTACTAAAAATGACAGAGAAGCTTTGCAGAAGCAGTATTACAAACGTCTTTTGGAACAAGCATCACAAGCAGTGATACTCTATAGTACTTCGGACAATAAACTGCCTTCAAAATTTCTTTATGAATTACAATTGGAAAATGCAGAGCAGACGCAAGCACAATTTGACTTACTCTATGCACAACCTTCACAACTGAAAGATGACGACGATCCTCGTGTAGAGCATTTCAATGCACAGGACATCACTTGGTCAGCCTCAAGATTGAAGACTTATCTGGAATGTAAGCGAAAATACTACTACCGTTATATGCAGAAGATACAGGCTAAAGATGATGATGAACTCAATGAGGGTTCATTTTTGCATACAGTTCTTGAACGTATACATGAGAACCATGACCGCTATACTTCAAGTAACGAACTAGAATTAGCTATACATAAACAGTTAGATGTACTTCTTCCTTTTGATGATGCGAAGACTGCCTATAGAAAACTGCTTTGGAAAGAGAAGTTAAAGGGCTATATAGAGACACAAATAGCACACTTTCAAGCAGAGTGGAAGGTGGTACACAGAGAAAAAGAGTTTACTGCTCAGATAGGTGGTTTAAATTTCAAAGGGCGTATCGACCGTATAGATCAAAATGCTACAGACACTTTGGTCTTAGACTATAAAAGTGGGAATGTGGATAAAGAACCTAAAAAACTAAATCCAGATAAACTAACAGATTTTCAGATGAGTATCTATTTACAACTATTAGCAGATAAATATCAGAATATCTCCTTGGCTTTTTTAAAGATATTAGATGGAGGAGAGATGCAGAAAGTGACACTGCTAGAAGAGAGAAATGAACTTCTTGAAGAACATATAGCCACTTTAAAACAGACAAAAAGCTTTGTGGCTGAGAAATGCGAAGATCTTCAAAAATGTAAATGGTGTGAGTTTACGCTTATGTGTGAGAGAGGAGAGTATTTATAAATACAAATTATTTAAAAAAGATACTGTAAAATCATTAGCATGAAAATAAAAAAATACGAAGATACAACTAAAAATAGTATATTTAATTAATAATTATAAGCTTAAAGTTGACACAAAAACATAATTATACTATAATTATAAAAAGGAGTCACTATGCAAGTTTTACTTATAGATATAGGTACAAGTAAAGGCATACGTATACCTGCTTCTGTACTGAAAGAGATAGACGCACCTAAGAGCTTTGAATTACGTATCGAAGAGGGTAGTATAGTACTTGATGTTGTGGAAGAACCGCGTATGGGTTGGGGTGAGAAGTTTAAAAATGGTGAGAATGCCTTACTTATAGACGATACACTAGATAGGGATGAGATATAAGCAATACTCAGTAGTCATTGTAAATCTCAATCCAACAGTAGGCTCTGAGATACAAAAGACTAGACCATGCTTGGTTATATCGCCAAATGAGATGAACTACTCTAATGTCATCGTAGCTCCTATGACTTCAAAAAAGAAAGACTACCCAACAAGAGTGCAACTCAGAGTCGATAGCTTTGCGGTACTTGATCAGATACGGACTATCTCAGTTAAAAGAATAGTAAAAGTGACGGACACAAAAATAAGTAAAAAAAAGATAGATGAGGTAAAGAAGATTATTAAAGAGATGTTGGTAGATTAAATAGATGAGTCAAAACCCAAACTTCAAACCATTTTTAGCCTACTCCGCTTCAGCAGGATCTGGAAAAACCTTTGCCTTATCTGTTCGCTACATATCACTGCTCTTTATGGGAGAATCCCCTAACAGCATACTTGCCGCAACCTTTACTAACAAAGCAGCAGCAGAGATGCGTCAGAGGGTAGTGGATTCCTTACGAAATCTGGGGGAGAATGAAGCATTTCTAGATGCTATTGTTGTGCAAACAGGATTGAGTCATGAAGAGTTGTTTGCTAAACAGCCTGAGGTTTTGGCTCGATTTTTGGCTTCCAACTCTTACATCGTGACACTTGACAGCTTTTTCTCCGGTATTTTACGTTCTGCTTCTTTGGAGTTAGGTCTTGAACCTGACTTTGTGACCAAAACGGAGGGTGAAGATACGCTTGAAAAACACTTTTTAGATGAGGTACAAGCTGAAGGACTACTCTCCAACTTGGTTAAGTTGGCTATGGATATAGAAGACAAGAGGTTTGGAAAGATCTTTGACCTGATGCAGAACTTCTACAAAGTTGACCCTTTGTTGCCAGATACAAGTTATGAAGTTCCCAATATCACTAACTTAGAAAAAGAGATAGATATCTGTCGTGAGTCACTATCTCAATTGGTAATAGCATCAGGAGCATCAAAAACAGCTATTGGAAATTTTTTACCTATGAGAACTAAAATACTTTTTTCAAAAGATGTGTTTAAAAAAGTTAGTCTTTTAGAGCATAGAAATTATAAAAAATATGTAGAACAAAGTCCTCAAATAGATGAGAAGTTCTTAGCATTAAAAGTCTTACTATCCCAATGGGCAAAGATGAGAGAAATGTTAGTACTGCATAATCTTTTTAAGATCTATGATTACTACAAAAATGCAACGATCACCAATGCCAAAACTTCAGGTGTCTTGACTTTTGATGATTTGACCTATTTTACATACAGGCTTTTACATGAGAGTATGAGTAAAGAGTTTTTGTATTTTAAAATAGATGCAAAGTTCAAACATATACTGCTTGATGAATTTCAAGATACTTCTACCTTACAGTTTTTATTACTCCAACCACTTATTGATGAGATCTTTGCAGGACATGGACAGAGTGAATTTAAGAGCTTTTTTTATGTGGGAGATACGAAACAGTCACTCTACCGTTTTCGGGGTGGGGTAGAAGAACTCTTTGACAACGTGGCAGATAACTATGGTGTGAATATAGAACAGATGGATACCAATTATAGATCTTCTAAAAATGTGGTGGAACAGGTTAATCACTGGTTTGAACATACTATGGAAGGGTACACTGTGCAGAAGAGTAGAGCTGGAGCATCTGAAGGGTATGTAGAAGTATTAGAGTCTGAGGAACTCATAGACGAAGCGGTGACACAGGTCAAAAGACTTTTAGATCTAGGTATAAATGTAGATGAGATCGCTTTTTTGGTACATACAAATAAAGATGGACAAAGTTTGCAGGAAGCCTGTGAACATGAAGGCATACACACGCTTTTGAAAACCTCGTCTTCTTTAAAAAATATGCCTAAAATAGCAGCTTTGGTCGCGATGTGTGAATATCTGTTCTTTGGAGAGAAGATAGATGCACAGGCTATGCTGCTCAAAGTGAATAAAACCTTAGAAGAAGTAGATACTGCATGGTTCTCTGCGTTTATGTCTCCTTTGCAGGTTGTAGATAGACTGGTACGTGAATTTGGTTATTTTGATGATGACTTGAACGTGCTTAAGCTTTTGGAATTTGCCTCTTCCTTTTCTGACATACCAACTTTTATAGAAGAGTTTCAAAGTTCGAGCATTGCTGTGGCATCCAACACTGTGCACGGTGCAAAGATCATGACCGTCCATGGCTCAAAAGGTTTGGAGTTTGAGTATGTCATACTCTTAGATAAACTGACACGTAAAAACGCTGATAAATCAGCACTTATCTATCATTACAATGACAACCTTTATATAGATCAAATTCTCTACAGAACCAAAGGCAGAGAAAACTTTGATGAGAACTATGCCACTATCATGGAAGAGAGAAAAGTTTCTGCGTTAAAAGACAGTAAAAATGTACTGTATGTGGCACTTACACGGGCAGTGGAGGGTTTGATAGTGATACGAAAGCCTAAAGAGTCTGTTTTTGATGAGATAGGAATGGAGACAATGTGCATTGGTGCATTGAGCGTTCAGCGTTCAGCGTTGAGCATTCAGAAAGAGCAGAAAATTGTACCTATCGTGCTTTCAAATTATGGGACACAGGAGACTCTCACTCCAGAGGGGGAAGAAGAAAAAGATTATGAAGCCATCCTTTTTGGTACGGCATTACACTATACTTTAGAGATGCTAGGTTCATTTGACGAGGGTAGTTTATCTGCTGCGATGATGTCTATGAATAATAAATATGGACAGCAACTCAGTCATGAGCGTATAGATGAGATAGAAAAACGCAGCAGGGAACTTATAGAAAATAAAGCATTTCAGTCCTTACTTCAGGGTGCAAAAGTACGTAAAGAACAATCATTTAGTTTTGAAGGTGAACTCAAACAGATCGATTTGCTTTTGGAGTATGAAGATCACAACCTTGTTGTAGATTATAAAAGTTCCAAGAAATATGTAGTGAAACATCAAAATCAGGTTGGACATTATAAAAAAGCCATCGCAAATATCACAGGAAAAAGAACAGAAGGAATGATTGTTTATCTTTTATCGGGAGAAATTGAAACTATAAACTTAAACTATTCTTAATTTAAATAAATTTTAAGGTTAAGTGGGTATTATTCTTCCACAAAAGAGCTAAGCTCATATTTTAACAAGGAAATTCACATGAAATTAACATCAGTTCTTAAACCTGCTGACGTACAACGTGACTGGGTTTTGATCGATGCAGATGGTAAAACATTTGGTCGTATCTTAACTGAAGTAGCGACACTTCTTAGAGGTAAACATAAACCATCATTTACACCAAATGTAGACTGTGGTGACTATGTAGTAATCATCAATGCTGAAAAAGCAAAATTCTCAGGTAAAAAACTAGAAGATAAAGAATACTTTACTCACTCTGGATACTTTGGTTCAACTAAAAGTAAAAAACTTGACGATATGTTAGAAAACCACACTGAAAAACTTTTCAGATTGGCTGTAAGAGGTATGCTTCCTAAGACTACTCTTGGTAGAGCAATGCTTAAAAAACTTAAAGTATATGCAGGTGCAGAGCACCCACATACTGCACAAATCAATAAGGAAGCGTAATCATGGCAACACTTTATGCAACAG
>Ga0164313_10002631_pt1 | contig 16054 bp, 9 predicted proteins | sample GuaBasSedimGuay4_FD_113735 | JGI IMG/M metagenome (GOLD analysis project Ga0164313, IMG submission 113735) | Subseafloor sediment microbial communities from Guaymas Basin, Gulf of California, Mexico - Guay4, Core 4569-4, 0-3 cm | ecosystem: Environmental > Aquatic > Marine > Hydrothermal vents >... | reverse complement strand
GGCCAGGTTCGCCAGGGCGAATCCGCCGCTCCCGCGGAAGTACATCCCGCCCCAGGCGTTTTGAGGGTTGCCGGGATACCAGGTCAGGCCAGGACCCCATACCTGAAGGCCCTGCCTGAAGCGTGCGTTGAACTGGGTGAGATCGCCGGCCTCGAGCATCCATCCCTGATAGTCAAATGTAAGGGCCAGTTGTGGCGTGAGCATCTTGCCCAGGCGCCACTCGGTGTTCACGCCTTCGCGGAAGTCGTTTTCTATCTCGCCGCCGAAGTAAGACACATGCGCGCGCCCCATGCCGAAGCCGAGGCCCAGAGTCCAGCCCTGGTCCTGGCGGCCCATGGTGTCGAGTGCGCTGGCACTGGAGGCCAACAGCAGCGATACCAGCAATACATGGGCGATGGCTGTGACGCGTCCGAATGGCATCCCGCGACTCCGCATTCAAGGGTGGAAATCGGGCGCAGCATAGGCGAATTTGTAGTCCGTGTCCAACAGGCTTCTATGCTACCTTGCCCGGCGCAGGAGCGGCCTGGGCACTCCTGCGCAATACCTTTCACCCCAGCAGGTGAGCAGTGATGCCCGTCCGACGTTTGCTCTTGTCGAGTCACGTAGCGAGCCGAATGCTTGTTGCGCTACCGCTCGTGATTGTCGTCCTCGCGTCCTTCGGCGCCCCGGCGCAGGCGCAGGCGCAGGCGCAGGCACAGGAGCGCCCGCACAAATTCGCCACGTTGTCCCTGTGGGACCCCGTGTCGACCAACAGTGACCGGGAGGCTTCGACAAATCTCCGCATTGCGCTGATCCAGAGCTACGTGCACTCGGTGAGGGGCCTGGATATCACGGGTGTGGCAAGCCAGCTGGGTGGCGATATCAAGGGTGTCCAGCTCACAGGCATCTATTCCCACATCGAGGGTGGAGGCAGGGGAGCCGTTCTCTCGGGCTTCGCCAGCAACATGGGAGGCGAGTTCACAGGGCTGAATGCTTCTCTGGTCATGAGTCTGAATCGCGCCCGCTTCTCCGGTTTGCAGATCTCCGGCCTGGCGAATTTCACTACCGGGGGTTTCTCCGGCTTCCAGTGGGCCGGAACACTGAACATGAACGACGGAACGGGTAAGGGCTGGCAGGTGAGTTCACTGGGCAATGTCAGCAATGGCAAGTTCGTCGGCCTTCAGACTTCCATGTTCTTCAACTTCGCAAACGTCGGGATGAGTGGTATCCAGGCGGCCGGCCTGAACTGGACGCGCCACATCCGCGGGTCCCAGATCGGCTTGCTCAATATTGCCGGCAGCGTGGACGGCATCCAGCTTGGGATCCTGAACTTCTCGGAGCAACATAACGGTGTGCCGGTCGGCCTGGTCAACGTCGCCTCCAACGGGACAAAGAACTGGGTGAGCTGGGCCAGCAGTTACCTGGGAGTGCAGACCGGCGTTCGGACGACCGTAAACAACTGGTATTCGATCCTGTCCGTTGGTGGAGTCTACATGGGAGAAACGGACCTGGACGTGTTGGCGTTCGCATGGAACTACGGCTACCGCCTCGGTTTCACAGAGCGCCTCTCACTGTCGGTCGACGCTGGCTTTGTACACATAATTCCTGATTCGAATCCCGACCTGAATGATCGACTCAGACCGGCTGTCCAGGGACGAGCCGCGCTCGAGTTCGCACTCGGTAGCTCGGTATCACTGATGCTTGGAGCGGGCGGGAATCAAGAATGGTCCGAGTACGCCTCGGGCGCGACCACCGACTTCGACCCGCTGGTCTTTGGTGGAATATCGTTGTTCGGGGAGGCAGTGCGATGACCCGGATCCTCAGTGGCCTGCTCCTGGCGCTATTCGTCCTGGTGGCTTTCGCGCCAGTCGCCTCGGCGCTCGACCCCTACTACACGTGGTCGGACAGCACGCAGACCGGCAAGCGGCTCTTCCGCGCCTCCAGCGAGGTCTTTCTCGCCAATTTTGTGGTCTGGGGATTTGACCGCTACATCCGGCCGGCGTCCGAAGGTGGCCAGAAGGGTGATGGCTTCCGCGTCGGAACCAATTCCTGGTGGAACAACATCAAGAATGGCTTCGAGTGGGATGACAATAACTTCGGCACCAACCAATGGGGTCATCCGTACCACGGTGCGCTCTTCTTCACCGCTGGTCGGGCCAATGGTTTCGATTTCTGGGAGTCGGCTCCGTTTGCCTTTGCTGGAAGCTTCGCCTGGGAGTTCTTTGGCGAGACTCATAACGCCTCGTTCAACGACTGGATCAACACGGCCGTCGGTGGCGTTGCGCTGGGTGAAGTTCTGCATCGTGCTTCATCAATGGTTCTGGACAACGAGGCGCGGGGCAGCGAACGAGCCTGGCGTGAAGTTGGCGGCGCGGTGATCAACCCGGTACGCGCATTCAATCGTCTGATGACCGGTGAAGCCCGCAAGCAGCACCAGAATCCTGCGAACCGCTTTCCGGAAACGCTGGGCATCAACCTCGAGTATGGCCTGAGGACGGAAGGCGAGGACCGGATCTGGGAGAACCCGATAGCCCGCGGTTACCTCCGCACGGACATCGTCTACGGGGACGTATTCGACAGCCGGAGCCACGATCCGTTCTCGAGTTTTATCTTCAGTGCGCAGATAAACTTCGCTGACGCCACGCCGATCGGACAGTTCGATGCGCGCGGAATCCTCGCCGGTACCGATCTGCACGAGACCGAGACATCGCGGCACATCCTGGCCTCCTACCACCACTTCGACTACGTGGACAACGCCGCGGTGAAGTTCGGCGCGCAGAGTATCGGCGCGACGCTCCAGAGCGAATTCACGGGCGAACACGGGGCAGGCAAGCTTCGTCTGCGGACGCGTCTTGACGGCAATGTCAATCTGCTCGGAGCAGTTCAGAGCGACCACCCGCAATTCACGGGGCGTGATTACGACTATGGCCCGGGTCTCTCGGTGAAGCTCGCGGCAGGGTTCCAGTACAACAATCTGCCGATCTTCGTCGTTTCAACGGCAAACCATCTCGTCCATACGATCAACGGCACGGAATCAGACCACGTCATCTCCGTGAACCGGCTGCGCGTCCAGGTGCCCGTCTGGCGGAAATACGGAGTGGCCCTGGACTACGTGCTCTACCTTCGCAAGAGCGAGTACGCCATTTACGAGGACGTCGAGCAGCGCAGTCCGGAGGTCCGGGTGAGCCTCTTCTCGGGCTTCTACAACTGATCGGGCCCGGATCGCGGATAGCGCTTGAAATCCGGCGGCAACGGGCGGATTCTGGGCTATCATGTGCCGCCGGCCGGAGCGCCAGGCACCGTCTCCCCGTTCGCCCCCGAAACAGCGCCGGGCACCCGTCGATGTCTACCCAACTGCTCGAACAGCAGCTCCAGCAGCAGGTCACCGAACACGGGGGCCTGCCGCGGCATATTGCCGTCATCATGGATGGCAACGGGCGCTGGGCGCGTCGGCGCATGATGCCGCGTATTGCCGGGCATCGGGCCGGGCGGCATTCGGTGCGCGAGACGGTACGCACCTGCGCTGAACTCGGCATCGAAGCACTCACGCTCTACACCTTCAGCCGCGAGAACTGGAAGCGTTCGAGCTACGAGGTCAAGGCCCTGTGGTCCTTCCTCGAAGAAGTCCTGCGCTCGGAGTTTCTGGAGCTGGCCGACAACAACGTCCGCCTGATCGCAAGCGGCGGGCTCGACGAGTTGCCCGCGGTGACCCTGCGCGCGCTCGACCGTGCGCGCGAGGACCTTGCCGGGAATACCGGCATGGTGCTCAACCTCGCGCTGAACTATGGCGGGCGTGACGAGATTACCGTCGCCGCGCGGCGCTTTGCCGAGGATGTCGCGGCCGGACGCATGCGGCCGGACGAGTTGACCGAGGACCTCTTCAAGACCTACCTCTTTGCGCCCGAGCTGCCCGACCCGGATCTGTTGATCCGTACGAGTGGGGAGATGCGCCTGAGTAACTTCCTGCCCTGGCAGTCGGCCTACTCGGAGATCTATGTCACCGAGACCTTCTGGCCGGACTTCCGCCGTCGCAACCTGCTCGAAGCGATCGCTGAGTACCAGCGGCGGCATCGCCGTTTCGGGGGTGTCTGAACTGGTGACTGCCCCTGCCGCAGAATCGACACCGGTGGCCAAGGCAGATTCGCTGGCCCATCGAGTTCTGGCCGCGGTGATCTTCCTGCCCGCGCTGTGGATCGTCACCGACCGTGGCGGCCCCTTCTTCATGGTCACTGTCTCGCTCGTGGTGCTGTTTGGTTCACGCGAGTTCTTCGGCATGCTCGAGGCGCGCGGGCTCCGGCCGTCTTCGATCGCCGGCATCCTCTGTGGCCTGGCGCTGGTGGCGGCCGCGTGGTTCAGGCAGGGCCTCTACCACGAACTGGTTCTGGCCGCGGGCGTGCTCCTGCTGATGGTGCTCGAGTTGCGCCACCGCACATTCGACAAGGCAGTGGCCCATATCGGGGCCACAATTCTCGCCTTGCTCTATGTGGGTTTCCTGGGCAGTCACCTCGTGCTGTTGCGTGAGCTGCCCCGTCTCAGTGGTACCGATTACGCGCTCGGTGCGGACTACGTCTTCCTCGCAGTGGTCTACACATGGGGCTGTGACACGGGCGCCTACATCGTAGGCAGAACCCTCGGGCGCCATTCACTGCTGGAGCGGGTGAGCCCGAACAAGAGTCGTGAGGGGGCGATCGGCGGCTTGGTATTCGCGGGTATCGGCGGCTACATCGCCCACTTGACCTTTGCCAGTGATTTTCTGGGTCCGGTGACGGCGGTGGTCCTGGGTGTAATGGTGGCGACGGCCGGACAGTTCGGCGACATGGTCGAGTCGCTGATCAAGCGCGATCTGGCCGTGAAGGACTCGGCTGCGATCCTGCCTGGTCACGGTGGAGTACTGGATCGGTTCGATAGCCTCTTCTATGCCGCGCCCGTACTCTACTACGCCCTGAAGTTCTACGTGACCTGAGGCCATGACCACCCGACCCAGACCCCTGGTGATCCTCGGCGCTACGGGCTCGATCGGGCAGAGCACGCTCGATCTGGTACGACGCTATCCGGAACGCTTTACCGTGGCTGCCCTCTCCGCGCGCCGCAGGGGCGAGGAGCTGGCGAAGCTGGCGGAGGAGTTTCCGCAGGCCGCATTGCACCTGGCCGACACGGCGGCACGCGACGGGTTCATCGAGTCGCATCCGCAGCTGAAAGCGCGCCTGCACGGCGACCTCGAGGATCTCTATGGCATTGAGTCCGGTGCGCTGGTCGTCAACGGACTGGTGGGCGCTGCTGGCCTTGCGCCGACCGTCAACGCGCTCGAGCGCGGCCTGGATGTGGCGCTGGCCAACAAGGAGGCACTGGTCGTGGGCGGGCAGCTGGTGCTCGATGCGGCGCAGCGCGGTGGGGCCCGGCTCTGGCCGGTCGACAGCGAGCATTCGGCGATCGCGCAGTGTCTGCGGGGCAATCCGCAGTGCGAACTCTCGAAGATCTGGCTCACAGCCTCGGGCGGTCCCTTCCGTGATCACGAACCGGCCGCTCTGGCTTCGGTGAGTCTGGCCGAGGTCCTGGACCACCCGACATGGGACATGGGACCGAAGGTCACAGTCGACAGCGCCTCGATGATGAACAAAGGCCTTGAGATCCTCGAGGCACACTGGCTCTTCGGCGTGCAGATCGCCGACATAGAGGTCGTCATCCACCGCGAATCGATCGTGCACTCCTTCGTGGAATTTCGCGATGGTGTGTTCCTGGCCCAGATGGGGGCACCGGACATGCGGCTGCCAATCCTTTTCGCCCTGTCAGGCGGCGAACACCTGGCCTGCGATGCAGCACCCTGGAGCCCCCTCCAGGCCGATTCGCTGCACTTCGCGGCTCCTGATCCAGCGCTTTATCCCTGCCTGGAACTGGCCCGTGCAGCCGGCCGTAGTGGTGCTTCGGCACCGATCGTGCTGAATGCGGCAAACGAAGTGGCCGTGGCTGCCCTGCTCGCCGGTGAGCTCGAATTCACGGGAATTCCACCTGTGATCGACCGGGCCCTGCAGGCGCATCAGACTGTCCCGGTCGGCAGCGTGGAAGAGGCTCTGGATCTTGACGCGCGGACGCGGATTTCCGTCCGTGAGAGTATCCTGGGCAAAGCGACCTCCTGAACAATCTCCTGCGAGAAGGAATGGCATGAGCCTGCAAACCCTGCTGGCATTCGCACTGGTCCTCGGCGTGGTCATCGTGATCCACGAGGGCGGGCATTTCCTCGTGGCCAAGGCCGTCGGGATCTACTGCAAGACCTTCTCCATAGGCTTTGGGCCGAAGCTGCTTAAACGGCGGATGGGGGAGACCGAGTACGCGATTAGCGCGATTCCCTTCGGCGGCTATGTGAAGTTTGCCGGTGAGGGCGCGATGGAGCAGGTCCAGGATGCCGGGACCGGTGACTCTGGAAGCGACCTCGACAGCGACGGCAACCCGATCCCGGTGCACCGCTACTTCTCCTCGAAGAGCACCTGGCAGAGAATGGCCGTGGTAGTGGCCGGGCCGGTCATGAACCTCGTGCTCGCGCTCGTGCTGACCACCGGTGTGGTGATGGTACAGGGCGTGACCGTGAACCCGGTGACGACCGTCGGTGAGATCGAGATCGGCAGCCCGGCCGAGGAAGCCGGTCTGCAGGTGAACGACCGTTTCGTAGCGGTCGCGGATGCAGAAGTCGACTCGTGGGTCGGCGTCCTCAACGCCATCGTCGACGCCTACGATGCCCAGCCGGTGCCGGTAGCGATCGATCTCGAAAGGTCCGGCCAGCCGCTGAGCCTTGAGATCACACCCAGAATTGACGAAGAGGGTCGCTTCGAGATCGGGCTGGCCGCGCTGCAGGATACGCGCGTGGGCAAGGTCAAGCGGGACGGCCCGGCCTGGAACGCGGGCCTGCGCCGTGGCGACCTGATCCAGAGTATTGACGGCGCCGAGGTGACGACCTACTCGCAGATCGCCGGCATCGTCAACGCGAGCATCGACACGCCGCTGGATATCGTGTGGTTGCGCGATGGCATCAAACAGTCGGCGTCGATTACGCCGACCGCCGCCGAGGTGCCGATCGACTACAAAGAGACGCGCACTGTCGGGCGGATCTACTACGAACAGTACAGCGAGGCACGGCAGGTCTCACCCGTCCAGGCCGTGAGTATGGGCGCGCGCGCGACCTGGGGCATGGTCCACCAGACAGCGGAATTCCTCGTCGTGCTGGTCAGCGGCGGAGCTTCCGGTGACACCGTGAGCGGGCCGATCCGCATCGCCCAGTTCTCTGGCGAGATGGTGCGCTGGGGCTTTGATCGCCTGTTGCTGTTCATGGCCATGTTCAGCGTGAACCTCTTCCTGCTGAACCTGCTTCCGGTGCCGGTGCTCGACGGTGGCCACGCCGTGTTCATCCTCTACGAGATGATTGCGCGTCGTCGCCCGCCCGAGCGTTTCCAGCTGTGGGCCACGCAGATCGGTTTCGTGGCCCTGCTCGGTCTGATGGGTTGGGTGCTGGTCATGGATGTGATGCACGTCGTCGGCGGCTGAGACGCTCACGGGCTGGAGGGCGGGAAGAGTTCGGCCCGCATCGCCTCCAGGCTGTCGTGCAGGGCGTCCATCACGGCCTCGCCCCTTGCCGAGTCCTCGGCCAGGCCCGAGATCAGGAACTGGCGCTCCTGATCGGTGTAGAGATCGCCAAGCGAGTCGCGCAGGGCCGCCGCTACGGCCGGATCGCGCGTCATCTCCAGCCTCACGCGGATCAGCCGGGCCGTCTCCTGTACGAGGCGGGTCTCCTGCTCGTTGAGCTCGACCCGCTCCTGCTTGCCCTGGCCCGAGCAGGCGGCCGCGCCGGCGAGGATCACCGGCAGCAGCAGGCGCAGGATCGGACGCTCAATTCGCTGGATACAGGCCGTCAATTGGGTGATTCTCCGCGCGATCGGGGATTGTGCCCTGTCGCGCGCAAACCTATAACAGGCAGCAGGACCTGTCGACCTCAGCCGCCCCGGGAGCCATGGGGATCCTTCGCACCGCAAGACTCGCCGGATTGGCCTGCCTGCCCTGGGCCGTCGCGTTGCTCCTGCCCGGAGAAACCGGCGTAGTCAGGGCGTCCGATGAGGAGCTCGACTTCGGGCTGGAGTCGCGTGGGGTCGAGCAACTGGATTTCGCGGGCAACCTGGTCTGGACCGACGAGGAACTCACCGAGCTGCTCTCGCTCGAGGGTGCATCCTGGTATGCGCCGTGGCGCGGGGAGAAGTATCGCCTCGATGCGCTCGAGCAGGGAATCGATTCCATTCGGCGTCGGTACCATTCTGATGGTTATCGTCAGGCCACGGTCGAACTGGTCGAACCGGAGATGGTCGAAGGTCAAGGCGACCGGCTGAAGATCGTGATCGTCGAAGGTCCACGGACAGTGGTTGGTCGTGTGGAGTTCGAGGGTGTGCAACCGCTGAGCGGGGCGGAGCTCGAGCCACTCCTGCGCTACAAGTCCGGTGCGGCAGCTCCGTTCAGCGAAGCAGCGCTCGGTGGTGATCTCTTTCGGGTTGCCGAGGCCTATCTCTCGCGTGGACACCTCGCGGCGATGGTCGAGACCAGCCTGGATCAGAACGACTCGACGGTTGTCATCAGCTACAAGATTGACGCCGGCCCTGTCTACACGATCCGCAACCTGAGTGTGCAGGGATACAGTCGTGTGCGTGAAGAATATGTGCGCCGCGAATTGTCGATCGAGCTGGGCCAGCCCTTCCGTACTGCGGAACAGATCGAGAGCGAGGCGCGACTGCTGCAGACCGGCTGGTTCAGGGATGTAAGTTTTCAGGCCACGAACCTGGACCACGAGACCGCACAGGCCGATCTCGTGGTGGTCGTGCTCGAGCGGGCTACCGGCTTCTGGGAAGTCGGTCTCGGGACGGGCAGTGTCGACCGCGTGCGCGTGGTCGGTGCCTGGGGTAACCGTAACGTGTTTGGCACTGGCAAGGGGCTGACGCTCAGGGCGCGGCTATTTGGTATCTACGATGTGAGCGTTGAGAACCCGGACAAGAATCAGCTCTACTGGGATCACGAGGAGGAGCTGATCTACCGCCACCCGCACTTCTTTGGCAGCGGCAGGACGATCACCGCCCGTCTCTTTAGCGAACTGGAGTCCAGGCCGAGTTCAGGCATGCAGCTCAATCAGTTCGGTGTGAGCACGGCGACGTCGCTCCTGAGCTGGCAGTCCAGCCTGCTGGACATCGAGTACGCGCTCACCCGCACACGCAAGGAATCGCTGTCCGAGGACATTATCTTCGACAACTCGCGCGCGCTGACCTCCGCTGTAGCCATGGTCTACCGTCGCGACTTCCGCGACGACATCTTCAACCCCAGCGCGGGTCATTACGTCGAGATGTTCGGGCAGACTGCGGGCGGGCCAATCTTGCTGGGCGACAACGCCTTCAACAAGCTGCTCTCACGCGGGGTGAAGATATTGTCATTCGGCGATGCGGTCTTTGCGATGCGGCTCGAGGCTGGCTGGATCCGTGCCTACGCGACATCAAAGGAAATCTGGGGGCCGGATACCGGTGTTCCGATCGAGGAGCGGTTCTTCGCTGGCGGTAACAACACGGTACGCGGCTACCGTGAAAGTTCGCTTGGCCCGCGCCTGAGTGAGGACGACGCGTCGCTGGTGCAGGATCCGCAATTCCTCACAGAGCGACTCTCCGGTGGTGGCAACGCGGTGTTGCTGGCCAACTTCGAGATGCGCTTTCCAATCATCCCCGAGTGGAATATCGGCGGCGAGTTCTTCTTCGACACCGGAAACGTGTGGACCAACTGGACCACCATGACCACCGACGATTTCCGCCTCACTGGGGACGTCGTCGACAAGGAGGCCGAGACGGCCTACCGGACCAGCTATGGCGTCGGGATTACCTACCGCACGGTGGTGGGCCCCCTGCGCCTGGACTATGGAATTCCGCTGCGGCGGGCTACCTTCAATTCGCGGAACGAAATGGGCGAGATCACCGGTACCGAGCGTGATCCCGACCATGTATGGCACTTCTCGCTCGGGCACGCGTTCTGATCCTATGGTCTGGGCACGACGCACACGTATCTCCCTGCTGATCATGTTGCTGCTCCTGGCGGCGACACTGAGCTGGCTTGCGTCACACCCGAGCCTCTACGCGGGTCAGGTCGGGCGCCTGCTCACGACCAATCTCCTGCATGAGGCCGGCGCCACATTCAGCTGTCGTGATCTCGAGGGCAATCCGCTCTCGAGGATGGTCTTCCGCGATGTGACGGTGACACGCGAGGGAGACGACGGGAGTTTCCTGTACGTCACCGCGGACAGCCTGGTGGTTGGCTACGACCTGCGCGCCATGTGGTCACGCCGTACCGAACTGCAGGAGTTCGTGACGGGCGGCGTGGATATTCTGTTGCGGCTGGGAGACAGTACGAAGGACGATGACCAGCGCAGCGCGGGCAGTCTTCCGCCGCAGTTACGCGTCGACCATCTCGCTCTGCTCGACATCGACATCACGATCACGAGTGCAGACGGTGAGCCGGTACACGAGTTCCGCGAACTGACCATCGAACTGTCGGCGGCGCCCGGCGGTGACGGGCTCGACGCGGTCCTTACGCGGGCTGAGGTGCACTGGGTGAACCAGGATGTGCGCCTGCGACGTGCCCTTGGTCGCGTGCGCCTTGCTCCGCCGCGTTACGAGTTCAGTTCGATGCAACTGGAGACGGATTCGATCAAGGCCCGTGTCGACGGGATAGTGATAGCCGATGAGGGTCTGGACTCGTTGCGCATCGAAGGGCACGTTGATCAATTCGTGCTCAATGAACTTCTGCTGTTGATGGGCAAGGAGGCTGATGGGCCCTATCTCGCGATATCCGGCGACGGGATCATAACCAAGTCGGGTGATATCCTGCGCATTGAAGGATCTGGTGCTGGCCTGCTCGAGGACGCGCCCCTGGCGGTCGACAACTTCGTGGGTGTATTGCGCGATGACGTGCTGCGTTTCGAACAGGTCAGCGGTCAGTATCGTTCGGCACGAGGCGAGGCCACCGGTGAGCTGAGGATTCACCCGGATCCGCCGCTGCTGCTTCTCGATGCACGCCTGCGCGGGGCCGATGCAAGTGACCCCTGGGCGGACGGTGAGGACATGGGGTGGCCGATCTCGGACCTGGCTGGCCTTGCACACCTGGAGCTCAGCCTGGGCGACAGCGTGGGCCTGCAACTCAAACTCTCAGAACTCACGGGCAGGGCGGCGACCCTGCCGCTGGACTCGGCGGAGCTCACTTGCAGCTGGTCGGAGGCGCAGGGATTCGAGCTGCGTGAGGCCCGGGTCTTGTCGCAGGGCGCCACGATCACCGCCTGGGGCACGATCTCGCCCTCCGGTCAGGTGGCCTTGCGTGTCGGCGCCGAGATCGACTCGCTCGCGCCGTGGGCCAGGGAAGTTGAGCTACCAATCGCCGGGGAGAGTGCCTCGATGACCGGACTGCTCTCAGGCAGTCTGGATTCGCTCCAGCTCAGCGCCAGTGGAACGGTGGTGGAGGTACGGGCGCTGGAGGTCACTGTCGCAGACGCGGTGATCGACCTGCGTGTGCCGAGGCTGGTTCGCAGTCCGGGTGACGTCGACCTGGAACTCTTTTCGCCGCGTATGCGTGTGCTGGATCACCCGACTGGCTCTGTGGGTCTGATCATGAGCCGTCGTGAGCCCTTCATCGAAATTGGCCAGCTCGTGATCGACCGCGCGGACAGTGACCTGGTGATGCGGGGCCGGGTGGAGGAGCTCGTCAATGGGCGCTTTGCGATCAACCTGGACACGCTCGGGACGAGTTGGGGTGAGGACCAGTGGCACTTGGTGGAAGGCGAGCGGATGGTCGTGGGCGAGGGCTACTTCCAGGCCGAGGACCTCGCCTTTGCCAGTGATGTGGGCCGAATCGCGGTCGATGGTGGTGTGAGTCCGCCTGGCCTCCTCGATGTGCAGATCGATGTGCGTCAGGGTGACCTCAACTTGCTTGACCGGCTGGACCTGGTTGCCGACATCCAGGGCGGGCTCAATGGCCAGTTCCGCTTCAGCGGTACCCTGGATTCCACGAGCTTCCAGGTGGACGCCACGGTCGACACGTTGAAATTGCCCGGCCAGCAGATCGACAGCGCCAGGATCGTGGCCGGAGCCGAGGGTGGTCATCTTACCATCGACTCCTTCGAGCTGGACTCTGCCCGGGGCGGCGGTGCGATCGAAGGGCATCTCGTGTTCGAGCGACCCGACTGGTTGCGGGCCGCGGTGCGCGGGTATGTGGGCATGGACGAGATATGGCGCGGCGCATCCGTGCAGCTGCGTGTGAGGCCACGTGGGCTGGATGTCGCGCAGCTCGGCGGCGACGCTGCAGCCGCTGGCAGCATGGGCTACCTGACCGCCGACCTCGAGATCTCCGGCGCCACGCTGCGCCCGCGCGCGAGCGGTCGGGTGCGACTGGAAGACTATCCTGCCCCGCCGTTCCACTTCCCCGCATTCGAGGCTCTGATCAACCTGGATGAGGACGGCGTGACGATCGAGGAAGGCCTGCTCGACCTGGGTGGACCGATGGCCAGCGTGCGTGCGCAGCTGCCCCTGATCATCTCGCTCGCTGACAGCACGAGTTTCCTGCCGGATCGCGGTATGGATCTGGAGCTGCGCACGCCCGAGAACATGGACCTCTCCGGGCTGCCGTCAGTCTGGCCCGACCTGCGTCGCACCGAGGGCACGGGCAGCATCGAGTTCATTGCCACCGGCAATCCGCATGCGCCTGAGCTCTCGGGCAAGGTGCAGATCAGGGATGGCCTGGTACAGCTGGTGGGGTGGTCAGAGTGGCTGCGCGAGCTCAAACTGGATGGTAGTTTCGTGGGCCAGGAGTTGAAGCTCGAACGTGTCGAGGCGCGCGAGGGCGCGAAGGGCAAGATCACGGGGAGCGGCAATGTCGCCTTCGCTGGCCTGTTGCCGGACGATGTTGCCCTGGACTTCGACGTCCACCGCGTCCTGATCTCTTCGGTGCCGGGCCTGAAGGCGATTGCCACAGGCGACAATCTGAAGCTTCGCCTGGAGCGGACGGGTCCAGACCAGCCACGCGCACCGACTATCAGCGGTACGGTGACCGTGGACAAGGCGCGTTACACCGGTTCCTTCGAATCCGACCCTTCGGGTGAGGCGGCATTGGGCCCGAATGTGGCGCCTCCGTGGATGGCCCGGGTGCGCATCAACATGCGTGATCAGGTGCAGATATCCAACAGCTTCACCGAGCTGCGCGTGGGCGGGGACATGGACTTCACGCGCGACGCTCAGGGCTTGCGCCTGCGCGGCACGACAACGATCCCGTCGGGCCGTATCTCGATTCTGGGTACCAACTTCAAGATCACCGAGGGTGAACTCGACTTTAGTCGTCGTCCTGTCGAGCCCGAAGTCAACATCACGGCCATCACCGAGGTCCCGATCTATGACTCTGTTGGTAACACTGGACGGACGCTTGAGGAGATCACCCTGAACATGACCGGCACATTCGCGTCGCCGGAGCTGAACTTTGACAGCAAGAGTGGCTACGATGACACCTCGATCATGCGCCTGATCGCGGGCTTGCAGCCAGCCTCGTCGACGAGTTCGAACGCCATGGGGACGCTCGGGATGCGGGCCGGGTTCAGCGTGCTCGAGAGCGCCCTGTCGCAGGAAATGACAGGCGTCGACACGCTCGAGATCGAGACCACGGAGTCGGGTGTGGACGAGGTCGGCAGCACGCGCATTGCCTTTGGCAAATACCTGACCGAGTCGGTCTATTTGCGCTACGCACAGGGTTTCACGGCCGGCGAGCGCGACATCCTGCTTGAGTACCAGATGAGCCAGAGGACCCTGATCTCCGGCGAGATCAAGTCGCGGATCGACGAGGCAGGGCCCGAGGACGAGTTCAACGTCGACTTCAAATGGCGATTCCGGTACTGATCGCGCCGGGTGGATTGACCGGGCCGGTGTACGCTCGCTATCCTGTGGGGACGGCCCTGGACCAGGTCTGTCTCGCGCCCGCCTCCGACGCGGCCGGTCCAGCCCGCCCGCCCCGGCTCACCCCCGAAAGGGTCGCCCGATCGTGCCCGCAGTGACGCGTTCAGTGCCCATCCTGTGCCTCGTGGTTGCCGTGCTCTCGTGGCCGGTGTCGTCGTCGGCCCAGTTCTTCGGCCGCAACAAGATCCAGTATGAGAACTTCGACTGGCAGGTGCTCAACACACCGCACTTCGAGGTCTTCTTCTACCCGGAGGAGGAGGAGCTGGCAGCGCGTGCCGCCGTCCTGGCCGAGGACGCCTACCTGCGCCTGTCACGTACCTTCGACCACGAACTCGAGACACAGGTCCCGTTCATTCTCTATGCCTCACCCAATGACTTCCAGCAGACGAATATCTCGGATGGACTGATCGGAGAGGGCACCGGCGGTTTCAGCGAGCCACTGCGCAAGCGCATGGTTCTGCCGTACCCCGGCGACACCGCGGGTTTCGTGCACGTGATCAACCACGAGCTGGTGCACGTGTTCATGTTCGACATTGCCTACCGCAGCTACAAGGCCAACGCCGCACGGCGCCGCTGGTTCCCGGTGCCACTCTGGTTCGCGGAGGGCATGGCCGAGTGGTTTTCGTCGGAGTGGGACAACCAGGCCGACATGTGGCTGCGCGATGCCACGATCTACAACTGGATCATCCCCCTCGACCAGATTTATGGCGGCTACCAGGTCTACAAGGAAGGGCAGTCGGCGATGCGTTACATCGCCGCGACCTACGGCGAGGAAAAGGTCGTCGAGGTATTCAAGGGGCTCGGCCGCAGCCCCAGTGTCGATCGTGCCCTCGAACAGGCGATCGGGCTCGACACCCGGGGCCTGAGCCGGGACTGGATGAAGGCGCTCAAACAGGAGTACTGGCCGCTCTACGCCAACAAGCAGGAACCGCAGCAATACGCGCGTCGCATGACCGACCACTGGGAGGAACAGGCCTACTTCTTCCAGCAGCCGTCGATCTCCCCGGACGGGCGCTTCATCGCGTTCTTCAGCGACTACGAGGGCCTTGTAGATCTCTTCGTGATGGACGCCATCGACGGCGTGGTCCTGCGCAAGCTGATCACCGGCTATCGCAGCGACCGCTTCCTGTCGTTGCACAGCTTCGACAGCAGCATCGGCTTCTCGCCCGACAGTCAGAACATCGCCTTCGTGGCCAAGAGCGGTATGGACGAGCATCTCTTTGTGGTGCGGCTCCAGGATGGCGAGATCCTGCAGGACCACGGCCTGAACATGGACATTGCACGCAGTCCGGAATGGGCGCCAGACGCGCAGAGCGTGGTTCTCAGTGGCACCCGCGGCGGCAAGACGGATCTCTTCGAGATTGGAATCCAGGACGGGGCGATCACACAGATCACCGATGACTTTGTAGACGAGCACAGCCCGGTCTGGATGCCCGACGGCAAGAGTCTGGTGTTCAGTGCCCACCCGGCGCCCACCGAAGAGGTGAATTTTGTACGCAGTCCGGATGGGTCGATGCGCCTGACGGCCGTGGACTTCGAGCAGCGAAACGTGCGATCACGCCGTACCGGCTACGACCTGATCAGGCTGGACCTGGAAAGCGGCGAGCACACGACGGTGGTGGCGACGCCGGGAGCGGACAAGGATCCGTTCGTGGTCGACGAGAACACGCTCGTGTTCGTGAGTGACCTGACCGGTGTGAGCAATGTCTATCGCTACGAGTTCGACAGTGGTGAGGTGCGGCGCCTCAGTGATGTTCTGGGTGGCATATTTCATCCCAGCGTGAGCGCCGAAGCCGACCGGCTCGTCTTCACGGCATTCACGAAGGCCGGATTCGATATCTTCCTGCTGGACAACTTCAGTGAGAAAGCCGAGGCGAACTCGCACCCGATGCTGGTCGAGGGCACCAAGGTGCCGCCACGCATCCCGCGTTATGCCAGCGCCGAAGTGCTGGACGGGGATACAGGCGGCGGTGTGGCGCCCGCGCCCGTCTCGGTGAGTGGGGCGGGTTCGATGGGCGCAAGGGGGACTGCGGAGACGGACGGTCCACCCGCGGAGCGCGAGGGCCCGCGTGTGGCCCGGCGCG
>Ga0164313_10002629_pt1 | contig 16056 bp, 12 predicted proteins | sample GuaBasSedimGuay4_FD_113735 | JGI IMG/M metagenome (GOLD analysis project Ga0164313, IMG submission 113735) | Subseafloor sediment microbial communities from Guaymas Basin, Gulf of California, Mexico - Guay4, Core 4569-4, 0-3 cm | ecosystem: Environmental > Aquatic > Marine > Hydrothermal vents... | reverse complement strand
TATACGCTCCAGCTTGTAACTACCATCCACCACGCGCTGCCACCAATCCCGATTCTGCAAATACCACAAGACCGTCTTGCGAATCCCGGAATCAAAATCCTCATCCGGCGTCCAGCCTAAATCCGCATTAATCTTGCTGGCGTCAATCGCATAACGCTCATCATGACCGGGGCGATCGGTAACGAACGTGATCAAATCCTCAAACCTGTCTACCCCTGAAGGTTTATCCGTGACCGCTTCATCCATAATCGCGCAAATGGTTTTAACCACATCGATATTCTTCTTCTCATTCAGCCCGCCGATATTGTAAGTTTCACCTAACTTGCCGGTCGTCAGCACCCGGTAAAGCGCACGCGCATGGTCATCTACATACAACCAGTCCCGAATTTGACTGCCATCACCGTATATGGGTAGTGGTTTGGCTTCCAGCGCATTCAATATCATGTGCGGGATCAACTTCTCCGGAAACTGGTACCCACCATAGTTGTTTGAACAATTGGTAATCAGTATCGGAAATTTAAAGGTGCGTCCCCACGCCCTGACCAGGTGGTCCGAGCCAGCCTTGGTGGCGGCATAGGGTGAGCTCGGATCATAGGAAGTGTCCTCGCGGAACAGGTCATCACAACCCGCCAGGTCACCATAAACTTCATCGGTGGAGACATGCAAAAAGCGGAACGCCGCACGTTTCGCTTCCCCCAGACCGGACCAGTATGTCCTGCTGGCATCAAGCATCACGTAAGTACCGACAAGGTTGGTCTGAATAAAATCACCCGGCCCGTCGATCGAGCGGTCAACATGGCTTTCTGCAGCAAGATGCATGATGGCATCGGGTTGGTGTGCCACGAATATACGATCCAGAGCTTCCCGGTCACATATATCAGCCTGCTCGAAATGATACCGGGGTGAATCGGCAATGGCATCCAGTGATTCAAGGTTGCCAGCATAGGTCAGCTTATCGAGGTTGACCACCTCGCAATCGGTATCACTGATGAGGTATCGAATGACGGCCGAGCCAATAAATCCGGCTCCACCGGTGACTAGTATTTTCATGATATAAATTATACTGTAACCGCGGTCATGAATGGTGACTGTATCAGGCTGTAGGAGAGAGCAGCTTCGCTGCTTACGATTACCCAAGCCAAAAAAAACAAGAACTCGTAAGCAGCGAAGCTGCTCTCTCCTACATCACCAATAAAGTATAATTACACCATGAAAATATTAGTCACCGGTGGCACCGGTTTTATTGGCTCACATACCTGCGTTGCCCTGCTCGATGCGGGCTTCGACGTGATGGTATTGGATAACCTTTGCAACAGCGAAGCCGCTGTCATCGGGCGTATTGGGCAAATATGTGGCCGCCAACCCGGGTTTATCGAAGGTGATATCCGCGACGCGGATTTGCTCAAGACCCTGTTTTCCGAACACCCGATATCTGCGGTCTTGCACTTTGCCGGTTTGAAAGCCGTTGGCGATTCAGTCAAGCGGCCTGAAGCGTATTACGACAACAATGTCGAAGGCACGAAAGTGCTGTTGGCTGCCATGCAGCAGGCAGATGTCAAAACTATCGTGTTTTCATCATCGGCAACCGTCTATGGTGAGCCGGCGAGTGTACCGATCACCGAGGATTTTCCGCGATCTGCAACCAATCCGTATGGCGAAACCAAGCTGGAAGTTGAAAACATACTGGCCGAATTGCACCAGGCCAACCCTGACTGGCGGATCGCCCGTCTGCGTTATTTCAACCCGGTTGGTGCCCATGCCAGTGGGTTAATCGGTGAAACCCCTTCGGGTGTGCCGGATAACCTGATGCCGTTTATCACCCAGGCCGCCGCCGGCTTGCGCGAAGAACTGAGTGTATTTGGTGATGATTACGACACACCCGATGGCACCGGTGTGCGCGATTATATCCACGTGGTGGACCTGGCCAACGGCCATGTTGCGGCGCTGGACTACCTGGAAAAGAACCAGGGGTTGCTGACCGTCAACCTTGGTACCGGCCATGGTGTATCAGTGCTGGAGATGATCAAGACCTTTGAATCCGTCAACAACTGCAAGGTCCCCTACCACATCACCGCCCGCCGCCCGGGCGATATCGCCAAATGCTGGGCCGACACATCACTGGCCAATGAACTCCTCGGCTGGAAGGCCACTCAAACCCTCACCGACATGTGCCGCGACGCGTGGAAATGGCAGAAAGCCTCACGGTAATGTGGGGGTAATGTAGGAGAGAGCAGCTTCGCTGCTTACGAGCTCTTGTCTCTTTTTAGCTTGGGTAATCGTAGGCAGCGGAGCTGCCCTCTCCTACTTACGAGCTCTTGTCTCTTTTTAGCTTGGGTAATCGTAGGCAGCGGAGCTGCCCTCTCCTACAGCATTTTTCGTACCTTGCTTTTGAGACAAACCGCACAATCAAAGGGTTAAGTTGCGGTTTGCACTGCTCTCTTGGGTGTAAAATCGCCCCGTGAAACTAAAAACTATAATAAAAGACCGGCCGAATCTGTTCTGGGCATTTCATTTGGGTGGTTGGGCGCTTTGGGGAATCGTGGGCAAATACCTGTATACGGCCACGATGCTGGAAGAGGTCGCCCCGAGTTATGCCGCTTATGTCGCCGTTATCACCGTCATCGGTATGCTCATATCGTTAGTACTGCGCTACATCTACAAGTTGTTGTGGAACAGGGCCTTGTGGATACAGGCCATCGGCCTGGTCGGTGGTAGCTCACTGGCCGGCTTTATGTGGCTCAAGGCGCGCGGTTACCTCTATTACGGCTGGATAGAAAAAGCCTACGACATGACCTCCTGGAAAGAGAAGGTAGGCGATGCAGCCGAGATCTATGAAAGGGTCTCGTTTGTGGAAAGCAATTCCGGCAGCATCACGATCATGCTGACCTGGAGTATCCTGTACTTCTCCATTAAGTCATACCGAGTGTTCCAGGAAGTCCGTGAAGGCGCTTTGAAATCCGCTGCCCAGGCACACGAAGCCCAGCTAAAAATGCTGCGTTACCAGTTAAACCCGCACTTCCTGTTCAATACGCTTAATGCGATCTCTACCTTGATCCTTGAGCAAAATACCGAACTTGCGAACCGCATGGTGACCAAGCTTTCGAGCTTTCTGCGCTACTCTCTGGACAATGACCCAATGCAGAGAATAACGCTGGCACAGGAACTCGAAGCCCTGCAGTTGTACCTGGATATCGAAAAGGTTCGATTTGAAGAACGCCTGTCACTTGAGATCAACATTGAAGGCGAAGCGAACCAAGCGCTGATCCCGAGCCTGTTACTCCAGCCATTGATCGAAAATGCGATCAAGTACGGCATCGCACGTGCTGAAGGCGGTGGACAACTGGTTATCTCGGCCAAGGTATTCGCCGGCGACCTGTTGATCGAATTAAGCGATGACGGACCCGGCTGTGAACTGGTCAATGGCCACATCCCAAGCTCCAATGGCGTAGGTTTAAGCAACACACGCGAACGACTTGCCACCATCTACGGTAGCGAACACTCCATCAAACTAAGCAACACCGAGCCACACGGCCTAACCATCTGCATCCGAATCCCCTTCACCCCCAAACACTCCCCCGTTTAATTCGAGGATCATGAGGGGCGTGTTGGCGTGTGTAGGAGAGAGCAGCTCCGCTGCTTACGATTGCGGGCCCCAAAAAGAGCAAAACTCGTAAGCAGCGGAGCTGCTCTCTCCTACAGGAATTTCAGCAAATTGCTATATCGGTAGACAATTGCGCGCCTTAACCTTTAGGTATGCATTTAAAACAAGAATCAACACCCAAAGGCAAGAACTTACACAAAGGTCGCTATTCGCAGCCCGGAGGGATTTACCTGATCACTTTTGTGACGGTTTCGAGAGAAACACTGTTCGCCGATTTGTTTGCGGCCAGGTTAGTCATCAATTCCCTGATGAAATCAAAAGGGGCTGAGACCATGTGCTTTGTCGTTATGCCTGACCATGTACATTGGCTAATGCAATTACGACCACACGGTGTACTAACACCGGTAATCAGTGGAGTGAAGTCTTCAAGCGCACGCGGAATCAATCGCTACCTGGGACGCAGCGGCCCTATCTGGCAAACCGGCTACCACGATCACGCCCTGCGCCGGGAAGAAAACGTCCGGGATGCCGCGAGGTATATAGTTGCCAACCCTTTAAGAGCTGGCCTGGTCAAATCAGTAAGCCAATACCCGCACTGGGATGCCAAGTGGCTGTAACACGCATGTAGGAGAGAGCAGCTTCGCTGCTTACGATGCTCTTGTCTCTTTTGGGCTTGGGTAATCGTAAGCAGCGAAGCTGCTCTCTCCTACAGGCGAAACAAACCCAAACTAGGTGCGCTATCTGTGATAGATTTCTTTGTCCAGAACAATACCGGGCCGTATGGTCTTTCGGGGGCTTTATTAATGAGTGAAGAATTGATTACTTTCCGGGCGGAGGTTCGCGACTGGCTGGTGGAAAACTGTCCTGAAGAAATGCGCAGTCCGTTGCGTTCGGAAAAGGATGCCTGCTGGGGTGGACGAAACTTTACCTTTCAGAGCGAGGCGCAGCGCTTGTGGCTGGAACGTATGGGTGAAAAAGGCTGGACCGCGCCTGCCTGGCCCAAAGAGTACGGCGGTGGTGGATTAAACCGGCAGCAGGTCAAAATCCTTAAACAGGAAATGACCCGCATCAACGCCCGCGGTGCACTGTACAGCTTTGGCATCTCGATGCTGGGCCCTGCGTTGTTGAAGTATGGCAACGAAGAACAAAAGCAGAAATTCCTGCCTTCCATCGTCCGCGGTGAAATCCGCTGGTGCCAGGGCTACAGCGAGCCAAATGCGGGCTCCGACCTGGCCAATCTGCAGGCTCCGGCCGTGGATATGGGCGATCGCTACATTTTAAATGGCTCCAAAATCTGGACCTCCTACGGCGATTTCGGCGACTGGATGTTCTGCCTGGTGCGCACGGATCCGGAAGCGACCAAACACCAGGGCATCAGCTTTATGTTGTTCGATATGCAGACACCGGGTATCACCGTTAAGCCGATATTGCTGATCAGTGGTCGTTCACCGTTCTGTGAAGTGTTTTTTGAGGACGTCAAAATCCCTAAAGATCAACAAGTAGGTGAACTGAACAAAGGCTGGAGCATCGCCAAGTACCTGTTAACCCATGAGCGTGAAATGATCTCCTGGACCGGTCTCTCACAATCGGGCACAAAATCTGTTGGTGAAACGGCCATGGAGACCATTGGTGGCAGCGATGGCGTACTGGATGATGCCTTTCTGCGCACAGATATCGCAAAATTTGAAGCCGATGAAATGGCTTTTGCGCTAACCATCGAGCGCGCCCGCGATGAAGTTAAAGCCGGTGTCAGTCTCGGTGCAGTGTCGTCATGGTTCAAATATTTTGGCACTGAACTCAATAAACAACGCTACAACCTGTTGATGGATATCGGTGGTAGCGATGCACTGGCGTGGACCGGTGAAGCCAGCAACGACGGCAAACTGGCGCGCGACTGGCTGCGGACCAAGGGCAACTCCATCGAGGGTGGCACATCCGAGATTCAGCTGAATATAGTCGCTAAGCACATTTTGGGCCTGCCCGGTTAAGGATAAAACAATGGCATTGGTACTCAACGAAGAACAAACCATGCTGCGTGATGCAGCCAAAGACTTTCTGAACGCACGTGCGCCACTGTCGCACTTACGCCAACTTCGCGACGATGATGTGGCCGAAGGCTTCTCAACTGAACTGTGGGCAGAAATGGTCGAAATGGGCTGGGCCGCCATTATCATCCCGGAAGCACATGGCGGCCTGGAATATGGCTATACGGGTCTTGGGCTGGTCCTTGAAGAAACCGGCCGCACACTGACACCCAGCCCGTTGTTATCCACTGCCCTGCTCGGCACCAGCGCGTTGATTCTTTCTGGCAATGAAGATATCTGCGCACAATGGTTACCGCAAATTGCCGCTGGTGAAAAACTGCTGGCGATCGCATTTGAGGAATCCGCTCATCACAGACCGGCGACGGTCAACTGTCGTGCTGAGCCCGAAGACAACGGCTATGTACTCAACGGCAGCAAATTTGCAGTTATGGATGGCCATGTTGCTGATGCTTTTATCGTCAGTGCGCGCACACGCAGCGGTGAGAACCTGAGCGAAGGCGTGTCACTATTCCTGGTTGCAAACGACACACCGGGCCTTCGTATCGAAACCAGCGAACTGCTGGATAACCATCGCAACTGCGTAATCCACCTCGAAGGTGTTTCAGTTGACCGCTCCCGGTTAATCGGCCCCCTGCATGGTGGTTTCCCCATATTACAAAAGGCACTCGACCGCGGCCGGATCGGTATGGCGGCCGAAATGCTCGGCATTGCCCAGGAAACCTTTGAACGCACGATGCAATATCTGAAAGAACGCAAACAGTTTGGCGTTCCCATTGGTGTATTCCAGGCTTTACAGCACCGTGCCGCAAGCCTGTTTGGCGAAATCGAGTTATGCAAATCTGTAGTACTGAAGGCATTACAGGCGATTGATGAAGACAGCGATGAAGTGCCGATACTCGCCAGCCTGGCCAAGGCCAAATGCGGGCAAACTGCAAGCCTTGCAACCGCCGAAGGCATTCAGATGCACGGCGGCATCGGCATGACAGATGAATTCGACATTGGCTTTTTCATGAAACGCTGGCGCACATTGAACCAGCAGTTGGGCGATCATAGATATCACCTGGACAGGTTCGCAACCCTAAAAGGCTATTAAAGAGTTAAAACGAAACATGTAGGAGAGAGCAGCTCCGCTGCTTACGAGCTCTGCTCTTTTTTTGGCTTACGCAATCGTAAGCAGCGGAGCTGCTCTCTCCTACAGCAACGAAAAAAGGCATGAAATGAATACAGAACCCTCACCGAAAGTTACACCCATACTTGAAAAGGTTCGCGCCTACATCCGGGACGCCATCCTTCCTCTCGAGGCCGAATACCACGGCGAAACCGACATGGGCGGGCGCTGGCAACAATCACCACGCCAGAAAGAAATCCTTGATCAACTCAAACAAGGCGCCAGGGACCAGGGACTGTGGAATTTCTTCCTCACCGAAGGCGAAAACAGCAGCGGTCTGAGCACAGTTGATTACGCATTTATTGCCGAGGAAACCGGTCACAGCCAACTGGCTGCCGAAGTGTTCAACTGTAGCGCACCCGATACAGGCAACATGGAAGTGCTGGCGAAATACGGCAGCGAAGCACAGAAGCAACGATGGCTCGAGCCCCTGTTAAACGGTGAAATTCGTTCCGCTTACGCCATGACTGAACCGGGCGTGGCCTCATCCGATGCCACCAATATCTCCATGAGTGCAGTACTGCAGGACGGCCAGTGGTGTATCAACGGTGAGAAAACCTGGATCTCGGGCGCCGGTGACGCGCGCTGCAAAATTCTCATCTGCATGGTCAAAACCGATCCGGATGCACCACGTCACGCCCAACACTCACAAATCCTGGTTCCTATGGATACACCGGGCGTGGAAATCGTACGGCCGATGCAGGTATTCAGCCGCGATGATGCGCCGCACGGTCATATGCATCTCAAGCTAACCAATGTACTGGTACCGGAAGACAACATCATTGCGGGTGTGGGCCGGGGTTTCGAGATTGCTCAGGGCAGATTGGGACCGGGGCGTATCCACCACGTGATGCGCGCGATAGGTATGGCCGAAAAAGCCCTGCAGTTGATGTGTGAACGCTCCGTATCACGCACCGCTTTCGGCCGCCCACTGGCCAAGCTCGGTGGCAACTATGATCGTATTGCGGAGGCCCGTATTCAGATTGATATGGCCAGGTTGCTGACACTTCAAACAGCCCATGTCATCGATACCGAAGGCGTGAAATCTGCCCAGGTGTGGATTTCCAAGATCAAGGCGACCGTGCCACTGATCACGCTGAAAATCATCGATGATGCGATGCAATTGCACGGTGGTGCCGGCTTATCACAGGATTTCCCGCTGGCTGAGATGTACATGAACGCCCGCACACTGCGGCTTGCTGACGGCCCGGATGAAGTCCACCGGATGGTGGTTGCACGGGTAGAACTAAAGCCCTTTTTGAGCAGGACAAAGAAATGAGCAGTATTAATGACTACACCGCATCCATATTCAGTCTCGAGGGCAAAACTGCACTGGTGACAGGCGGTGCCACCGGTATCGGTTACATGATTACCCACGCACTGGTCTCTGCCGGCGCAAAGGTCTACATCGCCTCGCGCAAGTTTGAGGCCTGTCAGGAAGCCGCGGAAAGCCTCGCTGATTTGCCAGGAAGCTGCATTCCATTTGGTGCTGACCTGGCAACAGAGGCCGGGGTGGTCTCACTGGCAGAATTTATTGCTGAGAATGAATCCGTCCTGAATATTCTCGTCAATAACTCCGGACGTAGCTGGGGTGCTCCATTTGAGCAGTTTCCGTGGAAGGCCTGGGAAGACATCATGACATTGAATGTCACCACGCCGTTTACACTGATCCGCGAATTAACGCCCCTGCTGGCCTCGTCCGGAACCGCCGACGACCCGGCACGGGTGATCAATATTGGTTCGGTGATGGGTATGGAGCCACATGGCTTCCCCGCTTATTCCTATTCCGCCAGTAAAGCGGCCATTCACCACATCACGCGGTTTCTAAGCAACGAGCTTGCACCGAAACACATCACGGTGAATGCCATCGCACCGGGGCCCTTCCCCAGCGGTATGACGGCATTTTTTGTCGAAGATGAAAAACTCACCTCACAGGTGACAAGAGGTGTACCACTGGGAAGGATGGGAAGACCTGAAGATTTCGCCGGTCTGATCCTGTGCCTGTGCGGTGTCAGCGGTGCATACATGACAGGTGCTATTATTCCGTTGGACGGCGGTATGAACTCCGCCCGTACACTCGGACTGGAACAAGGACTCTAAATGTTTGAAGGTAATATATCTCTTGAGGAATTCAAGAATTCCGCCGGCACAGAACTCGGACCCTCGGACTGGTTGTTAATCGACCAGCAACGCATCAACCAGTTTGCCGAAGCGACCAACGATTTTCAGTTCATCCACGTTGATCCCGAAAAAGCCGCCGCATCACCCTTCGGTGGCACCATCGCACACGGTTTTCTAAGCCTGTCACTCATTTCATACCTGGTGGGCCAAATCATGTTGAAACCCAAAGGTATCGTGATGGGTATTAATTACGGCTCCGACAAGGTGCGCTTCATACAACCGGTCAAGGTCAACGACCGTGTACGCGCCCACGTCAGGATCGAAAAAGTCAGCGCACGCCCCGGTGGGCAGTACCTGACCAAGACCAAAACGACCATCGAAATTGAAAATGAAACCAAGCCCGCATTGGTCGCTGAAATCCTTTCGCTCTATATCGTCAAGGAATAAACACAGGCCCCACGCTATGCGCGCCCTACTCTGCAAGGAACTCGGACCGGCCGACAAACTGGTCGTCCAGGAAGTACCCGATCCCGGTGCCGGCCCCGGTGAAGTGCTTGTGCGCATTCACGCTGCCGGTATAAATTTCCCCGACCTGCTGGTTATACAGGGTTTATACCAGGTAAAAATCGAACCACCGTTCATACCGGGTAACGAGGCTGCCGGTGTAGTAGAGGCGGTTGGAGAAGGTGTCCGCCAATACAAACCGGGTGACCGGGTGATTATCATGCCTGAAGGCGCAGCCTTTGCTGAACTGTGTGCCGTACCGGTCGAGCGGGTAATTCCAATGCTCGATAAGCTGGATTTTGAACAGGCGGCCGGCTTCACCATCACCTATGGCACCAGCTATCACGCACTTAAACAGTCCGCAAAACTTCAACCAGGCGAAACCCTGCTCGTATTGGGTGCTGCCGGCGGCGTCGGAATAACGGCCGTCGAATGCGCCAAGGCAATGGGTGCACGGGTCATCGCAGCAGCCAGCAGTGAAGAAAAGCTTGAGTTTGCCCGAGCTGCCGGTGCGGATGAGACCATTAACTATTCCGAAGAGTCACTGAAAGACCAGTGCAAGGCACTGACCAATGGCAAAGGCGTAGATGTTGTTTATGACCCTGTTGGCGGCGACCAGGCCCAACAGGCCTTACGTGCCCTCGCCTGGCACGGTCGTTACCTGGTCATCGGCTTCGCCAGCGGTGATATCCCCAATTTCCCGGCTAATATCGCTTTACTGAAAGAAGCCAGCATCATCGGCATCTGGTGGGGCACGTGGCTGATGAAACATCCGGCGGAAGCAGAACAGAACATGAAAGAGCTTTTCGGCATGGTACTCAAAGGCATTTTAAAGCCAAGAGTCACGGAATCATGGCCCTTAGAAAGTTACGCAGAAGCCTTCAACAGCCTAAGCAACCGAACAGCCCGAGGAAAAGTAATCCTCAAAATGTAAGCTGTAGGAGAGAGCAGCTACGCTGCTTACGATTACCCAGGGTAAACAGAAACAAGAGCTCGTAAGCAGCGAAGCTGCTCTCTCCTACATGATTAAACCCCGGCAGTGGTTGCCGATGGCTTGGGCTAACGGGCCGAACTTTTCGAAGCGTTTGTCTTTGGTCATTTTGTGATAATAACGGTAGTATATTTGCTGTAATATCACTATGTTACGGAATAAACCGTATGTATAATAGAAGGTGAAATCTGAAGTATCCAAACCGGTTTTTTCAGCGTATAAATCAACCACTTCTGCGCGGCTTAACATCCCGGGCGCACTGGATGGTTGCATCATAATTGCCTGCAGGTAAGCGGGGTCGTCAGGCTCTACCCAGTATGCCAGTGCATTACCAAGGTCCATTAACGGATTACCCAGTGCGCAGATTTCCCAATCCAGCAGGGCTATCACTTTAAACGGGTCGTCCTTGTCCAGGATGACATTATCCAGCCGGTAATCTCCATGCAATATTGCCGGCGAAGGTTCATCGGTCGGCAGGTTCTGTAACAACCATTCCTGGACATCCTCAAATATCTCACCATCGTCGGTCGCTGCCGCCTGCATGCGTTTATTCCAACCTTCGACCTGCCGGCGGGCATAGCCTTCCGGCCTGCCAAAATCTTCCAGGCCGGCTGCCAGGTAATCCACCTGGTGAAGTTCAATCAGCTTTGACCAGAATGAAATACACAACCGTCGCGTATCTTCTTCAGAGAAGCCCCACTCAGGGGGTAAAACCCGGTCTCCGGCCACCTGGCCTTCAACACGGCGCATGACATAAAACTCTGCTCCGATGATGCTCTCATCATCACTGTAGGCCAGTACCTCGGGAACAGCGCCAAATACCGGTTTAAGTGCCTTCATGATGCGGTATTCGCGGATCATGCTGTGGGCTGATTTTACCTTGCTGCCAAATGGGGGGCGTCGGACGACCAGTTCGGCATTCGGGTAGCGCAGACAGTAGGTCAGGTTGGAATTGCCGGCAGGGTATTGGGTGATGTCGGGTTCGCCGTTCAGGTTGGGGATGGTGTTTTTCAGGTAGGTATCCAGGGATGTCCAGTCCAGGGATTCGCCTTTTCGTACAGGTTTTGTTCGGGTCATTGGGTTGGGGAATTCCGGATATTGGGTTATGGGTTATGGTTATGGTTATCGCGATCAGCGGAGCTGATCCCTCCTACAGGACCCACAGAAGCCAGAGGACCACTGAACTGAGCGGGGGTGTGGGTGGGCCCTCCTGAGACCTTCACAAACAGGGATGTTTGTGATGAGCCTACATGGATGTATTCACGGCGTGTCTCAGGAGGGCCCACCCGCGCCCCTGCGCACCAGGCAGCACCTGTCACTCAGATAGCTCCAATACCACCAACTTCGGGTCGGCCTGTATCTCAGCTTCGCTAAACGGAAACCGGATCCATTTCCCTTCAGAATACAAATGCGTCAAGTCCGCATAGTGTGGCGATTCCGGCTCTTGCGATTGTGAGTAGGTCAACATTCCACGCGGGTCCAGATTGCCATCCTCATCCCAGGAGATTACCTGCATAAAGCTGTTGCCGTGGATGATCGGTGTGTAACCCTTATCCTTTGCGAGGTTGGCCATGATCATGCCAAACATGCCAGCCCAGCCCTGCCCGCCCGGAATTGGAATCCGGTCGCCATTGCGTTCAGCATATTGCACATCACCCCAACGGGCATCCAGTGCGATGCCGGCGCTTTCCAGGGTAGTCTGTGCCGTCGCCAATGCTTCACGAACGGCCCCGGCTACAGCTTCATCATCTGTGGCAATCCCATTGGGTGTATGCACGGGATCATTCACATCAAATGGCACGGCATAGATATTCGGAATTTTACGCGCCGAACGCCAGAATTCCGTCCAGACCTGCGCACCCCGGCTGTCATTACCCTGCCGTCTGTCCCAGGCGGCCAGCACAGTACACGCAGGACTGATATCAACTGCAACATCACCCGTTTCAACCGGCTCTGTCGTCCCGTCACACAAGGTCAGCACATCATCCAGCAACAACTCCGCTCCATAGTTACGCTGGCTATAAATAATTTCCTGTAAATCGTCGGGACCCAGTTTATCGTCCCCGGCCAGTCTTTCCTGCAGGAAATTCAGCCCGGCACGTGTGCGCAACGTGCGTGCAGTCCGCTCGGGCCCGATGATAGGCGAATAACCTTCCAGCGGGGCTTCGGGGTTAGACAACCAGTAACTGTCATTGGAATTAGTGACGTAGTCCTTGCGTTTGATCCTCGGCATCTCTTCAGCAGGCAGCGCACCCGCGACAGCAGAGCGTTCATCATTCTTCCACTCACAAGCAGAATCCGAGCCATTAAGAACCACGATACGTGCCGGTATATGCTCAACACTCACGCGGCAACGATCCAGCAATTGGGCATCCACATTGGGTGTTACCGATATATCGGCATAAAATGCCGTGCCGTGACGATCCGCAGCAATGGTATTGGTCCACGGTACACCCTGCTTGCTGATGGCCGCTTCAATGTCATCGACGGATTCAGCCACATTCAAGGCATCATAGGTTGCAATGTTACGCGTGTTGCTGACATTTGCGTCACGGATGGCATAGGCCACCTGGTTGGTCCAGGGCAAGGCCTGGCTCATGACAACGGGCCCGTAGTGGGTCATATAAATCGTTTGCCCTGGTGATTCGGCTGAACCGAAATCGACGTCAACCGGCGTGATCGGCCGGTATTTCCCGTCATACTCATATTCCATCGGGTTTTCAGGATTGAGTGTTAACTCATACAGCGTATACCTCAGGGCGGTGGAAACCGTATGCGACCAGGCAATATCCTTGTTAAAGCCGATGGCAACCTGGTAGGTGGTCATCAGGCTGACACCCATGACATCCAGTTCACCCGGAATGGTGGTATGGATCAGGTGGAAACGGGATGAACCCTTCCAGGGGTAATGCGGATTGCCGAATAAAACACCACGGCCGGATTGGGTCACATCACTGCCGAGCGCAATCGCATTGCTGCCGATACCCATTTCAAAGTCGTAACGATTATCCAGATCTTCGGGCACAACAACACGACTCAAAGCGGCAAGATCCTCAGCCGGCGGTTTCGCATTGGCAATATCTTTTTGAAACCAGCCCAGACCATAGCGAATTCCGACACCCACCGTTAAACGCGCAAGATCATCGGCGGTGATTGGCCTGATCCATGGCTTGCCGGCGCAGGATGCGGGCAAGGAATCGGCATGATCCCGCAGGTAACGGTTGTAGCCCGATGTGTAGCCCCGAAAAAACTCATGCGCATTATCACTTTGAGCGGTGGTGAAGCCTGTCAATACATCGTTGGTCAGCATTCCGCGATGGAAAATATCGCTTTGCAGATTGCCATTCTCCGCACCCAGGTGTTTGGAAAGATCACCGTTTACGGTCATCACATCCCGGGCAATCACACAAACGGCATCATTGGCCGTTGCATATGCAAAACCATAGCCCAGGCCCGCCCAGTCATCAGCTTTCACATGCGGAATGCCATAAGCGGTCCAGCGAATTTCAGCCTGAAATTCACTTGATTTTGTAGCGGAATCAGGTGTGCTGGCACAGGCGGAAAGCACCACTGTGATGATCAGAGTTGAAATAATTTTGTGCATTTATAAATTCCTGTCGTTAACGTATTTTTGACCTGCTTTGGCCGTATAAACCATTCTGTGTAAATAATACTGTGTATATCATCCTGTACATAACATTAGGGTACCGGCAGAACCAGGTCCCCTTCCGCCAGGCCCGTAAGAATCTCGATTTGCCCGTCATTGACCAATTGACCAATTCGAACAAATCTGCGATAGCTGTGCCCGTCCTGGACCACCCATACGAGGTTCAGTTGGCCTACGTGCGCCACTCGATCGGCGGGAATTGTCAGTTGGATCTCACTGTCGGCTGGAACCAGTAAACGCGCATACATACCAGGCAGCATGTCCTTGTCAAAGGCTACCCCTGCCTTTACCAGGAAACTGCGTGAGCCCGGGTCAGCAGCCGGAACACGTTCTTCAATTACCGCATCAACTGTCTTTTCCAGGGAAGGAACCTCCACTTGCAGGCGCTGGCCCACTTCAAGATCGAGTGCCAGGTGCTCACGTACCTGCGCTTCAACACGTAAATTAAGCGGATTGTACAAAGCCAGCAGTTTCATTCCCGGCTGGGCCGTATCACCCGGCTCGGCAAAACGATCTACGATGCGACCATCAAAAGGTGCAACGATTTCGGTGTAGCTCAATGCCGTTTTTGCTTCTTCAAGCGCCTGCCTGGCACCGGCTCTTTCTGCGAGTAATGATTCATGGCCGGCCACCGCTTTGTCCAGGTCTGAAACCGACATCACACCACCATCCTGAAGTTCTTTTACACGATCGAGTGTTTTGCCGGCCTCCGTCAATCGTGCAGAAGTTGCCCGCACCATGGCCTCGGCCTGCTGCACCTGTGCCTTGATGTCTGAATTCTCTAATGCCAGCAGTAAATCCCCGCGCTTGACGGTGTCACCGGCACGGACATCAATGGCCGTGATACGCGCCATCAGCCTGGATGAAATCAGGGTAGCCTGGGTCGCCTCCACCGAGGCAGGAACTTCCTCAATAATCGTGACCATGTTGGCCATTACGGCAACAGCTTCATCCTGGTTAACCACCTCGGGCGGGTTGACCCCCGGTGGTATTTTCTCAGTGAATAACCCTGCCATCCAGCCAACCATCAATAACAGGACCACGATGGCCAGCAGCGGCAACCCAACCTTCTTCATTGTCTTTCTCATGCTAAATTCTCTTCGGGCCGGTCAAAAACCAGCAAATAAACCACTGGAACAACAACTAATGTAAACAGCGTGGATGCAACAATGCCAAAAATAATGGCCAGGGCCAGGCCACTGAATACGGGGTCCAGAGTGATAACAAGATTTCCCAGCAAGGTCGTACCCGCAGTCAACAATACCGGTCGCATCCTGACAGCACCCGCCTGCACCAGCGCATCTTTCAGCTCCAGCCCTTGCTTCCTGGCCTGATCGATAAACTCAACCAGGATCAGGGAATTCCGCACCACGATTCCGGCCAGCGCTATCATGCCGATCATCGCCGTGGCGGTAAACAGAACCGGCTCAGGCGCGCCTGCAATGACCCTTTCGCCAACCGAGTTAAGCAGCCAGAAGCCAGGAAATATGCCGATAACGGTCAAAGGGATTGCGGACATGATGATCAGTGAAAGAATCGTCGAGGCAGTCTGAATTCGCAACACGATAAAAATACCCATCAGGGCAAAGGCAAATGCCAGGCCCATATCACGCAACACATCCAGGGTGATCTTCCATTCCCCTTCACCGGTCCAGGAAATAGAAATGTCTTCGGGGACGTGCCAGGGATCGTTGCCACCCATCTCTATGTAGCTACGCATGCGCCAATCTTTTGAGTCAGTACTCTGCCCGCCAAGGTCGGCACTGATATCGGCGATCACTTCAGCCGGCGTGCGCCCGGATACTTCTGCCGTAACATAAACAACCGGTTTTAAATCCTTATGGTGAATCGGTTGATCCACGAACCCTTTCTCGATGTAGCCCAACGCTCCAATAGCAACCAGTGGCTGTGGCGCAGTATCGAGCCCCTGCGCTGAACTCTGCTGCACGATACCCGGTC
>Ga0164313_10002627_pt1 | contig 16063 bp, 14 predicted proteins | sample GuaBasSedimGuay4_FD_113735 | JGI IMG/M metagenome (GOLD analysis project Ga0164313, IMG submission 113735) | Subseafloor sediment microbial communities from Guaymas Basin, Gulf of California, Mexico - Guay4, Core 4569-4, 0-3 cm | ecosystem: Environmental > Aquatic > Marine > Hydrothermal vents... | reverse complement strand
ATTTTCCTCCTTTCTTTTGCAAAAGGAGGACCGGTTTTGCCAGTGACTCAGTTTAGGTTAAGGCAACCAATTAATTCTTGCCCAAACGTCAAAGTCTTCCCCCAATAAATATTGTAAGGTTAGTATACATAATGTTTTTGAGCTTGTCAAGGGCAAAAACTTGTCGAAAACCATAAAATTATCCAATATACTAAGCATATACAATATTTATTATAATTTACATAATTTTTTAAAATTTTTATAAAAATTAAATCTTATTATCTCTCTAGTAACAAAATGTAGTTTATATTGCTTTTATCGCTTATTTTTATAGAATAAAAAGATGAACAAAAAAATAAATGTATTAAAACTGTTTGGTATCTTTTTTTACATTGGCTTGTTTACACTCGGTGGTGGTTATGCAATGATCCCCATTATGAAACAAAAACTTACAGCAAAAAACAGATATATCAGCGAAGATGATTTTATTGAAGTGCTCGCAGTATCGCAGATTACCCCGGGGCCTATAGCAGTTAACATGGCAACATTTATCGGATATAAGGAGTTGGGTGTATTAGGTTCAATAACAGCAACCCTGGGAGTAATTCTCCCTTCTCTTATAATTATTCTGCTCCTTTCAATATATTTTACAGGAATAACTAGCAATGCCGTTGTGCGTAAATTTTTTTCAGGAATTTTAACCGGAATTGTAGCGGAAATTGTATGCGTCACAATTGACATCACAAAAAAAATAAAGATAGATTTTTTTAACCTATCAATACTTATTCTCTCCTTAGTAGAAATTTTTATAATAAAATTGAATCCAATATATGTAATTCTTGTAGGTGGTGGCTTGGGAATTTTATTCAAAACAAGGGAATTTAAAAATGTTTCTTCTTAAAGTATATCTGGAATTTTTTAAAATTGGGGCATTTACGTTTGGTGGAGGACAAGCAATGATTCCCATCTTGCAAAGAGAACTTGTAACAAATCTTCACTGGATTACAATAAAAGATTTTTTGCATTTTGTTTCCGTTGCAGAAATTACTCCGGGCCCTATATCGGTTAACATTGCAACATTTATAGGATACAGAATTCACGGAGTACTGGGCGCCATTATCAGCACAGCAGGCGTTGCTTCTCCTTCATTTATACTTATTCTACTTGTTGCAACAGCAATGAAAAAATTGCAAACCTATCCTGTGTATCGTGCTTTTATGGCAGGGATAAAGCCCGTAATAATAGCTCTTTTGATAAGCACAGTATACATCATTGCAAGTCGTGGCTTTCATAACAACATACTTCCATATGTCTTTTCAATAATTGCTTTTATTGTGCTTATTAAGTTTAAGCTAAATGCATCTCTTCTTTTATTAACAATGGGTGCTGTAGGAATCTTTCTGCTTTAATTTTATAGTAATGTTCAAAACGATTACAGTAAACTGCATCTTGCTGGTTGATAACAAAAAACTGCGTAAACATTATTGAAATAAATAATAAATTTAATTATAATAATTGTAGGAGGTGGTTGCATGATTTTTATAGGTTTCAGAAGGCAGATAGGAAGAGTAGATGTAAGAAGCGTAGTCAAATACACGGAAGAGAAAAGCGGAAGATATGCAGAGATATACCTTCTGCATACCGAGCCACTCCATTCTGCTGTCCAAGAACTTATAGAAAAAACCAAAATTAAGGAAATCAAAACAACGAACTTCAAAAAAGAAATTGCCAAACTGAAAGAAAAAGATAAAGTGGAAGTATTTGACCTAAACGAATTTGGAGAAAGAAGATTTACAAAGGATATATGTTAAAATTTTAAAAATTTATTAGTTTGTAGAAAACTAAATAAGACAACGAAGGATAAAAAGGCTCGCCGTACGGCGAGCCTTTGCGTATTACAATCAAAAATGAGGATTATCCGAGTTCTTTTGCCTCTTTTTCTCCCTTACCTGAACGGGCATTGCCTATAGCAATAATTGCCTCTATAACAAGCCATACCATCAGGATAAATACTATAATACCGATAACAAGCAACAAAGTATTATGCGTTGCTGCAAAGTTTTTAATGTTCAACACCATAGCCCAGGCAGTCATAATAACCATAAAGATCATCGGGATAGCAGTGACAGAAGAAGGTAATTTCTTTCTTATAAGATATATCGTTGCAGCAAGTAACACAAGGCCTGCAAGCAGCTGGTTCACTGTACCGAACAAAGGCCAGAGTACCAATGCGCCTTTTCCGCCCGGTGATGCAAGAGTAAGAAGATATGCAGTAAAAACTGCTAAGAATGTAGCAATCCATTTATTCTCCATCCAACCCCATTTGAGGTCTTTACCCCATTCCTGGAATACGTACCTCTGTGCACGTGTTGCAGTATCAAGTGAAGTACCTGCAAAACTTACAACAAATACACCCATAATGGTTGTCATAAGTCCAATCATATATTTACTCTGCCCAAATACATATGACATCATATTAACAGCACCTGTAACAAAAGCACCTATCTTTGCGCCAAGTCCTGCTGCTGTAGCCCAGGCAGCATAGTGTTCACTCCATATGGCCATACCTGCAGGAACATTTGCAGATCTTGCACCAAAACCTGCTGCTACTGCCAATAAAACAATCATAGCAAGCATTCCTTCGGCGACCATTCCACCATATCCTACCAGTTGTGAATCCGTTTCCTTATCTATCTGCTTAGAAGATGTTCCGGAGCCAACAAGCGAGTGAAAACCTGAGATTGCGCCACAAGCAATCGTCACAAACAGGAGGGGCCACATTGGTGGAGCACCTTCCGGATGTAAGTTTACCACAGGTGCAACAAACGAAAGATGAGTTGGCGCGCGGAATAGTGCAACAAGTCCACCAAGCGTAACAAGTCCCATTGCTACAAGCAACTCGTGTGCGTTAATATAATCTCTTGGCTGAAGTAGTGTTTGCACCGGGAGAGTAGAAGCAAAATAAATATAAACCATCATAATAACAATCCAGATCTGTAGAGCATGGGCACCGGGTATCGTTATCGGAATTAATACGCCTATTGCAACGGTAACATACATCAGAAGTAACGCCCACCAAGACCAGGTGTGTAAGCTCTTTCCTTTTTTAAATACCATGTAAGAAAGCATTATTGCAATAGGAATTTCCATCCATACAGGGAATACAGCAGAAGGATACATATTAAAGAGAATTCCCATAATCATTGCAAAAATTGCAATAACAATCCACAATTCAAAGAAGATGACAAAAAAGAATAGTACTTTTGCACGGGGACCAATAATTTTACCTGTGATTTCGCCAATTGAATGACCTTCATTTCTCATCGATATAACCAATGCCGAGAAATCATGAACTGCACCTGCAAAAACCGTTCCTAATGTAATCCAAAGCAATGCTGGTAACCAACCCCAGATAACTGCTATTGCAGGACCAACAATAGGGCCTGTCCCTGCAATAGAAGTATAATGGTGTCCCCAGAGGACCCATTTGTTTGTCGGCACATAATCCACGCCGTCTTCCATTGTATGAGCAGGTGTGATATTTTTGTCATTCAGTTTAAAGATTTTTGCAATAAAACCGCCATAACCTTTATACATAAGTAAAAACCAGATTATAGCAATAACAAACAATACATAAGCCATAAATTACCCTCCTTTTTGATTAAGCATTTCAAAAAATTCTCTTTATAACTTGCAAAACAGCAACCACATTTTACTACTTACTTCTCAATATGCTTGCCATTTACACCAAAAATGCCAGTATCGTTTTACTGGCGTTCAACTAATTTTTGCTCCCCTACCACCTCCTTTCTATAACAAAAATAACCATTATATTTCCTATTTTATAAATTCTACCTATGACAAAAGCAAAAGTCAATAATTTTGCCATAAGTGCAGAAAAATGAGACATAAGAGCGAAAAAATCAAAGTTAACTGCGGAAAATTTTTTCTCGGAATTCCTTCTCCCTGTGAGATGATAGAGGAATTCTATCACCGTTATTCATTTCGATGAGGTATTTGCCTTTAAACCATGGGATAATTTTTTTGACCTTGTTCATATTAATTAAATAGCCCTTATGCACTCTAAAAAAATCATCCTTTTTAAGTTTATCTTCTGCCAATTGAAGTGTAAGACCCTTGCAACGCATATCATGCTCATCTGTTTTTGCAAAAATCTTTTCTTTTTTCGAATAAAGATAAAGAATATCCTGAGGTTTCAAAAGAAAAAGCTCATTTTTTATTTCCCCGATAATAAAATCTAAAGAAGGTTTTTTCTTGTCTTTCATCTTGTCTCTTATTCTATTTATCATACAAACAAACCGTTTTTCTTCAATTGGTTTTACAATGTAATCAAGTGCATTTAGTTCAAATGCTTTTACCGCATAACCAGAATAAGCTGTAATAAAAACAAGGAGAGGGGCATCTTTTACATTTTGAAGTGTTTCTGCAAGTTGCATTCCATTAAATCCTGGCATATCAATATCAAAAAATACAACATCAGGAACTTTCGATAATATTGCATTGAGCGCATCAAACGCATTATCACACTCGTCAACAACCTCAAAATCTTTGAAGTGGCCTAAAAAAATTTTTATTTCTTCCCTTGCGGGTTTTTCATCGTCAACGATAATTGTTCGAACAACCATTTTTTCACTCCTTCCACTGGTATGCCAATAACAACCTTTGTGCCTTTGCCGGGAGAACTTCGAATTTTGAACTGATAATTCTTTCCGTAGAGATTTTTCATCCGATCAAGAACATTTCTTATTCCAATTGATTCGTCAGCTCCATACTGAATTATTTCATCAATTTTATCCTTTGAAATCCCCTTACCTGTATCTTCAATAATAATGTATAACATATTGAGCCTCGTATAAGCAGATACCGTAATCTTGAGTTTTTTCACAAAAGAGGAAAAACCATGTTTCACAGCGTTTTCTACAATCGGCTGAACGATAAGAGAAGGAATTTTTATTTTAAGCGCCTCTGGGGTTATATTAAACTCTATAGTAAGTTTGTCTCCAAAACGTTCTTTTTCAATTCTTAGATATGAACGCACAAGCCGTATCTCATCAGATAATTCTACAAAATTTGATTTTCTATCAAGTGTCTCTCTCAAAATAAAACTTAAGTGATATATAAGATTTCTTCCTTTTTCAGGATCCTTTCTAATAATATATCCAATTGTATTTAAAGTATTGAATAAAAAGTGCGGGTTTATACGTGCCTGTAAAGCTTTCAACTGTGAGCGTGTTCTTAATTCTTTCTCTTTTTCTATCTCGTTAAGTTCAATCTGTGTGAGAAGGATAGCGGCAAGTCCTTTAGCAAGCTCCTCGTCCAGTAAGGTTACTGCATTCCTTTCAGCTCTATATAATTTCAAAGTACCAAAAACCTCTCCGTCAGTAGTTTTTAGTGGCACAACAATACCTGAAGAAATAGGACAATTTTCAAAATCGCATCCAACTTCTTTTTTATTCTTTAAAAACATTGTTTTGCCAGTTTTAATCGCCTCCATTGTTGAAGACGCCCTAAATGGAAAACCTACTTTATGATGATCTTCTCCTGCACCAGAAAAAGCAAGTATTTTCTCTGTATTGGTAATCGCAACAGCATCAAGATTTGTATTCTTAAGAATAATACGTACAGCTGCATCTGCAGTATCTTCAGACAAACCCTTACTTAGAATAGGGAGCGTTTTCTCTGTTATTTTAAGCACCTTTTCTGCTGTAATTGCACTGACTTTTTCCCTCTCTCTCATCGAAACTTGAATTACAAGAAGAAACAAAGCGACGCCAAGAGGGTTAGCTAAAATCATTGGCCCGGATATTGTCTTTACTAAAGAAAGCGCCTCTGGGAAAGGTCTTGACATAAGAAGAACAAACCCCATATGTACTGCTTCTGCAATTGCTGTAAATACAGCACCGGGAAGAATGGAAAAAACTTTACCTCTCTTTGTTGTATACAAAATACCTGCTAGTGTACCGTTTAATATTGTTGCAAGAGCGCAAGGAGCAGCAGTAAATCCACCTAAAGAAAATCTATGTACGCCTCCTATAAGGCCTGCAAGAAGACCTACAAATGGCCCTCCGAAAAGACCTCCACTTATAGCACCTACATCTCTTATATTCGCTATTGCGCCATTTACATCAGTCCCAAGATAAGTCCCTAAAATAGAAACGCCGCCAAAGAAAACACCCAATATAATCTGCTTTCTTAAAGAATCTTCCAGATTAAATAGAACTTTTATAACAGGTGTCTGGGTAAGAATGAATCCAACTGTTACGATTACGGAAAGCCCCATTGTAAGAGATATATAAATGCCAAATACCCCTAATTTGGAGAGGTAATAAATGTTTGCCACGAAATTTTGAAACCTCCTTATAGCAATTTTTATTTTTTCAGTATAATTATACTATGGTAGGTAAAAAATTAGAAATTAATAAAACAGTTATCAACAAATTTACATTTGGGCCACTTAAAACAAATTGTTACGTAGTAAAAAACAGTAATGATATTATAGTAGTTGACTCGAGTACATTAAAAAGAGGAGAAAAAAACGAGCTCATAGATTTTATAAAGTCGCTTGATGGAAAGCTTTGTTTTATTATCAACACGCACGGACACTTCGACCACATTGGTGGAAACAATATTTTAAAAAAATCTTTTCCTGACGCAAAGATATTGATACATAGAGAGGACAGAGAAAAACTTACTTCCTCCGAAAAAAATGGTTCGAACGAATTTGGTTTGAACATTACTTCGCCTGATTGCGATAGAGAAGTAAAAGACAAAGAAACAATTAATTTTGGTGATTGTTCTCTTACGATAGCATATACGCCAGGGCATACTAAGGGAAGTATCTCGCTTGTAGGCGATGGATTTATATTCACAGGAGATACGCTATTCGCCGGGACAGTAGGTATAGCAAGAGAGTACAAAAATGCGTTTAATGAAATGATAAATTCAATTAAAGAAAAAATCCTAATACTTCCTGATGATTTTATTATTCTCCCCGGACACATGGAAAACAGCACAATTGGAGAAGAAAAAATGTTTAATCCATTCTTGCAATAATTGTTTATAAACCGTACATTCAACCATAATGCACCTAAATTTCCAACGAAATGAATACACTTGTCCAATTCTTTCTTGCAATTATAATACGGTAGGTGGCATATGAGAGAAAAAATTTTTCTCAGCGCTTTATTAATTATTTTTATTACAGTTGCCTTTTGCGGATGCAAAAAAAGTGAGAAGGTAATGTTTCTTGATTCCATATTTAATAGAGTAGAAATAGAAAACGATGTTGTTTATGCTACAGCTGAAAATGAGGAGGGAAAAGAAGAACCGCTAAAACTCGACATATACCAACCGCTAGGGGATTTATCCAGCACAAGACCCCTAATCATGTGGATACACGGTGGGGGATTTAAAGAAGGTGACAAAAAAAATAAAGGGATAGTTCAACTATGCAAAGCATTTGCAAAAAGGGGATATATTGCAGTATCTATCAACTACAGGTTAAGAAAAACACCAATGATAGATATAGAGAGCACAATAGAAGACGCAGTAGCAGATACAGTAAGCGCGCTCAATTATCTTAGGAACAATGCTTCAAAATACAGAATTAATACTTCCCAAATCATAATAGGAGGCTCGTCTGCAGGTGGCGTCACTGCGCTCTACACTGCCTGTAAAGAAAATCAATCAACGAGTAGAATTTTTGCCGTTGTTACCCTCTGGGGAGCATTATACGATAGCAGCAACGTCACATCCCACTTTCCTCCAACAATTATTATACATGGAACAAATGATCATATAGTTCCATATCAATACAGTATAGAGCTTCAAGACAGACTGAAAAAACTTGGAATAACATACGAACTCCACCCAATAGAAGGTGAAGGGCATGCACCGTGGAAATATACCGATGAGATAATAAATTGGGTGTCACATTTTTTATTCAACCTAATTGATTAAAAATCTTCATCTTTTTTTACATACAAGCCATAGCCAAAATAAATCTTAATACAATACATATCCCGCTCTTTGCTGTCGCGCACTTATTACATCATCTTTGTTTTCATTTAATTTGAAAAATCAAGAAGCAAATTATGTAAAAAAATGGAATTTTATACGAAACGATTTAAAGTCCTATCTCTCTAGTAGATGATTTTTGGACTGGTAATAACGAGTGAGCCACATACTAAGGCCGTCAAGCCCGGGAAACAGCACTCTCTCTTGAATATTTGACTGATCAAGCTTGTCTCTTATTTCCCATTTTATTTCTTTAGGTATGATTATTCTTTTATAAATCTCCGGATGTTTATTAATTACGTCTCCCATACGCAATTTTGCAGAAGCTGTAATTGAGTGCAGCGCAAACTGGTTGATAATACGCTGATCCATTGACGGGGGTTCAAAAAACAAAGCAAAATTTTTATCAGCTTTCAATAAATCTTCTATTGCAGGATAAATTTTCTGAAGCATCTCCGTAGTAAAAATATCTGCATTTTCTTCTTTGAGTAGTTTTTTGAATCGGTCTGGAAGCAATTCATGCATTTTTATATAATCAACACACCAAATTATACCATCTTTATCATACTTATCAATCTCCTGAGTTGCAAAATGCATTGCAACAAGCGGTGAATATGTCCAATCTAAAAGACGCGTGGGAAGGCCATGATGCCTTGCAACAGAAAACCATGTCAAAATAGAATGTTTAGAAAAATCTATTCCACTATATTTGATGAAATTCTTTATAAGATGAGGTTCTAACTGCCAATATTTCCCGCCTAATCTCATAAGCACTGTATCTAAAGCATATTCTTTGTCTGAAAGGCCTCTATACACATAATCCGACCGAAAACGCCCGATACTCTTAAGCGTCCTTGATTGGTTGTATAAAACTTCCATAACCTCCTGCCAGGAGTGTATCACATATTCATTCATATAATTATATTATAAAAATTTTGTTAAATTACAACAAAATAGTAATAACTCTTTGAAGGCTTCAAAATCGTTGTTAAGCTTCCTTTATTTTTGATAAGTTAGTGTAAAAATTCAATCACGTTTAAGCCACGTTATATATGGCAATTTGCCTTTTTCCCCAATGCTAATTTCTTTTTTCTTGTTTTTTCCTTTTTTGGAACTGCTTGCTACACGAAGATGTATAATTTTTCTTTTATTCATTTCTGAAAGCTTTGCATCTAAATCTTTATTTGTAAATAAGAATCCCATTTTTTTCAATTCTTTTTTGAAGTTAGATACCAGGACAAAATTATCCATCCCTTCATTCATATTGACATTATCGTACGCAATAAGCATATCTTTCTCTGTAGGAAAATTGCTAGACCTGTCCATTCGCACATTAAGAAACACTTCATCTATGTATTCAAAAATCTTATCTACTTTTTCATTTAAATCTACAATACCCTGATAAATCTTCTTTGTAATTTTCTCTAATTCGTCCTGTGTCACATAATCGGCTGCTCTTCTATTCTTTATGCTACCAGAAACAATAAATTTGCCACTACTATTTTTCTCAACTTTCCCTTCATTTAGAAGATCTTCTAAAAATTGTTTTGTCAAAATATAATTTGCATTTCTCGTACTCTTCGTTCCGGCAAGTGTAAAAACGCTCATGCCTTTCTTGCCTGCTTTTTTAATCATCTTCAAAATCCCTTCTTTGCTTTTCATAAATACCTCCTTATACAAGCTTTATTTTAAAAACATCTCTAAACTGCTTTTTCATATATTCTTCATCTTCTTTTGAAAGACCTGCTACACATTTAACTGGGACAACAATCTTATATCCGCGCATTACCCCGTCTACTACCGTATAATGAACACATATATTCATCGCTACCCCCGTAATATAAAGAGTGTTTACTTCAAGTATTTTCAATAAAGTATGAAGAGTAGTGCCATAAAAACCAGAATAACTCTTCTTCTTAATTACATAATCATTTGCGCCCGGCTTTAGTTCCCCAACAATTTCCGCACCTTTTGTGCCTTCAACACAGTGAGGAGGCCACAATTCAAATTCTGGATCATTTTCTAAATGTGAATCACAAATATATATGACAGGAAAACTATTTTTCTCAAATTCCATATGTAAATCATTGATGAAGGGAATGATTTTTTTTGCGCCTTCAACCTTGAGCGCCCCTCCGTCCTCCACAAAATCATTTAGCATATCTACAATAAGAAGTGCCTTTTTCATACTCCAGCCTCCAACATTTTTCTTTCTCTTCAAATATTATAACGCATTTTTTATTTTATGGATAGTAAAAATAAAGAATGTCCACAAAATCGATTTTATTTCTATTAAAGGCATTCAAAAGTGTATCTTGCTATTCCCTGTTTCGTTTTTATAAATATACTACTTTTGTTGCAATCCTATCTACAAAATGCTTATCATGTTCGACAAACAATAAGGTAGGTTTATATTGCAAAATAACATCTTCCAGCTGCTCCCTAATAATTAAATCGATGTAATTCAAAGGCTCATCCCACAAAAGTAAATCAGAAGCTATTAAAAACGAACGGCATAAATCTACTTTCTTTCTCTCGCCCTCGCTGAATGTTTCAAGTGGCCTGTTAAATACTTCGCCTGATACCCCAAGACTTCCCAGAATGTTGCGAAACCTCGTTTCATCTATGTCGCATTTAATTAAATGCTCTCGCAACATCCCATTATTCCATAATGGGTTTTGATAAGCTCTTTTAATTATTAAACGCTTTGGTCTATAGATCTTTCCTCGCTGAATTTCAACCTCACCTGAAATGGCATTTAACAAAGTTGTTTTGCCACTCCCATTTTTACCAACAATAGCAATCCTATCGCCTTTTCCCATCACAAGTGAAAAATCTTTAATAATTGTTTTGCCCTTTATGCTGACAAAAATATGATCTAATCTTAAAATGTTTTGAGGTGAGTCAGCGCTGGTATCTAACTTTAATCTTCTTTCTTTATCAAAATCATTGATAAGGTATTTTTTTTCCTCAATTTTCGTTTCTGTTCTCCTTTCTATATTTAGTGCTCGTTTCATGGATTTTGCCGCTCTATGCCCAACAAAGCCTTTATCAACCCTCTCTTTTTGGTTAGTCTTTACTTTTTTGTCCGATTCTCTATTATTTGCCCAGTTTCTCCTCTTTGTCGCTGCAATTTTTAAAGATTTTATTTCTTTTTGTAAATTCTTTCTTTTACGTTTTTCAAACTCTTTTCTAATATCTCTATTATGTTTCCAGGAGGAAAAATTACCTTTTTCAATATAAATATTGTTTTTGTTGATAAATAAAATATGATCTACGCATATATCTAAAAGATATCTATCATGCGTAACTAAAATAAACCCGTTCTTTTGAATAAGGTACTCGCCCAATAATTTCCTTCCTTCTAAATCAAGGTGGTTTGTCGGTTCATCAATTAATAAAAAATATCCTCTTTTCAAAAACAATGAGATAATTAATACACGTGTTTTTTCTCCTGCACTCAGAGTGTTAAAATCACGGCTTAGCAACTCTGAATTCATTTTCATCATATTCATCTCTTTTTCAATTAGTGCATCAATTTCGTATCCACCTGCATCTTGATATTTTCCCAATATTTCCCCATATCTTTCTAAGCTACTTGCATTACTGTTGTTCAACAACTGCCTCATTTGTTCTTCCCATTGATAAAATGGAGCTATATTGTCTTTTATTACATCTAATGTGGTTTTTAAAATTGTTTTAGATTTATAAGGAAAATACTCGGTTTTCATAGGTATATTAATTTTTCCTTTTGTTGGAACAATTTTCCCCATTATCAAATTAAGAAGCGTAGTTTTACCGCTCCCGTTTCTTCCAACAATACCCGTTTTCCACATAGTATCTATTGAAATAGATAAATTATTAAAGACCGGTGTAGATGATAAATCATATTGAAAATACACTCTATTAAGTTGAATCAATGACATAAGTATTCCTTCCCCTTATAATATACTAATCATCCAAGATTATCCTTGCACATTGTTCATTTAAATACTTTTTAAATCCACCTTCAGTATTTTATTAAAAGATTCTACTCTATCCCTCGTAAATTTCTCTCTTTTTGTATTTTATTCTCTATTATCTATCTTACTGTCAAGTAAATATTTTTAAGTACTTTTCATAGCGCGTACAAAAGCTGTAAATAAAGGATGGGGTGAGAGTGGGCGGGATTTAAATTCAGGATGAAATTGTACGCCAACAAAAAACGGATGTTCGCGCATCTCAACAATCTCTCCAAGATGTTTTTCGGTATACTCCCCGACTACTTTTAATCCCTTGTCTTCAATTTGCTCCCTATACTCATTGTTTAATTCATATCTATGCCGATGCCTCTCAAACACATATGGTCTATTGCCATAAAATTTACACACATTTGATTTTTTTGCCAGATCACACTTATACGCGCCCAATCTCATTGTGCCACCTTTATCTGTTATACCCTTTTGTTCTTCCATAAGATCAATCACAGGATGCGTCGTTTGAGGCATAAATTCTGCACTGTGAGCATCTTTCCATTTCAAAACATTTCTTGCAAATTCAATAACAGTAATTTGCATGCCCAGGCAGATACCAAAATATGGTAATTTATTTTCTCTCGCAAATTGAGCAGCAATAATCATTCCTTCAATGCCCCTCTTCCCAAAACCGCCTGGAACAAGGATGCCATTTACTCCCTTTAGGGAATCAGTTGAATCTTCTAAAAGTTCTGATTCAATCCATTGTATATCAACATTTACGCCTACCTCAAAAGAGCTGTGTCTGATTGCTTCATTCAACGAAAGGTAAGCATCCTGCAATTTTATATATTTTCCGACTATAGCAAGCTTCACTGTCCCCTTTCTCTCTATTCCTTTTTTTACCGTTTCCTCCCAATCAGAAAGCTTTGATTCTCTATCTCTGAGATGTAAAATTCTTGAGAGCGTACAACCTATATTCTCTCTTTCAAGAATTAATGGAACTTTATAAATCAAATCGGCATTGCTTAAAGAAAAGATATTCTCCTCGCGCACATTTGTAAAGAGTGCAATTTTCCTTTTTTCCTCTTTACCTATATCTTTTTCGCCTCTTGCAATAATGATATCCGGTTGAATGCCTATTTTTCTGAGTTCTCCTACACTGTGCTGTGTAGGTTTCGTTTTAAGTTCGCCTGTCGTTTTAAGATAAGGAATATAAGTAAGATGGACAAAAGCAACATTTCCATCCCCTTCTTCCATTTTAAATTCTCTTATTGATTCAAGAAATGGCAAGCTTTCTATATCTCCAACAGTTCCTCCCACTTCAACTATTATTATATCCTTATCTGAATTCTCAGATAAAATTCTTATTCTTTTCTTAATCTCTTCTGTTATATGTGGAATAATTTGCACAGTTGAGCCTAAATAATCACCTCTTCTTTCTTTTTGAATAACAGTTTGATATACTTGTCCACTTGTTACATTATTTTCTTGGAAAAGATCCTCATCAAGAAATCTCTCATAGTGGCCAAGGTCCAAATCTGTTTCTGCTCCATCTTCAGTAACAAACACTTCTCCATGCTGAAAAGGGTTTTGTGAACCTGCATCAATATTTAGATAAGGATCGAATTTTAAAATCGTAACCTTATAACCTTCGCTTTTTAGAATTCTCCCTAAAGATGCAGAGCTAATCCCTTTTCCAAGAGATGACATTACTCCACCTGTAACAAAGATGTACTTTTTCATTTTTTCAAACCCCCATGTGTAACGTTTTGCTTGCTATTCTAAAATAGAAGTTATACGGTAATTTAAAGCGATGTCTCTTTGTATATATATTTCCTTTTGCTATAGATTAATTTATTTTTACAAAAAATCAAACCAAGAATTACAAAACTAATTTATAATTTCTTGATTTTTATAATAAGGGCTTTAAAATATAGATAAAATAAGAGGAGGCAAAATGAAAATCTGTACATTTAAAGATAGGAAAATTGAAAAAGTAGGAATCATTTATAAAGAACAAGTCATTGACATTGCACTTTTATCAGACACGCTGAGCAATTTTGAAAAAGAAGAATTTCCCGTTATCTGGAGCATCGTTGAGCTAATTCAAAAATGGGAAAAAGTTAAAAAAATGATGAAAGTGGGAGAAAAAACATTTGGAAATAAATTTCTTCCAATTTTCTCTGCAAAAAAGCCGGAATTTGGCGCACCCGTGGCAAGAGAAAGTAAAATCATATGCCTTGGCAAAAACTACTCTGCACATGCAAAAGAAACAGGAAGCAGTGTCCCGGAAGCACCAATACTTTTTGGCAAATTTGCCGATTGCGTAATAGCAAATGGGGACCCGATTATCTATCCTGCATATGCAAAAAGAATAGACCCTGAAGTAGAACTTGCCGTAATTATGGGAAAAACAGGTAAAAATATTCCGATAAAAAACGCAATGGAATATGTATTTGGCTATACAATTGCAAATGATATCACAGAAAGAGAAATGGAATATAGCGATATGAAAAAAGGACAGCCATGGTTTAGATCAAAAAACTTTGATACAGCAATGCCAATAGGGCCGTACATTGTGACAAAAGATGAAATTAGAAATCCGCATAAACTGGACATTGAGCTTAATGTAAATGGAAAAATACGTCAAAAAGGAAACACCAGAGATATGATTTTTAAAATTAATCATCTTATTTATTATATTTCTCAATACCTAACCCTTTATCCCGGAGATATCATCTCAACAGGTACGGTATCGGGTATCGCGCCAGTTAAAAAAGGTGATGTAATACAATGCTATATAGAAAAAATAGGAACACTAAAAAACAGGGTAAAATAGACAGACAAAAGAATTTAGAATAGAGAGCGTGTTCCTAAAAGTAATAAAGAAGGATTGTTTATAAGCTCATAAAGAATAATATAAACGCATGGTGCAAAGGCAAGAGGCGTAGCTGATTTTTTGCCGACATACTGTCCTCAAATAATCGCCCTTATCGTTCCCCATTAATATTTGGAAATTTTAAGCGGACACCATCATTAATTAAAAATTCAGATATTACTTTTTTATCGGCATTCATCACTTGAATGGAATTTTCTGTTCTAACAAGGATACCCATAATATTATTATTTTTTATTGCACATATATAGTCCTCGATACCAATAATTTTAATATCTTTGTACAGTCCAAGAGCAAAAGTTTCGCTGACAAGAATTTTTCCATAAGGAGCCTCGGGAAACAAATATTTTTTAAATCTCATAATGTTTTCTTCAAGCTTGCAAGAATAATTTTTAATGTCGACAAGCTGCAAACCACTCCATCCTGCCTGACAATAAAACTTATTATCAGTTGACAGTACATAGTTTGTGTTAATGGGGCTGGATGGGGTTGGCCCAGCACCTTCTTCTATAGAAATATTGTGCCAGACACCTTTTTCACTATTTATATTCCATGTATAAAGAAGAAGTTTTATTTCCAGTAGCGATGGTTTTGCAGGAAGAGAATAAGAAATAAGTACGTTTATATTATAGCCATCGTTGTAAACAGCAACTGGAAGTCCATAATCTGCAACCGAATACTCAGTGCCGTCCAATCCTTTAACAACGGAAGTGAAGTGCATTTCTTTTTCAACATATTGCTCACCATCCCATATTTTTATTAAGTAGTGGAAATATCCATCGTTTTTATTGGTTAATTTAATCATTATCAAGTTGTTACCAAAAAGTTTCGGTGAAGACCCAACCGAAACATCAATCTTTTCCATCCTCTTATATACAGACATAATAACCTTTGCGGTCCCTGGTAAAATCATATAACTATCTCCATCCCAGGATAGTGGAAAAGCCCAATTTTCAACTGGTACTAAGTACGGGGCAGGAGGAATTGAATAAACAACTTTGCCTGTCGAAATAATTTCCCCGTCTTGTAAATCCCAGTAATTAAGATGCGCTTTAATTTCTGAATCACTGCTAGTTTTAAACACAAGGAAAGGAATAAAATCTTCAGAAATAACATTTTCAGCGTTTTCCACAATCTCTTTCATTAATGCAAATCCTTCTTCTTCCGCCTCCTCATTTGCTTTAGGTGTTAATGT
>Ga0164313_10002626_pt1 | contig 16065 bp, 20 predicted proteins | sample GuaBasSedimGuay4_FD_113735 | JGI IMG/M metagenome (GOLD analysis project Ga0164313, IMG submission 113735) | Subseafloor sediment microbial communities from Guaymas Basin, Gulf of California, Mexico - Guay4, Core 4569-4, 0-3 cm | ecosystem: Environmental > Aquatic > Marine > Hydrothermal vents... | reverse complement strand
GACGCCCCTGATCGGGCCCTATGTCAGCAGCGACCGCGTGTTGCTGGCCGAACTTTCGCTCTACGGGCCCCATCAGGTGATCCCTGAGTACCTGTTTGCCCGCCGGCACCACGAAAAGACCTCGATCCACCTGGATGAACGCACCGAACGGGCGGCGTGGTTCGATACGAAAAAGAAGGGGAAAATCGCCCTGCCGGCCTGGCGGGTGGTGGGGGAACTTCAGTTGTCGCTCATGCGGGCGCCGACCAGCCCCAAGGTTTTCCTGCAGTGCGGGGTCGAGATCCTGCGGCACTGCAAATACCGCCGCGAGGCCCTCGGCCAGGACCTGAAACAGGCGTGGAAGTTTTATAGCGGGAAAAATTAATGATTTCACGATGGCAACCGAAATAATCAGTAGTACATTGAGGTCTGTTATCAATTTCGCTGAAAGTCGACGTAGGACGTCATAGAGGGGATGAAATGGCTGGAAACGCCTCGAACAAAAAACCGGTGGTAGCCATCCTGGCCGGAGGCATGGGCACGCGTCTCGCCGAAGAGACCGAGATCCGTCCCAAACCGATGGTCGAGATCGGCGACCGCCCGATCATCTGGCACATCATGAAACACTACGCCCACTACGGGTATAACGAGTTCGTGATCGCGCTGGGCTACAAGGGTGAATACATCAAGCGCTGGATGAGGGATTTCGGAAGTCTCGAAGGGGACATGACCGTCAAGACCAACAGCGGCGACGTGCTGACCTACCAGGACCACCGGCCCGACTGGACCGTGCACCTGGTGGAGACCGGCATGAAGACCGGGACCGGCGGGCGCATCAAACGTCTGCAGCCCTGGCTGGGTGAAGGCACCTTCATGTTGACCTGGGGCGACGGCCTGTCGGACGTGAACATTTCCGATCTGCACCAATTCCATAAGGACCACGGGAAGCTGGCCACGTTGACCGCGGCGCGTCCCCCCGCGCGTTATGGGCACATCGAATTCGAGGGGAACCGTATCAAGTGTTTCACCGAAAAACCCCAGACGGCCGAGGGCTGGATCAACGGGGCCTTTTTCGTGCTGGAACCCAAGGTGTTCGACTACATCGACGGCGACCCCGTGATGTTCGAACAGGCTCCCATGGTCGGCCTCGCCAACGACGGCGAACTCATGGCCTACAAACACGATTCTTTCTGGCAGTGCATGGACACACTGCGCGAAAAACACATTCTTCAAACGCTCTGGGAGGGCGGCGACGCTCCCTGGAAATGCTGGGACTGATCCAGTTAGAAAACCGAGGGGATTGAGAAATGAAAGTTCTGGTAACGGGTCACAGGGGATACATAGGGAGTGTCCTGGTTCCTCTTTTGCTCGAACGCGACCACGAGGTCACCGGCCTGGACAGTGACCTGTTCCGCGCCTGCACCTTCGACGGTGAACTGGCCACGGTCCCCGAGCTGATCGGGGACGTGAGGGACGTGGAAATCGAAAACGTCCAGGGCTTCGACGCCATCATCCACCTGGCCGGCCTGTCCAACGATCCGCTGGGCGATTACAACCCCAGCCTGACCGAGGACATCAACCACCAGGGGTCGTTGCGCCTGGCCCGTCTGGCCAAGGAGGCCGGGGTCAGCCGTTTCCTCTTTGCCAGCAGCTGCAGCAACTACGGCGGCGGCGGATTGGACTTCCTGGACGAAAACGCGCGCTTCAATCCCATCACGCCCTACGGTGTGTCCAAGGTCGAGGTGGAACGCGACGTGGGACCGTTGGCCGACGACAACTTCAGTCCGACATTCCTGCGGGCCTCGACGGCCTACGGCATGTCGCCGCGCATCCGATTTGATCTGGTGGTCAACAACCTCACGGCGTGGGCCTTCTGCACCGGCGAAGTCCACCTCAAGAGCGACGGTTCGCCCTGGCGCCCTTTGGTTCACGTGGAGGACATCTGCCGGGCCTACATTTCCATTCTCGAGGCCGACCGCGAATTGATCCACGGCAAGGCTTTCAACATCGGCACCACCACGGAAAACTACCAGATCCGCGAGGTGGCCGAAATCGTTCACGACGTGGTGCCCAACTGCGAGATCGGCTTTGCCGAAGGCGCCGAACCGGACCTGCGCTGTTACCGGGTGGACTGCAACCTGCTGGCGTTGACCGTTCACGGTTTCAAGCCCCAGTGGACCGTGCGCCGCGGGGTGGCACAATTGCTGGAAGCCTATCAGCGGGTCGGACTGACGCTGGACGATTTCGAGGGCCCGCGCTTCAAGCGCATCGGCCATGTCAAACAACTTCTGGATGACGGACGCTTGGACAATACCCTGCGCTGGACCACAACCTTGGCGGAGAAATAGAACGATGAACCAGGAAAACAACCAATCAGCCAGTCGCAGTGAAACCGAGCGGGCCTGCCGCTCCTGCGGGCACACCGATCTCGAACAGGTCCTGGACCTGGGCACCACCGCTCTGGCCGACCGCATGCTGCGCGAGTCGCAACTGGACGAACACGAGCCGACCTTTCCGCTCAAAGTGGTGTTCTGTCCGTCCTGCTCGCTGATGCAGATTCTCGAGACGGTGGACCCGACCATGCTCTTCGACGAGGACTACCCGTATTTTTCGTCGTTCAGCAACTACCTGCTGGAACATTCGAAGAAAAACGTGCTCGAGTTGATCGAGCGGCGCGGTCTCGGTTCCGACAGCCTGGTCGTCGAGCTGGCCAGCAACGACGGTTACCTGCTGAAGAACTACGTGGATAACGGAATTCCCGTGCTGGGCATCGACCCGGTTCCGGCCCTTTGTGAAGCCGCGGAAAAAATCGGCGTGCCGAGCATGGCCGAGTTTTTCGGCATCGACATCGCGCAGTTGCTGGCCACCGAAGGCAGGCAGGCCGACATCATCCACGCCAACAACGTGCTGGCCCACGTGGCCGACACCAACGGATTCGTGGCGGGCATCGCGGCTCTGCTCAAACCCGACGGCATGGCGGTCATCGAATTCCCCTACGTGCGTGACCTGATCGACCACTGCGAGTTCGACACCATCTATCACGAACACCTGTGTTATTTCTCGGTGACGGCGGTGGATAATCTGCTGCGCCGGCACGGGCTTTTCCTGAACGACGTGTGGCGCCTGCCCATCCACGGCGGCTCGCTGCGTCTGTTCATCGAAAAGGTCGAAGCGCCCATGGACAGCGTGACCGGTCTGTTGGCCGAGGAGAAGGAACTGGGCATCGACCGCATCGACTACTACCGCGAATTTTCCCGCCGGGTGGAAAACCTGAAGGGAAACCTGCTCACCATGCTGGACGACCTCAAGGGCCAGGGCAAGAGCATCGCCGCCTACGGCGCCGCGGCCAAGGGCAGCACGATGATCAACTACGTGGGCATCGGCACCGACTATCTGGATTTCGTGGCCGACAAGAACATCCACAAACAGGGGCGGTACATGCCCGGCCAGCACATTCCCATCGTGGCCGCGGAAAAGATCGCCGAGGCGCAGCCGGACTTCGTGCTGCTGCTGCCCTGGAACCTTGAGAGCGAGATCCTCGCACAGGAACAGGCTTTCCGCGACAAGGGCGGCAAGTTCATCATTCCGGTGCCCGACCCTCACATCGTCTGACATAAAGGAAGAATCAATTGAGCGATTCCCCCGGTGCCATCCGCTGCCCCAACTGTCATGAGGGCACGATGGATATTTTCCATACCGCCAAAGGCGTGCCCACCAACAGCTGCATCCTGCTGTCCACGAAAACCGAAGCGCTGGATTATCCCAAGGGTGATATCGCCCTGGGCTTCTGCGACGTGTGCGGTTTCGTGGGCAACACGGCCTTCGATCCGGTGCTGACCGAATATTCCGGACGTTACGAAGAGACGCAGGGTTTTTCGCCGACGTTCCAGCGGTTCCACCAGGGCCTGGCCGACCGGCTCATCGAGAAATTCGACCTGAAGGATCGGGAGATCCTGGAGATCGGCTGCGGCAAGGGAGAATTCCTGCTGCTGCTGTGCGAGGACGGGAAAAACCGGGGTGTCGGTTACGATCCGGGTTACCTGGCGGACCGGCACGCGCCCGCGCCGGGTGAAAACGTGCGTTTTGTCGCGGATTTCTACACCGAAGAATGCACCGACACCGCCGCGGATTTCGTTTGCTGCAAAATGACCCTGGAGCACATCCCGGAAACGCAGGAGTTCGTGCGCATGGTCCGCCTGGCCCAGGGCGACCGGCCGGCGGAGATCTTTTTCATGATTCCCGAAGCAAGTCGCATCCTGCAGGACTGTTCCTTCGAGGACGTTTATTACGAGCACTGCTCCTATTTCAGTCCGCACTCCCTGGAGCGCCTGTTCAAGGCCGCCGGATTTTTCCCGACGGAGATCGGCAACGAATACGACGGCCAGTACCTGACCATCGCAGCGAGTACCGCCGACGGCGGGCAGGGGCCGCAGGCCGGTCCCGAGCAACTTGCCGAGCTGACCGGTTGGGTGAAGGGTTTCCCGAAACTGTTCGCCTCCCAGCTCGAATTCTGGCGCGGACGGCTCGACTCCTGGCGCGCCGACGGCAAGACCGCGGTGATCTGGGGTTCCGGTTCCAAGGGCGTGTCTTTCCTGACCACCCTGGGCCTGGACGATGGGATCGCCGGCGCGGTGGATATCAATCCCCATCGCCAGGGTTATTTCATGCCTGGCACCGGCCACAAGATTTTCAGCCCGGACGATCTGGTCGAGCTGAAGCCCGACGTGGTGATCGTCATGAATCCCATCTACCGTGAAGAGATCGCCGCGGACCTCGCCAAGCGGGGCCTGACGCCCGAAATTCTCGCCGTCGACGATGGGGTGAAAAATTGAGTGACAACAGCGTATGCCTGGCCTGTGGATCGTCCGAAGTGGAGCGCTTCCTGCATCTGCCCGAAGTGCCGGTGTTCTGCAACGTGCTTCTGCCGACGGCCGAAGAAGCGGTGGCCGCCCCGCGCGGCGATCTCGATCTGGGAATCTGCCGCTCCTGTGGGCACGTGTTCAACCTGGCCTTTGATCCCGAACTGGTGCGTTACGCCGAGGGTTACGAAAACTCCCTGCATCATTCCCCGCGTTTCCAATCCTACGCCGAAGACCTGGCTGACGAACTGCGGGACCGCCATCGTCTGACCGACGCCCACGTGGTGGAGATTGCCTGCGGCCAGGGCGACTTTCTCAAATTGGTCTGCAGCGAACCCGGCTGCACCGGCACGGGATTCGATCCCAGTTTCAGAGGTGAAGTTCCCGGAGAAGGCATCACCATCGAACCGGAGTATTTCGGGGCGAGGCCTTTGGGCCGCGCCGTCGATCTGATCTGCTGCCGCCATGCCCTGGAACACATCGACGAGCCGGTGAAGTTCATGGAGATGGTCAAAAAGGCCATCCCCGCGGGCTCCAGTCCGGCGGTATTTTTCGAGATGCCCAATTCCCTTTACAGCCTTCGCGACGGAGGCGTCTGGGATTTCATCTACGAACACGTCAGCTACTTTTGCGGACGCAGCCTGAGCGCCTGTTTCAAAGGGGCCGGCTACAGTGTCCGGCGCACCTGGGAAACCTTCGCCGGACAGTTCCTGTGTATCGAGGCGGACCTCGAAGACGCGGGCTCCATCACCCCGGATCTGGGTGTCGTGCCGGAAACGGCGGAACTTGTCGGCCTGGCCGCGGGTTTGGGTGATCAGATGGCCGGGCTGCTGGACCAGTGGCGCGGCCGGTTCGCGGAAATCGCAGCGGCAGGGGGTAAAGTGGCCGTCTGGGGTGTGGGCTCCAAGGGCGTGACCTTCCTCAATCTGATGGGTGACGCCGGCGCCGTCGGTGTCCCGGTGGACATCAATCCCCAGAAGCACGGCCTGCACGTGCCCGGCACCGGGCAGCGGGTCGTCGCTCCGGAAAATTTGCCCGGTCTCGGTATCCGCTTGGTATTGGTCATGAATCCGGTCTACACTGCGGAGATCGAAGGCATGGTCCGGGCGCAGGGCATCGACGCCGAAGTTGTTGGTGTCTGACCGGAACGCGACCTTCCATACTTAAATCTCCATCTCGGGAGTGGTTCCTTGGTCAAGACGAACTACAAGGGCATCATTCTGGCCGGCGGCACGGGCAGCCGCCTGCATCCGTTGACCCTGACAGTCAGCAAGCAACTGATGCCGGTCTACGACAAGCCCATGATCTATTATCCCCTGTCGACCCTCATGCTGGCGGGGATCCGCGAAATCCTCGTCATCACCACGCCCGAGGACCAGCCGGCCTTCATGAAGCTGCTCGGCGACGGTTCAGGCTGGGGGCTGGACATCCAGTATGTCGTGCAGCCCAGTCCCGACGGGTTGGCCCAGGCCTTCATCCTGGGTGAGGAGTTCCTGGCCGGCAGCCCGGCCTGCCTGATCCTGGGTGACAACATCTTCTACGCGGCGGGTCTGTCGGAACGCCTTCAGGATATCGTCCAGCGCCAGGAGGGCGGGACCATCTTCGCCTATGTGGTGAAAGACCCCGAAAGGTACGGCGTGGTGGAGGTCGGCCCGGACGGCAGGGCGATCAGCATCGAGGAAAAACCCGCGAAGCCGAAATCCAATTACGCGGCCACGGGATTGTATTTCTTCGACAGCGGCGTGGTGGAGATCGCCAAAAACATCAAACCCTCGGACCGCGGTGAGCTGGAAATCGCCGAAGTCATCAACGCCTACCTGAAGCGGGGCGACTTGAAGGTGGAGATCCTGGGCCGGGGTTCGGCCTGGCTGGATACGGGCACCCACCAGTCCCTGATCGACGCGGGCCAGTTCATCAGGGTCATCGAGGAGCGCCAGAGCCTGAAAATCGCCTGCCCCGAGGAAATTGCCTGGCGGATGGGTTATATCGACGGCGACCAGCTCGCGAAACTGGCCGCCCCGCTGAAAAACAGCGGCTACGGGGATTACCTGCTCCAGATCCTGAAGGACGGATGATGAAGGTCATTCCCACCGACATTCCCGAGGTTCTGGTTTTCGAACCGGAAGTCCACGGCGACAATCGCGGATATTTCATGGAAACCTGGCGGGACGACGTGTTCACAAGCGCGGGTGTGGAGTTGTCCTTCGTGCAGGACAACCAGAGCAGCTCCCATCAGGGTGTCCTTCGCGGTCTCCACTATCAGATCAAACAGCCCCAGGGCAAGCTGGTCCGGGTCATTTCGGGAAGCGTATTCGATGTCGCGGTCGATCTCCGGCGTTCCTCGCCGACCTTCGGCCGCTGGGCCGGAGCGGAACTGACAGCCGACAATCACCGCCTGATCTGGGTCCCGCCCGGATTCGGCCACGGATTTTATGTGTTGAGTGAACAGGCCGAATTCGTTTACAAGTGCACCGACTACTTTGCCCGTGAGCATGAGCGGGTCATTCGCTACGACGATCCGGACATCGGCATCGATTGGCCGCTGGTTCCGGGGGTTGAAACCGTCCTTTCGGACAAGGATCTGGCCGGGGTATCCCTTGACCAGGCCGATCTTTACGACTGACAACCGCACAGGAGGTGGCCATGTATCGGATCGGACAGGGATGGGACCGGCACCCCCTGGAAGCGGGCCGCCAGTGCATTCTGGGCGGGGTCGAGTTTCTGGACAGCCCCGTGGGGCCGGTGGGTCACTCCGACGGAGACGCCGTTTGCCACGCGATTACCGACGCCATCCTGGGCGCGGCCAGCCTGGGGGACATCGGCAGCCACTTCCCGGATACCGACTCCCGCTGGGCCGGAGCCAACAGCCTGGAACTGCTCCGGGAGGCGGTTCGTCTGGTGCAGGGCAAGGGGTTCCGGGTGGCGAACGTCGATTGCACCGTCATTACCGAACAACCGGTTATCGCCCCCCATTCCGCTGCGATGCAGGACGCCCTGGCCGGAGCCCTGCAGATCTCCGTGGACCGGGTTTCAGTTAAAGCCACCCGTGGTGAGGGTCTCGGGCCCGAAGGCCGCGGCGAATGTGTGACCGTCCAGGCCGTGGCGCTGTTGATGGGAGAGGGATGATGAAAATCGCCGTGCTGATGGGTGGGGACTCTTCGGAAAGGGAAATTTCCCTGATGACTGGCCAGGCGGTGGCGGCCGGATTACGGCGTGCCGGGCATGAAGTGGAACTGGTGGATATCCCATCGGTGGGCGCGGTCCTGGATCTGGACGTAATCAGGGAAGTGGACGTGGTTTTCCCGGCACTTCACGGGGGTGAAGGGGAAGACGGGCATCTCCAGGCCGTGCTGGATGTCATGAAAATTCCCTACGCGCTTTCGGGCGCCGCGGCCAGCGCCCTGGCCATGGACAAGAGTTCGTCCAAAAGGGTCATGCGGGCGGCCGGCATTCCCACCCCGGAATGGCTCCAGGTGACCTGGGATCGCCGCAGGGACACCGATACACTGGAGCGAATTTTCGAGCGCGCGGCGTCGGACCTGGGTTTTCCCCTGGTCATCAAGCTGAACGGGGCCGGCAGCTCGGTGGGGGTTGAAATCGTCAAAGAGCCCGTCCGGTTCAAGGAGGCCTTCCTCAGTGTGGCGGGGACCGCATCCGGTGACGATGCCTCCGTCGAACTGGACATCCTCCTGGAGAAGTTCATACCCGGCAGGGAGTTGACCGCTGCCATTTTCCTGGGCCGGCGCCTTCCCCTGCTTGAAATCCTGCCCTCCGAGGGATTTTACGACTACAGCAACAAATATACCGTTGGTGCCAGCGAATATCTGGTGCCCGCACCGGTCCATTCCCCGCTTTATGAGCTGATTTCCGCCGATGCCCTGCGGGTTTTCGAGCTGGTCGGGTGCCGCGGCCTGGCCCGGGTGGACTTCCGTCTCGATGGTGAGGATTATAACTGCCTGGAAATAAATACGATACCTGGAATGACCGAGACGAGCCTGGTGCCCAAGGCCGCAGCGGCTGTGGGGATCGGTTTTGAACACCTCGTCGAGGATGTCTGCCTGGCGGCCATGCCCCGAAAATAGTTCTGCTGAATGCCTTGACTTATTCAAGCGTGGCGTTATATATTCCCGGACCCAAATCGGTCCCGGTCTGTCAACTATTTTGTACATGACCTGGGCCGATCTTTGGCTGAAAGCCTGTGAGGACAAGAGCTTAACGGGTGGCCGATTTGGTCGGCACAATTGTTGATCTGGTTTGCGTACCTTGGCGGGGAGCAATCCCGTGGCAGGGTGTAACCAGTTCACGGTCCCGTCTATTATGGAGCTGGCGTAGCTCAACTGGTAGAGCTCCTCACTTGTAATGAGGTGGTTGGGGGTTCAAGTCCTCTCGCCAGCTCCAGTCGAATTGGGAAAATTCTTGTGGGGGGGTTCCCGAGCGGTCAAAGGGAACAGACTGTAAATCTGTCGGCAAACGCCTACGGAGGTTCGAGTCCTCCCCCCCCCACCAGCTTTGACCGCCGGTACGCTGGCGGGTCGGATGGTTCGGGGCGGGAATAGCTCAGTTGGTAGAGCATCAGCCTTCCAAGCTGAGGGTCGCGAGTTCGAGCCTCGTTTCCCGCTCCAGTTTCTCGGAAGCTCGGATCGGAATTGTCGAGGAGCCCACGTAGCTCAGCTGGTAGAGCACTTGCATGGTAAGCAAGCGGTCAGCAGTTCAAATCTGCTCGTGGGCTCCATCCCGACAGTAATTGCGTAGATAGTGACAGTAGTGGTCGTGGAATTGGCCTGGAACCTTCCATGGGAGGAAGCCTCAGATGGCACGCGAAAAGTTTGAACGCACAAAGGACCATGTCAACGTCGGCACCATTGGTCACGTTGATCATGGCAAGACTACCCTGACCGCGGCGATCACCGAGGTCCTGGCCAAGAAGGGCCTGGCCGAGTACACGCCCTTCGATCAGATCGACAAGGCTCCCGAGGAGCGCGAGCGTGGTATCACCATCGCCACGGCCCACGTGGAGTACAACAGCGAGACGCGTCACTACGCCCACGTGGATTGCCCCGGTCATGCCGATTATGTGAAGAACATGATCACCGGTGCCGCCCAGATGGACGGCGCGGTGCTGGTTGTTTCGGCGGCCGACGGCCCCATGCCCCAGACCCGCGAGCACATCCTTCTGGCCCGCCAGGTGGGCGTTCCCTACATCATCGTCTTCCTGAACAAGGTCGATATGGTTGATGACGAGGAACTGCTGGATCTGGTTGAGCTGGAAGTGCGCGAGCTTCTGGACCAGTACGATTTCCCCGGCGATGATACGCCGATCATTCGGGGTTCCGCCCTGAAGGCGCTGGAGAACGGCGATCCGGACAGCGAAGACGCGAAGTGCATCTTCGAGCTTATTGAGGCATTGGACACCTACATCCCGCTGCCCGAGCGTGATCTGGACAAGGCTTTCCTTATGCCTGTGGAGGATGTGTTCTCGATCTCCGGACGCGGCACCGTCGCGACCGGCCGTATCGAGCGTGGCATCGTCAAGACCGGCGAGAAGGTCGAGCTGGTCGGTATCCGTGACAATCAGAGCACTGTATGCACGGGTGTTGAGATGTTCCGGAAGATCCTGGACGAGGGCCAGGCCGGCGACAACGTTGGTCTTCTGCTTCGCGGCATGAAGAAGGAAGACGTTGAGCGCGGCATGGTCATCTGCAAGCCGGGTTCCGTGAAACCTCACACGAAGTTCGAGGGTGAAGTGTACATCCTGACGAAGGAGGAGGGTGGCCGCCACACTCCGTTCTTCACGGGTTACCGTCCCCAGTTCTACTTCCGTACCACGGACGTGACCGGTGACGCGAGCTTGCCCGAGGGCGTGGAAATGGTCATGCCCGGAGACAACATCAAGATGCAGATCGAGCTTATCACGCCGATCGCGATGGAAGAGGGTCTTCGGTTCGCGATCCGCGAAGGTGGCCGCACCGTCGGCGCCGGCGTGGTGGCAAAGATCCACGAGTAGTTTTCCCGGTGGGGGCTCGTTGAGCCCCCACCATGCAGATAGTCTGGACTGAACACCCCACTGGGGTTACGCGAAAGGCGAGCAGGCGCCGTCCGGTTTTCGGAAGGTGACGCTGGAGTAGCCATCGCAACAGGAGAAGAGAAGTGGCTCGACAGAAAATCAAGATCAGGTTGAGGGCTTACGAGCCCGCGGTTCTGGATCGTTCGGCCGAGGTCATCGTGGCCACGGCGCTGAAGACCGGGGCCCTGGTGCGGGGTCCGATTCCCCTGCCTACCAAGAAGTCCATCTATACGGTTCTGCGCTCACCGCACGTCGATAAGAAGTCGCGTGAGCAGTTCGAAATCAGGGTCCACAAGCGGTTGATCGAGATCGAGAACTCGACCCCGCAGACGACCGAGTTCCTCAAGAAGCTGACTCTACCGGCCAGCGTGGATGTCGAGATCAAGGTCTGATTCCACAGCGTGGAGCGGTTCGTAAGGGAGTTATGAAATGATCGGTCTGATAGGCAAGAAACTCGGTATGACCCGGCAGTTCCAGGAGGACGGCCGCAGCATCCCCGTCACGGTCATCCAGGCGGGACCTTGCGTCATCACCCAGGTCAAGGACGAGGCCAACGAGGGCTACAGCTCTGTCCAGATGGGATTTGGAGCCAAGAAGCCCAAGAACACCCCCATGCCCATGCAGGGCCATTTCCGCAAGGCCGGTACCGAACCGCTGCGGAGCCTGGCCGAATTTCGGGTTGATGAGGGGCACGAGTACAAGCTGGGCGATACGGTCAACGTGTCCCTGCTTGCGGAAATCACGATGGTCGACGTGACCGGGACCACCAAGGGTCGCGGTTTCTCCGGCACCATCAAACGCCACGGTCAGCACCGCGGGCCCGACGGCCACGGTTCGAAGAACGTCCGGGCGTCCGGCTCGATCGGTATGCATACGTTCCCCGGCCGGGTCCTGCCCGGCAAGGCGATGCCCGGTCAGTACGGCAACAAGCAGGAAACCAAGAGGAACCTTACGGTCGTCGCGGTTGACCAGGAAAAGAACCTGATCCTGGTCAAGGGCAGCGTCCCCGGACACAGGAACGGGATCGTTTATATCCGGCCCAGCCGGTAAACATCGCGGCTAATGGCAGTGCGGGTCCGGTGGGACCGGAAACGAACGAGGTAAAGAAATGGCAACGGCAAAACTCTACAGCGAAGCTGGTGAAGCGAAGGGAACGGTGGATCTGCCCACCGCGCTCTTTGAGCAGCCAGTCCACAAACAGGCCCTGTACGAGGCCGTGCGGAACTACCTGGCCAATAGGCGCCAGGGGACCCACGACACCAAGACCAGGGCTGAAGTGAAAGCTTCCACGGCCAAGCTGTATCGCCAGAAGGGTACGGGCCGCGCTCGTGCCGGTTCGGCGGGAAGCCCCACGAGAATAGGCGGCGGTGTGGCTTTCGGTCCCCATCCGCGGGATTACAGCTACACCCTTCCCCGGAAGATCAAACGCAGGGCACTCAAGAGCGCCCTGAGTGATCGCGCCGGTAGTGACAGGGTGTGCGTGATCGAGGATTTCGAGATGGACGCGCCGAAGACTCAGGCCATGGTCAAAATCTTCAAGACCATGGAACTGGAGGGCCGGCACACCCTGCTGGTGCTGGATCGAGAGGGAGACAACATCTACTTGTCCGCCCGCAACATCAAGGGTGTCCGGGTACTGCGCTCCAACGAGCTCAACGCCTACACCATCCTGTGGGCCGACAACCTGGTGTTCACCCAGAAAGCCCTGACCGGGGCCGAGGAGGTGTTCGGGTCATGAAGGACTTGAGCAAGGTCATCAAGCGTCCCCTGATCACCGAGCAGGGCGCCATGATGCGTGAAATGCACAATCAGTACTATTTCGAGGTGGCCCCCGAGGCCAACAAGCATGAAATCAGGCAGGCCGTGGAGCACTTCTTCGGAGTCAAGGTCACGCAGGTGCGGACCATGAACTACCGGGGCAAGGTCAAACGCATGGGCCGCTTCGAAGGCAAGCGCGCCGACTGGAAAAAGGCCGTGGTGACGCTGGCCAAGGACGATTCAATCGACCTCTTCGAAATCGTCTAGCACGAGGAGACGGATAGAATGGCAATCAGGAAACTAAAGCCGGTAACTCCGACACAGCGGTTCCGGACCGTCGCTGACTTCAGCGAAATCACCCGGACCGAGCCGGAGAAATCCCTGCTCGAGCCGCTGCCCAAAAAGGGTGGACGGAACAATCGTGGGCGGATCACCGTCCGGCACCGGGGAGGCGGCCACAAGCGCCGTTACCGCAAGATAGATTTCAAGCGGAACAAGCACGAAGTGCCCGCCAAGGTGTTCAGTATTGAATACGATCCCAACCGCAGTGCCAGGATTTGCCTCCTGCACTACATCGACGGGGAAAAACGGTACATCATATGGCCCAAGGGCGTTCAGGTCGGCGATCCGATCTTCGCCGGACCCGATGCTCCGTTCAATCCAGGCAATGCCCTGCCCCTGGATAAAATTCCCCTGGGGACATTGGTGCACAATATCGAGCTGAACATCGGCAAGGGCGGCCAGATGGCCCGCAGTGCCGGTTCTTTCGCCCAGGTGATGGCCAAGGAGGGTGATTACGTTACCCTGCGCCTGCCCAGCGGCGAGGTTCGGATGGTCCACTCCAGGTGCTACGCCACCATCGGAGAGGTCGGCAACTCCGAGCACGAGAACATTGTCAGTGGCAAGGCCGGCCGGAGCCGTTGGCTGGGCAAACGCCCGAAAGTTCGCGGCGTGGCCATGAACCCGGTTGACCACCCCCACGGTGGTGGTGAAGGCCGGACCAGTGGCGGGCGCCATCCCGTCAGCCCCTGGGGCATGCCCACCAAGGGTTTCAAGACTCGCAAGAAGCAGCCTTCGGACGCCTTCATTGTACGGCGCCGCAAGGTCAAGAATAAGTAGAACCGGAGGATTTTGAGGACATGGCGAGATCAATCAAGAAGGGACCTTTCATCGAGGCATCCCTCATGGCCAAGGTCGAGGGCCTGAACAGCAAGAACGAAAAGCGTGTCGTCAAGACCTGGTCGCGGCGCTCGACGATCGTTCCTGAGTTCCTGGGTCACACCATCGCCGTCCACAACGGCCGGCAGTTCGTGCCTGTGTACATTCAGGAAAACATGGTGGGCCACAAGCTCGGTGAGTTCGCTCCGACGCGGACCTATCGCGGCCACACCAGCAAGAAGTCGTAACCGGAGGTTGTACTGATGGAGGCACGTTCCGTCTCCCGTTTCATCCGGGTTTCACCCCGCAAGGCCAGGCTCGTAGCCAACCTGATCCGGGGGAAAAGTGTGGATGAAGCCATGGGCATTCTTGCCCTGACACCGAAAAAGGCCTCGCCGATCCTGCGCAAGGTCGTGTTGTCCGCTGCCGCCAATGTTCAGTTCATGAACGACGGCCAGGTAGCCATGACGAACTCCGATATCTTCATCAAGGAGATTCGGATCGATGAAGGCCCCACGCTCAAGCGGATCCGTCCGCGGGCACAGGGACGGGCGTTCCGCATCAACAAGCGGACCAGCCACATCAAGGTTATCGTCGAATCAAGCGTTTGACGCTAAGGAAGGAAGACCATGGGTCAGAAGACACATCCGATCGGGTTCCGTTTGGGAATCGTCAAGGATTGGAATTCCAGCTGGTTCACCGAGAAGCACTTCGCGGACTGGCTGAATGAGGACATCCTCATTCGCAAATACGTGATGGCCCGGGTGGGCAACGCCGGAGTCGAGTCGGTCAAGATCAAGCGGTTCCGTGACAAGGTCATCATCATCGTGGCCACCAGCCGGCCCGGTGTCGTGATCGGCAAGAAGGGGACCAAGGCGGACCAGCTTCGCGCTGAGCTGCAGAAGATGATCGGCAAAAACGTCAAACTGGACGTGGACGAGGTCAAGAAGCCCGAACTGAGCGCGCCGTTGGTCGCCGACCACATCGCCGCCCAGCTCGAAGGCCGGGTGGCTTTCCGCCGGGCCATGAAAAAGTCCATCGCGACTGCCATGCGGATGGGCGCCAAGGGGATCAAGATTCGCTGCGCCGGCCGCCTGGGCGGAGCTGAAATGGCCCGCATCGAGACCTATCACGACGGCAGTGTGCCTCTGCACACCCTTCGTGCGGACATCGACTACGGAACCTCGACCGCGCGGACCCAGTACGGCGCCATTGGCGTAAAGGTCTGGATCTGCAAGGGCGAGATCTTCCCCCACGAGTTCAAAGAGCAGCTGCGCAAGCAGGTGGTCGAGCAGCGCTCCTAGCGCCTCAAACGAAGAGGACGATGTAACATGTTGATGCCGAAGCGCACAAAATTCAGGAAGATGCACAAGGGCCGCAACCGGGGCATGGCTACCCGCGGCACGACCATCTCCTTCGGCGACTATGGCCTGATGGCTTGCAGCGCCGGTTGGTTGTCCAGCCGGCAGATCGAAGCCACTCGTATCGCCATCACTCGCCACATGAAACGTGTGGGTCAGGTCTGGATCCGGGTTTTTCCGGACAAACCCATTACCATGAAGCCCGCCGAAACGCGGATGGGCAAGGGTAAGGGCGCCCCGGAGTATTGGGTGGCGGTGGTCAAGCCTGGCCGCATCATGTTCGAGATCAACGGGGTCGATGTGAAAGTCGCCAGGGAGGCTCTGACCCTCGGTGCAGCCAAGCTGCCGTTCAAGACGCGCATTATCAGTCGGTCGGGAGATTAGTGATGAAAAAAGCCCACGAATTGCGGGAACTGCCCCTCGAGGAGCTCGAGACCCTGGAGCGGGAGAAATCGGAAGACCTGATGAATCTGAAGATTCAGGTCAACATGAGAGCTGTGGATAATCCCCTGCAGGTGCGTTCGGCACGGCGGGAAATCGCGGTTATCAAGACCATAATCACCGAGAAGAAAGCCGCGCGGTAAGGCGGCGGTCGACGGCCCGGAGGGTGATTCCCCGGAGCCAGGGAGAAGGAATGATGGGCAATACGGAACGAAACATGAGAGCCGTCCGGATCGGCCAGGTCGTGTCCTCCAAAATGGACCAGACCGTGGTCGTCAAGGTCAGCCGTCGGTTCCCGCATCCTCTGTACAAGAGGATCATTACGCGGACCGCCAAGATTGTGGCTCACGATGCTGAAAACGAATGCCGGGAAGGCGACGTGGTGAAGGTCATGGCCTGCCGTCCCCTCTCCAAGACCAAGCGCTGGAGGGTCTCCGAGATCCTG
>Ga0164313_10002625_pt1 | contig 16068 bp, 12 predicted proteins | sample GuaBasSedimGuay4_FD_113735 | JGI IMG/M metagenome (GOLD analysis project Ga0164313, IMG submission 113735) | Subseafloor sediment microbial communities from Guaymas Basin, Gulf of California, Mexico - Guay4, Core 4569-4, 0-3 cm | ecosystem: Environmental > Aquatic > Marine > Hydrothermal vents... | reverse complement strand
GGTACAGGCATTGCAAGCGGAGCCATGCTGATGAAGCAGCACCCGGGTTTCAAAAAAGCCGCCGTTAAAGCCTTGCATGATGAAACATTACAGGCCGCGCTGAATGTGGTTCAAGGTGGTTTTGTGGCTAAACGACGGGCCGCCGTTGATGCTTTGCCCGAATTCGAAGCCATCAAAGCGCGCGCAAAGGCGATTAAAAACCATACGCTTGATAACCTGGGTGATTATCTACTTGAATTTGAGCAGGCAGTCATTGCCAGTGGTGGAAAGGTACATTGGGCGCAAACTACCGAAGAGGCAAACCGGGCAGTGCTCGAAATTTGCCGTCAGGCCGGCGCAAAACGCGTCACCAAAGGTAAGTCGATGATCTCCGAGGAGATGAAACTTAATCACGCGCTGGAAACAGATGGTTTTGACGTGATTGAGACCGATCTGGGGGAGTACATCATACAACTTGCGCATGAGACGCCGAGCCATATTATCGCGCCCGCGATCCATAAAACCAAAGCGCAGGTAGAAGCCCTGTTTGATGAGTTTCATGATGCAGACCTGCCTGCTGATCGTAGCCGTGAGCAATTGGTATCTGAAGCACGGACAAGGCTGCGTGAAGCTTTTCTAAGCGCGGACGTGGGTATTACCGGTGCTAACTTTCTGATCGCTGAGACCGGGTCTACCGTATTGGTGACCAACGAAGGCAATGGTGATTTGACTGCCAGCATTCCAAAAGTGCATATCGTGACGGCGAGCATAGATAAAGTCATCCCCAGGCTGGAAGATCTACCCTCATTTCTACGCCTGCTTGGGCGTAGTGCAACCGGCCAGGAAATTACCACCTACACCACGCTTTTTACCGGGCCCAAACGTAATCAGGAAACGTCCGGACCGGAGCAGTTTCATGTCGTACTGCTCGACAATGGGCGCAGTGATATCAGGGACAGCGTATTTAAAGATGCGCTGCGTTGTATTCGCTGCGGCGCCTGTCTAAATCATTGTGCGGTATATGGTGCGGTAGGGGGGCATGCCTATGATGCGGTTTATCCCGGGCCAATCGGACAGGTAATGACCCCGTTGCTGTTTGGTCTGGATGCTTCCCTGGAAACGATCACGGCGTGTACCATGAACGGGCATTGTAAAGTTGCGTGCCCGATGGGCATTCCATTGCCTGACCTGATCCGTGAGCACCGTGTCGCCGCTTTCAAACAACAAAAAAGTAGCGTCATTGAACGCCAGGGCTTGAATTACTGGGGGGCGGTGGCGCTCAAACCCGGCGCTTATCGAATTTTGACCGGACTGAGTGCCAAAGCCGTCAAATTGCTAGGGGATTTTCCCGGCTTACAGAAGCTGACCCCCTTGCTGGGTGGCTGGAAAAATGGCCGTAGCTTGATGACTGCCAAAGGTAAAACATTTCAGGCCTTACTTAAGTCGAGGCAAAAGCATGACTGACGCACGCGCAAATATATTGAAGAAATTAAAAGCGCTGAAAAACGAACCTTATACCAGGCCTGCACCGGTTCTACCTGAGTTTGTACAGCAGTCAGACAGCCGGACTCAATTGCTCAAGCGCAAGCTGGAGGCGGTACAAAGCAGTGTAGATATTGTTCATTCTATCGGGCAGACTGGACAATCTATTGTCAAATTCCTCAAAGCACATCATTGCTCAATGGATGTCGGTGTCATCACTGGAACAGAAGTCGAATTGTTGTCTCTCGATCAGGGCTTACAGTTTTTCCCCTGCGAGAATTTCGCTGAGTGTCATACTGTTGTCACCCGGGCATCTTTTGGAATAGCAGAAACCGGCACCGTGGTGTTGCCTTCAAGCCTGCAGCAACCAACACTGGCCAATTTCCTGCCGGATAATTGTATTGTGCTCCTTAACGAAGCTGATATTTTGCCGTATATAGAAGATGCACTACTCGCGGTGCAAAAGAGCGATGCAGGGATGCCGCGTGCACTGAATTTGATTTCCGGCCCGTCCAAAACAGCCGACATCGAGCAAACGCTGGTATACGGCGCACACGGCCCGATCCAGCTACACGTCATTATTCTCGCAGACGCTGCCGGTGAGTAGCGATCCCGCCCTGATATTCAGGGTTGCCGATGTTCTTGTTCCGGTTTTTGCGCTGGTGGCAGTCGGGTATTTTTACGCAAAACGTTTTTCTGCGGATATTCGGGTTGCCAATGAGCTGAATATGCGGTTGTTCGTGCCTGCGCTGGTATTTGATTCGTTGACGCAAAAGAGCTTTGATATCAGTGCACACCCCTGGCTGGTAGTGGCCGGTTTGGTGGTCATATTTGGATCGGGTCTACTATCCTGGCCGATTGCGCGTTTAAGCAGGCAAACCATCGCCGGCTTCGTGCCACCCATGATGTTCAATAACTGTGGCAATATGGGCTTACCCGTAGCCTTGCTGGCCTTCGGGGCACCGGGACTACAGCTCGCGCTGGTGCTGTTTATGGTTTCTAATATGCTGCATTTTACGCTCGGTGTACGCATTGTCAGCGGGCGCATGCATTTTGGAGAAGTATTTTTTAACGCAGTGAATGTGGCGACTGTTTTGGGCTTGTTTTTTAGCCTGCAACAACTCTCTATTCCGCAGGTCGTTGCGGTGCCGGTGAACATGGCAGGGCAGGTTGCGATCCCCTTGATGCTGGTGTCACTGGGCATCCGTATGACCGGTTTTAGCCGCAGTATGTTGTCAGTTGGGCTTTTGGCGGGCATTGTTCGTCCGGCAGTCGGCCTGATATCTGCCGCGCTGGCCATCTGGTTTTTACCGCTGGATGATTTTGAACAAAAGCTGTTAATTCTGTTTGCAGCCATGCCACCCGCAGTGCTCAATTACCTGTTTGCAGAGCAGTACGGGCAATCCCCACAGGCCGTTGCCTCAATGGTAATCGTGGGCAATGCCTTATCAATACTGGTACTGTATGTGATTTTGATGTTTATTCTTTGAGGCCGCTGTTTTTTTCACTGTGGTCTCATTACAAAAAATAAACCACTGTAGCGCCGAATGACGCCCGCTCCAAAATTGAGGATGTCGTAGAAGCCCACCATAACACCATCGTTTTGCCTGTAAATTAACGCTTTGTCAGTTCACCGGGCTGCCGGGTGTGCGGACCAGATAATCCGTATTCCCCACACGAAGAATACAATTGAGCGGGTAGGCGGCACCTTCTTTTGAGAACGCATAACGCGCTCGTTTTTCATGCCGGTCGACATAGCTTGCAGTTTCGATAATAGTGCCATTCCTATCGATCAATTTGACCTTTTGTTTCGGAAAAAAAGCGGGCGTGGTCATCAGCAATTTGCCATTTTTCTGAGATCGAGGCTCCCAGTGTATGCCGCTTTTTGCCAAATTATAGGCGTTAAGATTAAGCTCCGTCAGCTTGGGTATTTGAACCTTAACGGGTTCCGCGGTCGTGGCCGGTATTTTTGCTGATGCCAATTCGACTTTGCTTTTCTCAATTGAGTCTCTGATCTGGTTTGCTTCACTGGCACTGCTAAGCACCGCTACCGGCACTATTTTCAAGGATTTTAGCGGAAAATTAACTTTTGACACGCTATCGAAAGGCTCATTGACAGGGCTAGCCGTGCTTGCCTGTGGTATTTGCTCAGATTGAAGTACGGGTGGTTTTGTCTTTCCCGGTTTCCCGGTTAATTGTGCTGCTTGCTCATGCTTGTTCAGCAGCGGGATCTTTTCTGCTACTGTCTTGTTTTCTTCTGGGGCCTTTACCATTATGTCTTGCTGTGCCTGCCCGGCTACTTCCATGTGGCCCGGGTCTGGATTCAACTTTTGCGCGTTTATTATTGGCGTTATCAGATCACATTTTAGATCACTGCTTTGAGCTAACTCACCGACCGCCGTGTGTAGATAAAATTGCAATGAATCAGAAATCGCATGCTGGCCGTCATTTACATATAACACGGCCTGATGATCGCCAAGGAAGTTGATCAGACAGGGCTGTGCTGAGGCATAATGTTGATTCTTAAACCACCAGCTAAAGCGCAATGGGGATGGATGCTGGTCAGGGTCAAAGGATCCACGACTGTCTAAATAAGGGATGCCGCTTGAAGTGATGCTAATACCGGCTTGCGCATGCGGGCGAGAAAAAAATAGCGCCTGTTCACCGTTTGGAAATAGAACAAGTTGATCAATCAGGGTGAAAACCTGGCTATTCGCATTGTCAAATGCTTGCTTGAATTGTATCTTGATTGCCCGCCCGGCATAGCTTCGGGTATCAAAATAATGCGAGCTGAATTGGCCCGGTGTCGGGTTTGAAGGACAGCCCGTAGATAGTAGGACGCCGGTAGGAGAAAAATCTTGTGACACCAGCACAGAGCCTGATTTCGCATCCAGAAGTTCTACTAGTAAATCGGGCTCTCCGCTCTTTGACACACTGCCTTGATGCCCTCTTAATGCGATAAAGGCGAAGCCGTCACCAGCAACAAAAGTGCTTGAGCGCAGGGCTGCAAGTGATGTCCCGCTCTGGGGAGTCGCCGTCATCATTTCAGCGCGCAACAGCGCTGCATGGTTGCCGCGAATTTGTAAATCGCGCGTATCCTGTTGCAAAAAGCAGGTATTGCGCTGAACAACTTCTACCACGGCCCGGCTGCTTGACTGATCTTCCCAGTTTTCCAGATTACCTTTTTCAAAACCGCCGTTTGGTAGCAGTTGGGCTGTTAGCGCAGGGCCTGAGAAAAGACAGATCAAGCCGGTAAAAATGAGGTGCAGGCGTATTCGTTCAGGCATGTTACTGCAACGAGCTTGTTTGTGGTTCGATTTGCAACTGCGGTATTATCGGGGGATTTGTCTGCTGAGTGATTTTACATGCTGCCCAATTCGCTTCAGTTTCGGTATTGGCAGCCAGTTGCGCTCGCTCCGGTACATAAAAATTCAGGGTATCTGTTGACCGCACCATTGCCTTTTGTATGGATAAGTTTGCAGTATGATTTCCCGGCTCCAGATCATTGATGCAGACCTTGTAAGAATTTCGCACATCGGTTTGTGCATTGAGTCGCCAGCTATATATCCAGTTCCGGCTTTTCTCCAGTTCATGTTGCGGTATTTTCGCAACCAGGTACAGGAAATCATGTTCAACATCGTATTCAATACCTGCAACGGCCATTGGCGTATTCCTGTATGCCGCAACTTCGCCTTGTTGAACAATCGAAACTTGATCTATTAGACTAAAATCACCGCTTCGGGCGAGCATTGGATGCTGACTGAAGCGAAGTCTTATCGTCTGGCCCTGATATTTTTGAGTGCTGATAAAATGTTCGCTAAAACGCTTATCTCCCGGCAGGGAAGGGCAACCGTGAGACAAGCTAACCCGGGCTGTGTTTAGTGCATGACTTGAAAGCGTCTCGCCATTTAAATCCAGTACGCTGACCAGCAGTGCGTAAGAAGATGCGTTTGCGTCAATTTCAGTGTGGCTTTCTGTTAAGGCAAGAAATAGAAAACCTTTGCCTGCGCTAAATGGCTTGGAGCTTATGCTCGCGGCTACGCCTGCCTTCAGTTTGCCAGAGCCGCGAAGTAAGCCCGCGTATTTGCCACGAATGCTCAAGGCGGTGGTGTCCTGATCGGAGAAGCAACGACCGCTAGCAGCCAGAACAGCGGTTCCCTGCGTGCCGGGAGCCCAACCATTCAGCGTACCGCTTTCAAAACCACCATCAAACAGCAATGCCTGAGCATAGCCCGTAGATACTCCGCTCAGAACACAGGCTATCACCGCAAACCTCAATGCCCATTGTCGTTTCGCGTAAATAGCCAAAAATGCCGTTTTAGCTGCCTTTTTTGCTAGCGGCATTTTTTCGCAAACGATTAAACAGGCTGAGTGGATTACTACGTTTTCCTTCATTGCGCCATTTAAGCGTCTCGTCGCCTTGCTTCATGGCATGTAACAGCGCAGTTGCCGACAGCGCAGTTTCTGATTCTACTACCGTATAATACGCACCCAGCCAGCTTTCCTCCCCACTGAAGGGCAGGGGATCGGATCCTGCCACGATGGCAAATCCAATATCCTGCGCACGTTTCATCAATCGTGGCGTAGGCCAACCGTAAGGGCGCAATGTCGTATCCCCGATAAGAAAATCCTGTTTATCTAATTCGTTAATCAGACGCTTGACCAGTTCTCCACGTTTGCCAAACCATTTTCCCGGAGACCATGTCAAAACCGGGATACGGTTAAGCTGATTGAGTTGAAAAATAATATCCAGCGCAGGCTGTCCATCGTCAATCATTTCCGGGCAGGCTAATGCGAGTATTTCGATATTTTCACGCGTAATAACCTGGCGCCCGGGCAATACAGCCAAGCTCAGGCCATCCTTATCGCGGATCAAGCTGATCTCGTTTTCTTCAGGACATTCCAGGACAAAGCCATCGAGCTTGATATCACCGTCACGCAGGCGCTCAAAATACTGACAGTCATGCCGTTCAGCCAGACAAGCCGCTCGAGAGACCTGTTCACCCAAACCTGTACTGCGATCAAGCAGAGTATTGAACGCGTGAGAGAGATCGTAGGTCGGATATAGATGTAAATGCGTATCTAATAGCGTGGTATGCATAGGCTTGGTCCATTCTGTCAGACTGAAGAGCGATCAGTCAGGGTGCTTACTAGTAGGAATCAACTAGGGGCAAAAAAGGAGAGCGACATTTCAAAGCCACACAGTCGCACACAGGTGGTTACTGCTGACCTTCAAATATGATCTTCCATTCATTGTTCGCGTTTTGACGCCAATACTGACGTTTATCCGATTCAGAGTCAAAGTTGTCGCTGCGATAATTCTGAGTAAATTCAGCCACGATCATGTCCTGCTCACCCGGGTAGGCAAACAGACTGATGTTGCTTAATTCAACATCAATCAACCGTTTGCGACTGTTCACTGCCGTCTTGTGCTTAGCCCATTTGGCATAATTCCCATCCAGGCTAAAGAACAATTTCTTATCGTAGTGTGAAAGGTAGCGTGCAGGGTCCCGACTTTCCCAATCCTTTACCCACTGCTGCAGGGATTGATTAAAAAAAGCACGGGTCACTTCAAGATACTTCGGCTTTACCCAGACAGGCTGATCACTGATCACCACAGTGGTTTTAAGCTCAGGTTTGATCAGTGGTTTGAGTTGTTCAAATTCCGGATTGCTCATGGCGACGCACCCATCGCTGGCAAGTGGAACCCGGTTAAAAGACTCAGGGTGTGTGCCATGTAACCAGATACCATACCCGGTGCGTTTATAGTGGCGGTCAAGATCATTGGGATAATTAATCGGAAATGCACCTGCACCATAACGCGGTGGAAGATCCCGTTCATCAATGTAGCGAGTAACGTGATAGACGCCAATCGGTGTACGCTCGTCGCCTTCCTTTCGCTTATGCATGCCTTTCTCGCCGATAGAGGTGTAGTTATCTGTAAGCAGAGATAACTTACCCATTGCATTGCTAAAGGTATAGACGCGTGCATTGGCGGCATCTACAAAAACTAGCGTCTGCTTATTGGGCGCCAGTTGAATGATCGAAGCCGGCACCAACCCCTGTTCTGCGGGGCCCGGAGTTGCAACCTGATTCCAGCGCAAACGCACCTCGTCGCGCAAGCCATCGAGTTGCTGCAGCGCGGCCGGCTCACGGTAACTTGAGCGAAGTTGACTGGAATCCACGATGCCCGCACGTGCCAGCAATAAATCTCCCATCAGCAGGTGCGCTGTCTGGCTATTGGGATAGTCGTCGATTAAAGAGGTGAGTTTTGCTTCCGAGGCATCATCACTGCCATATTGCAAGGCGTTCAGGCTGTCAATTAGCCGTGGTTCAAAACGTTCAGCCTGACCTTGAACGGGAAACAGCAGGATAAGGACAAGCAGGCAATAGCGGAGCATTCCTGTCAGCTTGCAAGTTAGATTGTGATTCATATATACGACGCTCTTCACCAGGAATAAAGCCGCAGGCGCAATGATTCGATGCTTTTTAACTGCATTAGAGGCTGTTTTCTTTGCTTATTTTCCAGCGTCCTGCTTGCTTGATAAAAATCAATTCCTTGTTTACAACATCTTTATAGGTGTTAGATTCATAAGACTGCTTGAATTTAGCTCTGAAGTTTTTACCTTTTGAGGTGATTTTGATGTTTGATAGCGTGACTTTAATATATTTTTTAGTTTTAAAGTTCCAACGACGTCCCGCTGCCCAGTCTTTGGCTGTTTTACCCTTGGGGGTATAGCCTTTTTTGTATGCTTTGATGTATTTGTCGGCATCGCGGTTAGACCAGGCATTTGCCCAGCTTAGCAATGCTTTTTTAACTTCGATAGCGGGATTTGCCGGGGCTGGCTTGCTGGCCTTTGAGGGTACTTTCTTTGGCTCAGCAACTGCGACCTTTTTAGCCTCCGGTTTAGGCTCTGGCTTCTTTACTGTTTTTCCTTTTGGCTTTTGTTTCTGTTCGCTCGCTGTTTTTACTTCGGGGGTTTTTGGCGTTGGTTCTGCTTTTGGCCTGGGTTTAGGTTTAGCAGCTGGTTTGGGCTTCTCTATTTTTGCCGTTACCGTAGTATTCACAGCAGCCTGAATAGACTCAGGTACCAGTAGGATCTCCTGATCAAGAATCTGCTCACTATTACCGCCGATATCTATCGCGGCGATTTGTGTTCGACGTTGTTCGGGCTTTAGTTTCAGCGCCTGTCGATAGTGTTTTTTGGACATCTCGATATAGATTGCACGCAGATTTGCGTAAACAGTCGCAAATACAGGGTCGGTCTTAATTGCGTTCTCCAGCGCCTCGCTGGCCAGCTCCAGCTTTCCTTGCTGCGCATAGAGCGCGGCAAGATTATTGTAGGATTCCATGTGACCGGGGTCGATAGCAATGACGGCTTTATAGCTGTCTATCGCAGCATCCATATCACTTGTATCAGATTGTATTTGTGCTTTCAAAAACAGGGCATCAATGCTGTCCGGTTGAGATTGGATGATTCGATTGGTTTCAGCGAGCGCTTGCTTAAGCTGGCCTGCCTGGTATTGTGAGCGGGCAGAGCCCAGGTCAGCGGCGTGCGCGACCGAGATGATTCCAGTGTAGAGCAAAACACAGGACAGTTTTAGAAATGATATGTGTCGCATTATTTTTGGTGAATCACTTTTAGTCCTGGTGTCTGTTCTTGAGCATTAACTGGGTTAGATAGAAGGTGCATATTACAAGAAAAGCGGTCTACTCTATATCTTTACTTGCCACCCAGGCGGGTAAAACCTGAGCGGGAATTATTTGTACCCAGGGGCTGCGTTTTAAAACAATAGAAACACTGTCATTGTTATTCAACTGGCCCAACGCGGGTGAAAGTGATTTATCTGTACTGGGGCGAGGGCGAATATTGACGTTATCACCTTTAATCGTGCCGGTGCCATTGCCGGTATTCTGTAAAAATGTCTCATATACCCAAACTGGATAACTCCTGGCAACGACAACTTGAGACCAATTTTTACCCGGCTTGATAACACGAACAGAGACACCGGCTTTGAGCGTGGCAAGACTGGTTGACTGGACACTTGGAGCTGCCCTTAATTCAGTCAGTTTCGTGGTGAGGCGGATTTGTGTTCCTTTTACGGGCTTAAGCACAGCGACAGAGGTGGATGTATCTGCTTTGCCGGTAGCGGTTTTCTTCACCTCGTTCTTTGCCACGGCAACGGTATTTTGACTGGTTTCTTTTATGGATTTTTGGGCCATGCTTGCGGGTAACGGCTCGGCCTTTAGTGTCCGCAATAACGATTTTGCCTGTGGATGGCCGCTCTTGGCGGCCAGGTCTGCCCAATATATTGCTTTGCTGGTGTCTTGTGCTCGTCCTTCTCCGATGTAGTATGCAAGGCCGAGATTGTATTGTGCACCAGCATCCTGACGTTGTGCCGCGACTTCCCACCAGTTTACCGCTTTTTCTGGCTGTCGGTTCACTCCGCGACCTTCCCAATAAGCAACACCGAGGTTAAACATCGCGGCGACGTGTTGTTTTTTCGCGGCATCAACCAAATAGCGAAAGGCAGCACCATCCTGAGATCGTTTCGCTTCCTTTTTAAGGTGCATGATACCCATCGCATACTGCGAATTTGGATCTCCCTGTGCCGCCAACGCTGTCCAGAGTGTTTCTGCCTCTGCAAAATTGCCACTTTGGTAGGCAGCAGCAGCCTGATCGTACTTCGCGGCAAATTGCTGGGCGGAGGCTACGACGGAAAAAAAGAGCCCGATGAGCAATAAAAATGAGCGAATACGGCGCATAAGCAGGGTTAAGTTTGTTTAGTCATATAAAAATAGGATGCTGTTGTTCCGCTTCGGGAAAATCAGCTCGCTTGATTGTACGGTTTACGCCCAATAAGGCAACCGCCACATGCTGCCAAAAAAGAAATATTCCAGCCCGCACGCCTGACCACATCTATGGTTAAAACTCTGCTTAAAGTAAGGTTCACTTGTGAGATGCAATATGGCGCTTTATTCTGCGACCTTCTAGGAGTCTCGGGCTTAGCTGTTTTGAGCAGAACATGTTAAGTCCGACAGGCTCCTGGCGTGGGGCGTTGCCTAATTGGGTTTAGACAACGCTTGTGAATCCGCGAGTTGCACGAAATCAAGATGTAATAAATCATTAAGAATATTGGCTGTTTCAATCATAAACGCGTCCGGTTCCAATGGCGTCTTGCTGTCGTATGCTTTCTCATTGCGCTGCTTCTCAATATCATCTCGCATTATTTTATACGATGCATAAGCAGGCTTTCCCTCAGCAACACGAATCTGGTTCTCTGCCTTAAGCAGAAAATCACCAAACGCTTCGCGTTTTTCTTCGCGGAGCTGTTGATTCAGAGAAACACTTTTCTCGTCGCGTATCTCTGACAGAAAGTTATATTTATCCATTGCGGCATTAAAAATATCGCTTTCCTTAATCCGTTGCTGGTGGCGTTCAATCAATTCGACGATCACATCATCCTGTACTTGAGGTTGACTTGTCATATAGTCTGATTCCGCGATATGCCGCCAGGGCAGGGCATTGTCTAAGGCGCGTTCCCCTATTGGCTCACTACGCTCAACAAATGGCCAGCGAATATCCGGGATTACACCGCGGTGTTGAGTGCTATCTCCATTGACTCTAAAGAACTGCGCAATGGTGATTTTGATTTGCCCAAGTTGGTCTTTGTATTGATTTCTGGAATAGGCGCTCAGGGGGAGCACGTTTTGCACTGTGCCTTTGCCAAAGGTTGGCTCACCAATAATCAGCCCTCGTTTGTAGTCCTGTATCGCACCGGCAAAGATTTCCGAGGCAGAAGCACTTTGATGGTTGACCATCACCGCAAGCGGCCCATCATAAAGCAAACCGCTATCGTTATCGCGATGGGTTCTGACTCGACCATCACTGTTTTTAACCTGAACCACTGGGCCTTCGTCAATAAACAGCCCCGTCAGGGTAATGACTTCTTCAAGAGAACCGCCTCCGTTGCCCCTTAAATCGATGATAATGCCATCGATCTGTTCCTGTTTGAGTACTTCAATCAGTTTTGCAACATCGCGAGTAGTACTGCGGTAATCTTTATCACCTTTCGCTCTGGCTTCAAAATCGATATAAAAGGAAGGCAGGCTTATAATGCCGATTTTAGAGTGGCCGGTATTTGTTTCAACCTCCAGTATATGACTTTTGGCTGCCTGGCTATCCAGCTTGATATTGTCCCGAACCAGTGATATTTCTTTAGCACTTGCGTTGGCACCCATCAATGCCGGCACGATCGACAAACGCACATTCGAGCCTTTGGGGCCACGAATCAGGTCCACAACATCTGAAAGTCGCCAGCCGACGATGTCAATCAGCTCGCCTTCAACCCCCTGGGCAACCGCGATGATTTTATCATCTACGTGCAGCAATCCGGATTGATCAGCCGGCCCGCCCGGAACAATATTGACGATTTCAGTGTAATCATCCTTGCTCCGCAACACCGCGCCGATCCCCTGCAATGACAGCCGCATATTGATATTGAATTCTTCGGTTGCACGAGGAGAGAAATAGCCTGTATGCGGCTCTATGGCATTGGCATAGGCATTGATATAAATTTGAAATATTTCGTTATCTTTGAGCTGATCAGCGCGCTTTGCGATATTTTTATAGCGTTTACGCAGCGTCCCGTGGGCTTTCTCATCGTCTTCATCTGAAAGATAAAGGTTAATCAAATCATTCTTGATTCGTTTTCGCCACAGGTTGTCGAGCTCTGCTTCGTTCTCTGCCCAGGGTGCCTTGCTGCGATCTAGTTCATAAAGCTCATCAATACTAAAATCGAAATTGTGCTCGAGACGTTGCAAGGCATATTCAGTACGTTGCTCAACTCGAACTCGATAAATATCAAAAATGCCATGGTAGGCTGCGGTCACGCCCCGGCGAATGAAGTCATCAAAGGCATTTTCCAGCTTTTTTATTTCATCAACGTCACTCGCGGTGAAAAATAGTCTGGACGGATCCAGGCTGTCGATATAGTTATCAAGAATTGAATGTGAAAGCGCATCGTCCAGAAAATAATCTTTATAGTGGAATTGCTCCAGCAGGCGATCAACCACTTTTATTTCATAGCTATGGCGAACATCATTCAATCTCTGCTCTTCTGCAATGATGGCATCTGCGTGTTGCGTTTCTTGCGCGCTTTGCAAATTCTGAGAAGGAGAGGCACAGCTGATGCTGCTGCTAAACGCAAAAGCGAGCAGTATGGTTATAAACTGCTTTTGATGTTGTGCGCGATTTGATTTGTCAGAGGGCATTGTTATCCTGTCTGGTTTCCTTGAGTGGCGAAGCCACCATAGTATAATAGTTTGCAGCTTGATTTAGCTGTTGTTTTAGAGTGCAATGTTGAGTAATAATTCAAAAAACAGCAAAAATCTTGCGCTCAACGCTTGTGATGTAGTTCAAACACGTTAGAATAATAAGCTTTCCTGATAAGATACATAAATATTTATTATCCATGCCTCACTCTGTCCGGCCTGTATCGCCACATTTACAAATATATAAGCCACAACTGACTTCCACGCTGTCTATCGTGCATCGCATCACTGGCGTTGTTGCTTTCGCGGGAAGTCTGTTGGTCATGTTATGGCTCGTGTCTCTAGCCTGGGACGCCTCGCTGTATGGCTTCTTGCAGCGTATCGTGCTGTCGCTACCGGTTCAAATATTTCTATTTTTCTGGACCCTTTCTCTGGTGTATCACCTGCTTAACGGTATTCGCCATTTAATGTGGGATGCAGGTAAAGGCTTTGAATTGCCTGAAATATATCGTAGCGGGCGACTGGTATTGGTGATGAGCCTGCTTATTACCGCCGCTATATGGTTAAGTAAAACAGTATTATAAAACTTAAACCTTATATTAGCCTTAATTTAAAGCACTGGAAAAGACATGTCTGAACAAGATTCTAACCACCCCGGCGTCCCTCATTGGAAAGCGCAGCGCCGCAGCGCACTGGTACTGATACCGCTCAGCTTATGGGTGCTATACAGCTTGATTAACAACATCGGTGCAAGCTTTTCGGATGCACGTGACTGGGTTGCCAATCCGGTGGTTGCGATTCTGTTGGCCATTTTTTCCTCAGCACTGTTTTTTCACGCAAAACTGGGCCTGCAGGTAATCATTGAAGATTATATTTCAGATATTTCAGGGCGTCAGTCGCTGATCCGGATTTCTAACCTGATCTGCTGGATCGCAATGCTTGTCGCCGTAGCCTCCATCATGCGAATCGCCTTTCAAGGCCAGTTTTGATTTAGATTAGTACACAATATCGCTATAAAAAACTCCGCCAAACTCTTACATTTTTAATTTCTACGCTTCTTAGATGAAAATCAGCTCATATGATGTTGTTGACCACCAGTTTGATGTGGTGGTGATCGGCGCCGGTGGCGCAGGCTTGCGCGCCACACTCGGAATGGCCGCAAAAGGTCTTGATACTGCCTGTATTACCAAGGTTTTTCCTACTCGCAGTCACACGGTTGCCGCCCAGGGCGGGATCAGTGCAGCACTGGGTAATGTGGGTGAAGACGACTGGCGCTGGCATATGTACGACACCGTCAAGGGTTCGGACTGGCTGGGCGATCAGGATGCAATTGAATTCACGTGTAAAGATGCGCCGGATGCAATCATTGAGCTCGAACATTACGGTGTACCGTTTTCGCGCACCGATGAGGGTAAGATTTATCAGCGCGCATTTGGTGGCATGACCACGCATTTTGGCGAGGGCAGAGCACAGCGTACCTGCGCTGCTGCTGACCGGACCGGGCATGCGATTTTACACACCCTGTATCAGCAATCGTTGCGCCATCACGCGCGATATTTTATCGAATACTTCGCGATTGATTTGATTTTCGAAGACGGTGAGTGCCGTGGTGTATTGGCCTGGGACCTGGCTGAAGGTAAATTACACCGGTTCTCGGCCAAGATGGTGGTGTTGGCGACGGGTGGTTATGGTCGTGCGTTTTATTCATGCACCTCTGCGCATACCTGTACCGGAGATGGCAATGCAATGGTATTGCGCGCCGGACTTCCCTTGCAGGATATGGAATTCGTTCAATTCCATCCTACCGGCATATACGGCGCGGGTTGCTTGATCACCGAGGGTGTTCGCGGAGAAGGCGGCTACCTGACCAATAAAGACGGCGAACGCTTTATGGAGCGCTATGCGCCCAATGCCAAAGATCTGGCCTCAAGAGATGTCGTGAGTCGGGCCATGACCATTGAAATTAACGAAGGTCGCGGCGTCGGTGACGAAGCCGATCATATCTATTTGCATCTTGAGCATCTGGGCCCGGAACTCATTGAAGAACGCTTGCCGGGCATTGCTGAATCAGCAAGGATTTTTGCTAATGTGGATGTGTCGAAAGCACCGATTCCGGTTTTACCCACGGTACATTACAACATGGGCGGCATTCCCACTAATGTTCATGGCGAGGTAGTCAATCTGGTAGATGGCAATCCGGATCAAGTGGTGCCGGGATTAATGGCCATTGGTGAAGCGGCCTGTGTTTCTGTACATGGTGCAAACCGACTGGGCTCTAACTCGCTGCTGGATTTAATTGTATTTGGCCGGGCTGCTTCCAAACGTGCAGCAGAGGTGGTGGATAAAGACGCCGCTAAAGTCAGCCTCAAAGAATCATCAGGTGAAGAAGGCCTGGCTCGATTTGATGAGTTACGCTATGCCGCAGGTGATACCTCCACAGCAGAAATACGTCTGGATATGCAGAAAACCATGCAGCGCCACTGTGCTGTATTTAGAACAGATGAAGTTTTAAAACAGGGTGTCGATAAAATGGCGGCGGTTGCGGCACGCTTTGACGATGTACGAGTATGCGATCACTCGCTGGCCTGGAATACCGATCTGGTCGAAACGCTGGAGCTTGAAAATTTATTATCGCAGGCAACGGTGACGGCAACTGCTGCGCTGAATCGCACAGAAAGTCGCGGCGCACATGCGCGGGATGATTATCCTGACCGTGACGATAAGCAATGGATGAAACATAGCCTGACCTACCATGATACTCAAACCCGTCAGGTAAAGATCGATTATCGGCCTGTCCATGAGTATACGCTCACGGATGAAATTGAATATATCAAACCCAAGAAACGGGTCTACTAGCGCGCAAACACCATCATGGCACAGTTTAAATTACCCAAAAACTCGGTTGTAAAGCCCGGTAAAACCTTTCGCTCTGAAAGCAGCGGAAAAACCAAAGTGTTCAATGTTTATCGCTGGTCTCCGGACAAAGGCGAAAACCCGACTCTGGACCGCTACGAAGTAGATGTTGATGCCTGTGGGCCGATGGTACTGGATGCCATGCTTTATATTAAAGATGAGCTGGATTCAACACTGGCTTTTCGCCGCTCCTGCCGGGAGGGGATTTGCGGTTCCTGCGCGATGAATATCGATGGCACCAATACGCTCGCCTGTACCAAGTCAGTAGATGAGATCAAAGGCGAAGTGAATATTTATCCGCTGCCTCATCAGGAGGTGGTACGTGATCTGGTGAGCGATTTAAGCGGTTTTTACGATCATTACGCGTCTGTAGAGCCATGGATGCAGGCAGAAGATCCTGAGCCGGGCACCAAAGAGCG
>Ga0164313_10002624_pt1 | contig 16069 bp, 12 predicted proteins | sample GuaBasSedimGuay4_FD_113735 | JGI IMG/M metagenome (GOLD analysis project Ga0164313, IMG submission 113735) | Subseafloor sediment microbial communities from Guaymas Basin, Gulf of California, Mexico - Guay4, Core 4569-4, 0-3 cm | ecosystem: Environmental > Aquatic > Marine > Hydrothermal vents... | reverse complement strand
TGGCAAATGGTATTTATTTTATGAACGAAATGATGCAGGAATCTGGCTGGCCGAATCTACTGATTTGAAAAATTGGACAAATGTGCAAGACGACCCGGTAATATCCATGGGACCTGAAAAATATGATCAGCATGCTGTTGCTATGAACCAAATAATAAAATATAATGGAATGTACTATGCTTATTATCATGCCTCCGCTTTTGAACCCTGGCGTGACTGGACAACAAATGTAGCCATGTCACCAGATCTGATCCACTGGAAAAAATACTCAAAAAACCCTATTATAAGTGGTAATAAATCAAGCGGTATATTAGTAAATGATGGATCCCGGTACAGATTATATACGATGCATCCGGATGTAAATGTATTTTTTAACAATTAATCCAACTGTTTTATTAATCAAAACTTTTAATGATAAAAACATGAAAACCAATTCCATATCTCGTCGTGATTCCATTAAAATGTCTGCCACAGTTGCTGCCGGATTGCTTGTTGCACCACTAGGCGCTCAATCTTTAAATAAAAATAATGTTAACCAATTAAAATTGTTGGTAGTGGGAGCACATCCGGACGATCCTGAAACAGGTTGTGGAGGAATAATGTCAAAGTATGCAAAAAATGGTCACGAAGTAGTGTCTGTTTACCTTACAAAAGGCGAGGCTGGCATTCCCGGGAAAACGCATGCCGATGCAGCAGACATAAGAACGGAGGAAGCAAAAAAGGCATGTGATATATTTGGTGTTCGACCTGTTTTTGTAGGTCAGATTGATGGTAACACTAAGGTGGACGCAGAGCAGTATGATGGTATGTTTAAAATAATTGAAAAAGAAAATCCGGATATTGTTTTGACGCATTGGCCTATTGATACACATAGAGACCACAGAACTTGTTCTCTACTGGTTTACGATGCATGGCTTAAATCAGGTGGCAAGTTTGCATTATATTACTTCGAAGTTATGACGGGTATACAAACACAAAACTTTAATCCTACCGACTATATGGATATTAGTGATGTTATAGATATTAAGCACAAGGGTTGTTACCAACATGTAAGTCAGCATATCGAAGAAGACTATTTTAACGATCTCTTGCATGGTAAAATGGAAGTGTTCAGGGGTATGGAGGGCGGATATCAATATGCTGAAGCTTTTACACTGCAAATGCAAAGTAAGAAAATGACTTTATAAAATCCACGAATTATTTGATCGATCTATACAACATAGTTAAACCAGTCATTAATGCTAAAATGTGTGAAGCTTGTCCTATTATATGATTTTGTACAATTTCTTTAGTGCATAAACTGATTATATAATTGAGGATAATTCAAGTCGTATTTTAGTAAAAGATGGATCCCTGTTTTGATTATATGCCATATCCAGATGTAAATGTATATTTCTCAAATTAATTTGTACAAATTCATTATCTTTCTGTTATTAAAGGAGTTTGTCTAACAGGATAGAAGTATCTTTAAAAAACAATAGAGCAAACCGAAAATCTATAAAAGAGTAGGGATTTACACATAAAACAATATCATGGCTTATTCAAAACCAAACTTTAAAGAAAAATATGGAAATTTCATCAACGGGAAATTCGTAGCTCCGATTAACGGACAGTATTTTGAAAATACTTCTCCAATAGACAATTCACTTATTGCAAAGTACCCACGTTCTCAAAAGGAAGATGTTGAACTGGCTGTTGATGCCGCTAATGCAGCAAAGGAAGCCTGGGGAAATACTTCTGTAGTTGAAAGAGCTACTTTACTTAATAAGGTTGCAGATATTATCGAAGAAAATCTGGAAGAATTGGCATTGGTTGAAACTTGTGATAATGGTAAACCAATTAGAGAGACCTTAGCAGCAGATGTCCCTTTAGCTGTTGATCATTGGAGATATTTTGCAGCAGTGATCAGAGCAGAAGAAGGTTCTGCAACCGAAATAGATGCAAATACCGTATCGTTAATTATCAAAGAGCCTCTCGGTGTGATTGGACAGATCATTCCCTGGAACTTTCCTCTTTTAATGCTGTCATGGAAATTACCACCGGCATTAGCAGCAGGTAATTGTGTAGTGTTAAAACCAGCAGAACAAACACCTTCATCAGCCACATTATTAATGGAAAAAATTGCGGACGTATTTCCTCCCGGAGTGGTAAATGTCATACATGGTTTTGGGCCGGAAGCAGGGAAACCATTAGCATCAAGTCCTAAAATAGATAAAGTTGCGTTTACAGGAGAAACCACTACTGGTCAGTTAATTATGCAGTATGCATCTAAAAATCTAAATCCGGTTTCAATGGAATTAGGGGGTAAATCACCAAATATTTTCTTTAATTCTGTGATGGATGAAGATGATGCTTTTTTAGACAAAGCAATAGAGGGAGCTGTTTTATTTGCATTTAATCAAGGTGAGGTTTGCACTTGCCCATCCAGAATTTTAGTACAAGAAGATATTTATGACAAATTTATGGAAAGAGTGATTGCCAGGACAGAAGCTATCGTACAAGACGATCCATATGATGTGAAAACCATGGTAGGAGCTCAGGCTTCTAATGATCAGCAAGAGAAAATACTATCTTATATTAAAATAGGAAAAGAAGAAGGTGCTAAAGTTTTAATAGGTGGAGCATCTTGTAAATTAAGTGGAGATCTAGCGAATGGATATTACATTCAACCAACAATTTTGGAGGGTCATAATAATATGCGGATATTCCAGGAAGAAATTTTCGGACCTGTGGTCTGTGTCACTAAATTTAAAGATGAGGCAGAAGCTATTGAAATCGCAAATGATACACTTTACGGATTAGGTGCAGGTGTCTGGACCAGAGATGCACATCAGTTATATCAAATTCCAAGAGCGATTAAGGCTGGTAGAGTTTGGGTAAATTGTTATCATGTATATCCTGCTCATGCTCCATTTGGCGGTTATAAAAAATCAGGTTTTGGTAGAGAAAATCATTTAATGATGATGAACCATTATCGTCAAACAAAAAATATGCTGATTTCTTATGATAAAAATAAATTAGGATTTTTTTAATAGATGACTTAACAAATTAAGAGGCTGACTGAAAACGTTTGTCCTGCCTTTATCATAGATTTATAATATGAAATTTGAAAGAGTTGCAATTACAGACAGAGCAATTGAAATTGTCAGACAACTTAAAGAAAAACACGGTGATCTAATCTTCCATCAAAGTGGAGGTTGTTGTGACGGTTCTGCTCCGATGATTTTTGAGGAAGGAGATATGTATTTGGACGATAGTGATATTCTGCTTGGTCAATTAGAAGGTGTAAACTATTATATGAATCAAGACCAATTTGAGTATTGGAAACACACACATTTAACAGTTGATATTACAGAAGGCAGAGGTTCAAGTTTTTCTCTGGAAATCCCTCTCGGGTTAAGATTTATTATTCATTCAAGACTTCTGACAGATAAGGAAAATGAAATATTGAATTGACTTTATGGGTACCGTGTTATTCCCTTGGAACATATGACCAAACTCACTGCTTAAAGGATTTCTGAGGTCTCTGGAATAACTATATAATATAAAGAGTTTAATTATCTCCGAGGCAGGTAGTCTACTAAACTAAGGAGTATAGGTTAATTATCCATGTAAATTCATCAACAATAACGAATAGAAATATTCCTGCTAAAATTATATTTACATATTCTAAAAATTAATCATCTAATTTCATCATCATGAGAAAAATTTCGATACTAATAGCGGTGCTATTTTCATTTAATATTTATGCACAAGACAGACCTGCCGATGTACCTTCTGACAGGCAAACCGAAGAAAGAGATCAAAAGATCGCCTTTGGCCCTTATATTCAGCAAATGAGCACAAAAGATGCCACGATCTGCTGGTCCACTTTGGAAAGTGAACCTACTATTACCGATAAGGATGGAAATGTTAAAGCCGTTAGGGAATACAAACATCACAAAATTCATTTGGGAAATCTGGAACCGAATACAGAATATTCTTATGATGTTCTGAACGACGGATCCGATGAAGGCAAGGGCAAACTGACAACCTATCCGGATAAGATCATGCCGTTTAATTTTGTAGCAATTGGGGATACCAGAAACAGGCACGACGTTCATTCCGAAATTCTGGGTAAGATTATGGAAACAAATCCTAAGTTTATCGTCAACTCCGGTGATTTGGTGAGAAATGGTAGAGCCATAGAGGACTGGGAGGCCTTTTTTAAAGTGAGTAAAGAGCTCATGAGAAATACTCCTTACTATCCTGTTCTAGGAAACCATGAAAAAGATTCACCCTATTATTATGATCTGTTCGATCTGCCAAACAATGAAAGATATTTTTACTTTACTGTTGGGGATGCACTTTTTATTGTTTTAGATAGTGAAGGAATACAAATGACAGAACCGAGTTTTATATCGGATGAGAATAGTGATAAATTTTGGCATGATGCTTATGATGATTACTTTGTCACCCAAAAAGAATGGTTGGAAAAGGTTTTAGAACTGAATAATGAAGCCGGATTTGTATTCATCTTCCAACACAAACCATTGTACAGTATCATGAAGAACAGAGTGGAAGAAGCAGAAATAGCACGTGCATTTTGGGGTGATATTTTTGAAAGACATGATGTTCAGGTCTTTCTGAATGGTCATGATCATCATTATCACCACGCCCTGAAAAACAATGTTCACTATATAACTTCAGCAGGTGGTGGGGCACCACTTTATGATTTCGACAGTCCTCAACCTGAAACTGTTAAATCCAGTAAGGTGGAGCATTTTGTGAATGTAGAGGTTAAAGAATCGGAGGCTGTTTTACACGTAATTGATATCAACGGAAATGAAATTGATACTATTAAAGTGAAAAGAAGAAACTTAGACTAACTATTCTGGTTAAATATTTTAGCAGATAAATCCTGCTGAACATTAATTATATGACATAAATATGACGACAATAGTAAAAAAAGAAACCAAAGAAAGACTCTATTCTTTAGATACATTAAGAGGGTTTGATATGTTCTGGATTATTGGAGGGGGTTCCTTATTAGGAGCTCTGGCCAAAGCTACGGAATGGGGCTGGGTAGAAGTTCTCGCCAAACAAATGCATCATGTGCCATGGGAAGGGTTTCGATTTGAAGACTTAATATTTCCACTGTTCATGTTCATCTCGGGAATTGCCATTCCATTCGCTTTAATATCAAGAGTGGAAAAAGGAGTTGAAAAATCAGTATTGCATAAAAAAGTCTTTAAAAGAATGGTGCTATTGGTGCTATTCGGACTGATCTATAATGGCGTCTTAAAAAATGGATTCTCAGACCCCCGATATCTAAGCGTTTTATCGCAAATAGGAATTGGCTACTTTTTTGCCTCTGTTATTGTAATAAATACGAAGACTATTAAAGCCCGAATATTTTGGTTGATTGCTATTATGGCGGGAATAACCATTTTACAACTTTTTACTCCCGTTCCGGGATTTGGTGCAGGAGTTCTTACACCTGAAGGTAGTATCAATGCCTGGATAGATCAAAAGTTCCTTCCGGGAAGATTGATATACGGAACCTACGATCCGGAAGGAATATTATCTATTGTTTCTGCAACTGCCATAACTTTATTCGGATCTTTTGCCGGATTTATTCTTCGGGATAAAACCTATACGCAAAATAAAAAAACAAATTTGCTTTTGATTATTGGAGCCCTTCTTGTTTTACTGGCTTTACTATTATCACCCGTTTACCCAATAATAAAAAATATATGGACAGTTCCATTTAATATGCTTACGGCAGGAATAAGTTTTCTTCTGATGGCGTTATTCTACTATATCATTGATGTTAAAAAGTGGAGAGACTGGACGCTCTTCTTTAGAGTGATCGGATTAAATTCAATTACCATTTATATGGGACATAGAATATTAGACTCCTGGACTACGGCAGAGTTTTTTCTTGGATTTATAGCTAAACCTATGGGGGATTTTGGTCAGGTAATTATAATAATGGGAAGTATAACTTTTGAATGGTTGATACTCTATTATTTATATAAGAACAAAATATTTTTAAGAGTTTAACAAGCTATTAGATGAAAAAAATCAACTTCCTGTATTTTGTAGTTATTTTACTAATGTCCTGCACAAATAGAAAATCTATATCCTATGATCATATAAAAAATGCAGAGCAAGTTATAGTATATGCAGGGGAAAACAGATTTGCAGCCTGGCCGGCTAATAACGGAGCATGGCTTATTGATGGAGATGAGATGCTCGTGGGTTTTACAGAGGCTCCTTATGTATTAAAAAAGAATGAACATAATATTGGTAATCCAATGTCTAGTTGGCTTGCACGAAGTACGGATGGCGGAGAAAATTGGGAGGCCTTCGATCCTGAGGATTATGTAGGTGATTTTGGAAATCAACCTGATTTAAAAACGCCGGAAGAACCTATTGATTTTGAAGCACCACGATTTGTAATGAGAATTGTGGGTACTGCCTATCATGGTGCCAATGATCCAAGAGGACACTTTTTTTATAGCTATGATGGTGGAATTTCCTGGAAAGGACCTTTTAGTTTTGGAGATCTGCTTCATCATCCCGAGATCGAAAAGTATGGGCTGGGAGAGATCACTCCACGTACGGATTATGTTATTACCGGAAAAAATGAATGTCTTTTCTTTCTATCTGCAAGAGAAAAAGGCAAGTTCGGCACTGACAGACTTTTTTGTCTAAAAACTGCGGATGGCGGAAAAACATTTGATTTTATGGGATGGATCGTAAAACCATACAAAGAAAATGAGATTGCCGAAACAACTTTAGTTTCTTTGTATAACGACGATGGTAAAAACCCATACGCCACACAATGTCGGGCTGTTATGTCACAAACTTTTAAGTTGCAAAATGGAAAACTGCTTTCAGTTATGCGTCGAAAATATGTTCCTGAAGAAGGAAAACCAAAAAATTGGGTAGATGCTTATGCTTCAATTGATGGAGGAAAAACTTGGAGTTACCAATCTAAAGTTGGAGATGCAGGAGATGGCAATGGCAATCCACCAGCACTTGGAATTACTGAAGATGGTCGCTTATGCGCTGTATTTGGTGAGCGGGAACATGGAACCATTCAGGTGGCTTATAGCTCAGATGAAGGAAAAACATGGGACGAGCCTATGATTCTGTTAGATGGTTTTTGGTCTGAAGACATGGAATTTATTGATTTGGGTTATCCTCGTGTTGTCACCCGATCGGATGGAAAAATGGTTGCTGTTTTTTATTATTCAACCAAAGAGTCCCTTCATCATATTCATGCAACTATTTGGGATCCGGATTTATGAATATTTAAATAGAAAATCGTGATGAACAAGTTTAAATCAATTTTTGCAGTCATCTTCTCGATCCTTGTTTTGTCTGGCTGCTCAAAAACCAGAAAAGATCAATACCCAAATATTGTATTTATCTTAGCCGATGATCTGGGTACAGAAGTACTGGGTTGTTACGGTGGAACTACCTATAATACTCCTAACATAGATGCTTTAGCCGAGTCCGGATTAAAGTTTAATCATTGCTACAGCGCTCCTCTTTGCTCACCTTCACGAGTGAAACTTCTGACAGGTCGTTATGGATTTAGAACAGGACAAGAATGGGGAACAATTCCAGCTAACGAAATTACTTTTGGACATTTACTTAAAGATGCCGGCTATAAAACAGCTTTAGCCGGGAAATGGCAATTGACTTTGTTGAAAGAAGATCCAATCCATGTTGCAAAAATGGGTTTTGAGGAAAGTTCCGTTTTTGGCTGGCACGAAGGGCCTCGTTACTATGAACCGTACATCTATGAAAATGGAGAGATCCAATTGGACGTAAAAGATAAATATGGCCCCGATGTTTATTCTGATTATCTGATCGATTTTATTAAACAAAACAAAAATGAACGCTTTTTAGCGTATTATTCAATGTCTCTCCCACATGACATCAGTGATGATCTTCCAACACCTCCACCATTTGGAATGAAGGAAAGATATGAAAGTTATAAGGAAAATGTTGAGTATGTAGATCTTTTGGTTGGAAAGGTGATCCAAACTCTGGATGAATTAGGTATCAGAGAAAAAACACTTGTTATTTTCTCAGGTGATAATGGGACTCCAAATCGTTATATAACAAAATTTAAAAACGGTGAGTATATTCGTGAACCTGTTTATTCTAAAATAGGAGATTCCTTGGTACGAGGAGGTAAAGGTTCAATGACCGATGCCGGAACACATGTTCCATTGATTGCAAATTGGAAGGGTACAACTCCAAAAGGACAAGTAAATAATGACCTTATAGATTTCAGTGATTTTATGCCAACATTTGTAGAATTAGCGGGAGGAGTATTACCAGAGGATAGAACAATTGACGGACGTAGTTTTGTGCAACAGATCAGAGGAGAAAAAGGAGAATCCAGAGAATGGGTCTATCAGGAATGGAAAGGCAAGGCTTGGATTCGCACTAAAGAATGGAAATTATATAAAAATGGAATGATGTATGATATGGTTAATGATCCATATGAAAAAAGCCCTGTTGATCAGGAAAATAAAGCATCTAAAAATATTAGAGAGATATTATCAAAGGAATTAGTAAATTTAAAAAAATAAAATTTTTATGAAATCTTTAGATATTTTAATACTCCTGAGTTTATTTTTTTTATTTTTTTCAAGCTCCGCACAGGGAACTGCAAATAAAAAGTCGCAGCATCAGGAAAAACCCAATATCATTATCATATTTGCAGATGATCTGGGCTATGGCGACTTGTCCTGCTATGGACACCCTACTATTGTAACTCCTCATCTTGATAAAATGGCTTCTGAAGGTCAAAAATGGACCAATTTCTATGTGGCTGCTTCTGTATGCACCCCAAGTCGGGCAGGACTGATTACAGGAAGGTATCCTATTCGAAGTGGTATGTGCAGTAACAAATCAAGGGTTCTGTTTCCAAATTCAACCGGAGGTTTACCTTCAGGTGAAATTACGATCGCCGAACAGCTTAAAAAAGCCGGATACGCAACAGCTGCGGTTGGAAAATGGCATTTAGGCCATCTCAAACCCTATCTCCCCACCAATAATGGTTTTGATTCCTATTTTGGCATACCCTACAGCAATGATATGGATCGAAAAAATGCGGAAGGATTATCGAGAAAAGAAATATTCTGGAACGCAAAGATCAAATATTTTGATGTACCTATTTTAAAAGATGAAGAGGTAATCGAACGACCTGCCAATCAGCATACACTGACCAAAAGGTATAATGAAGCAGCGGTGAAATTTATTAAAGAAAATAAAGATGGACCTTTCTTTTTATATCTGGCGCATAACCTGCCGCATGTTCCCTTATTCGCTTCAAAAGATTTTATTGGCACATCCAAAAGAGGTCTGTATGGAGATGTTTTACAGGAAATAGATCATGGGGTAGGAGAAATCATAAAGAGCCTTAAAGAAATGGGAATTGATAAAAATACGCTAGTTGTATTTACTTCCGATAATGGACCATGGTTAAGTTATGGCGATCATGGAGGTTCAGCCGGTCTTTTACATGACGGCAAGGGAACCACCTGGGAGGGAGGAATGAGAGTGCCCGGAATATTTTGGTGGCCCGGTAAATTAAAACCCGGTATTGTTACGGATCTGGGTTCAACACTTGACCTCTTCACTACCGCCAGTCATTTGGCAGATATAGATCTTCCTTCTGACAGGATCATTGATGGTAAGGATCTCAGTCCGGTTTTGTTTGGCACCGAAAATTCTGCAAGGGATGATATCATTTATTATCGTGGACAAACGATATATGCAGCCAGGAAGGGTGCTTATAAATTACATTTTATAACACAAACTGCCTATGTAAAAGACACCAAAAAAACAGTTCAAAAACCACCCTTATTATTCAATGTAGAGACAGATCCATCGGAGAATTACAATATCGCAAAGGTGCATCCTGAAATAATTACAGAGATCAATAAGATGGTTGAATTGCATAAAGCGGGGGTGAAACCCGTAAAAGATCAATTAGCAGAACGTATCAATTGAAGTTAAACATTATAATAATAGATAAACAATAAGTATGAAAAAATTATTTTTTAAAGGATCGGCAATATTAATTCTATTCGTATCAACAAGTTATACCACAACAGAGAATGTCGTCAAAACCAAAAATATAGTCGGAACCTGGGAATATACTGTTCCTGATGCACCTTCCCATTATCAAAAAGGTACTATTATCTTTGAAGATAAGGAAGGGGAATTAACAGGATATTTTTTAATTGATGGATTTAAGGCGCAACTCAAGAATCTAAAATCACTAAAGCGTAACGTAACGTTTGAAGCCTATATTCAGGGAGTGACAGTTTCTTTCGATCTGACTTTTAAAAAGAAATCATTCTTAGGATCAGCTACCTACTCTGAGGGTACTCTGGATATTTCCGGACATAAAAAATTGGATTAATGAAAAAAATAAATTTACTTTTTTTTGTTATTATTTTATTACTGGCTTGTTCAAATAACAAACCGGCAAAGGTAATTATTGAACCCTGGGCTGATGCACAGTGGATTGCCTTAGAAAAAATAGACGACAGCTTAAGAGTAGTGCCCGGCATTCATGGCTTCAAAAAAAGCCTTAAAAATAAATACACTCAACGATCCAAGGTGCCATTATTCCGAAAGGAATTTAAAGTAAATAAATCTATAGAGAATGCTACTATCAATATTAGTGGACTTGGACATTATGAATTGTATATCAACGGGACTAAGGTTGGGGACAGGTTCCTTTCTCCAGGGTGGAGTTTCTATCAAACGCATAACTTATATAATACATACAACATAACAGATCTTCTTAAAAAAGGAGAAAATGCACTCGGTGCTATTGTAGGAAACGGATTTTATAATGTCAACAATGAACGGTACCGTAAATTGGTAATTGCTTATGGCTACCCCAAACTTATATTTAATATAACTATCAAATATAGTGATGGCAGCATCAAAAATATTATTTCTGATGAGGATTGTAAAGTGAGCCACTCCCCTATTGTATTCAGCAGTATTTTTGGAGGAGAAGATTACGATGCCCGATTAGAACAAGAGGATTGGAGTGCCGGAGGCTTTGATGATTCCAAATGGGAAACTCCTGTGATAATCAATGATTCTACAAATAAACTTATTCCTGAAAAGGATTTTCCTTTAAAGGTGATGCAAGAATTTGAAGTTCAAACAATTTCAAAATCCAAGAGCGGTAAGACTATCTACGACTTCGGACAAAATGCGTCGGGAATTATCTCATTAAAAGTAAAAGGAAATAGAGGTACTCAAATTCGAATTCGGCCTGATGAACTCCTTAATAAAGATGGAGATGTTACACAAAAAAGTGGTGGTGGTCCCTACGAATTTAATTATATTTTAAGCGGAGACGGTATAGAAGAGTGGCAACCCAGATTTACATATTACGGTTTTAGATATGCAGAAATTGAGATCAGTGAACCTGAAGATGCTACAAAAAAGACAGAGGTTCTGGAACTTAAAATGCTTCACACCCGTAACTCTTCACCAATTGTTGGTGAATTCAACTGCTCTGATACACTTTTTAATCAAATTTTTGAATTGATCAATTGGGGCATCAAGAGCAATATGGCGAGTGTAGCTACGGATTGTCCACATCGTGAAAAGCTAGGCTGGCTGGAACAAACCTATCTTATTGGTCCATCGATGCATTATAATTATGATATTCATGCGTTATACAGCAAAATTGTCGATGATATGACAGATTCGCAACTTGATAACGGTTTGGTACCGGATATTGCTCCTGAATATGTTGCATTTACAAAAGGATTTAGAGATTCTCCTGAATGGGGAAGTGCATCTGTTATCATTCCTTGGCAATTGTATAAATGGTATGGAGACGAGCAAATATTGAAAAAAGCATATCCAATGATGAAGCGATATGTTGATTATTTACAAGGAAAGTCACAAGGCAATCTTCTTGATCACGGATTAGGTGACTGGTTTGATCTTGGACCAAAACAACCCGGTGAGGCACAATTGACACCAAAAACAGTTACCGCAACGTCTATCTACTATTATGATTTACAGCTAATTGCAAAAACTGCTAAAAAATTGGGATTTGAAAAGGATTTAAATAAGTACACCAAGCTCGCTGAAAAAGTGAGAACCGCTTTACTTGAAAAGTATTATGATCAAAAATCAGGGAGTTTTTCTACCGGAAGTCAGACCGCTTATGCCATGTCACTCTATACCGGTATCATCCCGGAAGCCGACAAAGAAAAAGTATTTAACAACTTAATAGCATCTATTAAAAATAACGATTATGCACTGACATCCGGAGATATAGGATATCATTTTCTTGTTCGTGTCCTAAGTGAAAATAGTCGGTCGGATGTACTTTATAAAATGAACAGCAGAAGCGACAGACCGGGATATGGATATCAATTAAAAAAAGGAGCTACGGCCTTAACAGAAAGTTGGGCTGCTTTAACAAATGTTTCTAACAATCATATGATGCTCGGTCATTTGATGGAATGGTTCTATTCGGGGCTTGGTGGGATTTATCAGGACGAAAATTCGGTGGCATATAAAGAGATCATTATAGCACCTAAACCTGTTGGAAATATTAAATGGGTGAATTGTTCTTATAATTCTCAAAAAGGACTTATCTCATCGAAATGGAAAATTGATGAGAACAAATTCACTTTGAACATTGAGATACCAAAAGATGCTATTGCAAAGATTGTTATTCCGGAAATTTTTAAGACTTCATCCTTAATTATTAAGGATCTGAATACTCAAAATAAGGTAGATGTAATAAACGATGAAGGTATATTTAAATTAGACTCCGGGGCTTATGAGATCGTTGCCTTAAAAAAATAACACGTAGACATTTTAATATTATGAAAATAATAAAATTTAAATTTATGAAACATCCATTACAAAAAATGGTGTTACTTTTGGTAACCATGCTCTTATCAATTACCTATTCTTATGGTCAGAATATCAAATTAATGACCTATAATATTCGCATGGACAACCCTAAGGATGGGGAAAATGCCTGGCCAAACAGGAAAGATAATTTTGCTAACCAAATCCTTTTCTATGCACCTGATGTACTTGGTATCCAGGAAGGATTGGAACATCAGGTCGTTTTTTTGGATAGTCATTTGAAAACCTATAAATATGTGGGTATTGGCAGGGGAGATGCCAAAGAAAATGGAGTGGGAGAATATTCCGCCATTTTTTACAATATTCAAAACTTCAAAGAACAGAAGAGCGGGACCTTCTGGCTCTCAGAAACACCTGATAAACCTTCAAGAGGATGGGATGCTTCACTCAATCGAATCTGTACTTATATTTTATTGAAGAATAAGGAATCCGGTCAAAAATTCTGGGTTTTCAATACACATTTTGATCATCGCGGAGTGGAAGCACGTAAAAGATCTACAGAGTTGATCATAAAAAAAATAGAAGCCATCAATAAGGATAAACTCCCTGTGTTTTTGATGGGTGATTTTAATCTGCAACCCGAAGAAGAACCTATTCAATTTTTATCGAAGCAGTTAAATGATTCTAAAGCAATCAGTCAACTTCCACCCTATGGGCCAGTAGGCACTTACAACGGATTTGATGCCTGTAAAAACGTCAATAAAAGAATAGATTATATTTTTACCAGCAAAAACAATATTATTATAAAAAAATACGCTGTATTGGCCGATATGAATGACGTGAAATATCCATCAGATCACTTTCCTGTTTTTGTCCAAGCTGAATTAAAAAAATAGATCACTATGGAATATAAGCCCATAGACTTGTTGGCAGACTAAAAGTCTGCTCCGTGAAATTCACGGAGCAACGAATTCGTGTAAATTGGTGCAATTCGTATCGGAAGTTTTTAGAAAATAAAGCGAAATGAAATAAAGTACATAGCCGCCGTCTCTTTCTTTAAAAGAATAGGTTTGGCAGGTTTAACCAAATTTAAGACCATAAATCCCTATGAAGAATTTCTATGCATTCATTATAGTATTAATTTCAATTTCTTCTGTTGCACAAAAGAAATTTACCCAAATGGAGATTTTCCCCTCTCAGGAGGAACATGCTCACGGAGCAACCATTGTTGAACTTCCAAACGGAGATATGTTAGCCGCATGGTTTCAGGGCTATGGCGAACGCTGGGCAGATGACGTTAAAATTCTCGGATCTCGCCTTTTAAAAGGAGAAGAGAACTGGAGCAAACCATTTTTAATGGCTGACGTTCCGGATTTTCCGGATATAAATCCTGTACTTTTTATCGATCAGCAAAAAACACTTTGGCTGGTTTGGTATACGGTTATTGCAAATCAATGGTCCACCTCCCTACCAAAATACCGTATCAGCACAAATTATATGCAAAAAAGCGGTGCTCCGAAATGGGATTGGCAAGATGTAATTCATTTTAAACCGGGTGACAAAGCGGAAAGAGGCATACAGCCCAATGATAAATTTGTCAGATCGGTTGAAGAACAGGTCAATGCACAACGGGAAACTTTAAAAAGCTACGGCATTGGAGAAGAACAATTAAAAATAGTTGACCAATATGCTGAGAAAATAATAGAGAAATCAAGGGGTGAAGATATGATCGAGAGCGGTCAGATATCTCTTGAAGACGGTTCCAAAGAACGTGCGGAACTTGGCTATCCGTATTTCAGAAGAATGGGATGGCAGACAAAGAATAAACCTGTTTTTGTTGGTGATCGAATCATAATCCCATATTATTCTGATGGCTTTGGATTTTCAATCATGGCAATAACAGATGATTTCGGAAAAACATGGCAGTTCAGTGATCCATTGGTGGGAGCCGGAAACATTCAACCTTCCATGGCAATAAAAAAAGATGGTACCATCGTAGCGTTTATGCGTGATAACGGACCTCAACCAAAGCGTCATATGACGAGTGAATCAAAAGACAATGGAATGACCTGGAGTTTGGTAACCGATTCTGACCTCGTTAATGAAGGTTCAGGTTCCGATATTGTTACACTGACTAACGGACATTGGATAATTGCTTATAACGATGCTGAAGACGGAAGATATACATTGGCAGTTTCACTTTCTGAAGATGAAGGGAAAACCTGGAATCACATACGTCACATAGAGCTCGATCTGAATGAAGATTTTAAGAAGAGGAATAAGTATTCCTATCCCTCGATAATTCAAGGTAAAGATGGAATGATACATGTTGTTTATAGTTATCACAAATACAATACTTTACCTTACGATGATGATACAATTAAGTATATCCAATTTTCGGAAGCGTGGATCAAAGAAGGTGACAAATAATTAAGATGAAAAAAATAGCTTTAATATTTACTATTCCGATCCTTTTGTCAGGTTCAATTTCCGCTAATAACTCTGGTTTAAATTATAATGGAAATCACGTCATCAACGATACATTAAATAATCCTGAAACGATTGATATAGGATCCCGATTAGAGTTGTTTACAGATTATTATTTAATAGATAAGTTAGATAATACCTCTCTAAAACTTCATGAACCAATTGATAAAGGGCCTGTACTTAAATTTGATAAGCCATGGGAAGGGCCATTTTCCGGATATTGCACAGTAATGAAGGATGAAGATTTATTTAGGTTGTACTACAGGGGTTTGCCCACGGCAGGAAAAGATGGCAGAACTGATGAACATACGTGTTATGCAGAATCAAAAGACGGCATCAATTGGAGTAAGCCAAATTTGAAAATTCACGAGGTAAATGGCACTTTAAATAATAATGTCATACTATCAAATGTTGCTCCGGTTACTCATAATTTTAGTCCTTTTTTGGATACACGAAATGGGATAGACCCAAAGCATAAATTTAAAGCCCTTGGCGGAATTTCAAAAAGTGGTTTGATCGCTTATGTATCAGAGGATGGCATCCATTGGAACCTTTTAAAAAAACCCGTATTCATGGCAGAAGGAAGTGCATTTGATTCGCAAAATGTTTCTTTTTGGTCAGAGGAAGAACAAATCTATGTTTGCTACTTTAGAACCTGGACAAAGGAAGATTATAAGGGCTATAGATCGGTTAGCCGAACCAC